>ORJL010760971.1_pt1 | contig 32486 bp, 42 predicted proteins | sample 1779941 | NCBI WGS metagenome assembly ORJL01 (sample SAMEA104232317, study PRJEB22302) | groundwater metagenome | biome: forest; feature: aquifer; material: groundwater | place: USA | collected 2011-08-07 | depth 5.8 m | reverse complement strand
GGATTTAGTGCTTCGGATTTCGAGTTTGACCTCTCGGTCTCGGCCCGTCGTACTCCACATCCTGCTCACCAAGCCTTCTGGCCGGTTTTTCCCGCAGTGCCTCCTCTACCACATGGGCAACAAGGCCGGGTACTCTTGCAACAATAAAAATTCCCTTGCCTACTTTAGGATTAAATCCCATTTCCAAAAGAAGCGCCGCAATTATTCCGTCTATGTTCAGGGGTAACTTTTTCTCGCCCTTTGAAAGTTCTGCTTCAAGCGCCAGTGCAAACCTTACATACTTTCCGTAAAAACCCAAATCCTTCGCAACATTTACAAGCTTTTCTGTCCTTGGGTCAACACTGTATAGCCTATGTCCATATCCGCTGAGTCTCTCCCCTCTTGTTTTAAAATCCGCCGTCACCTCGCTCGCTTGCAACGTTAAATATTTCTTAAAATTTTCCATAGCCCGTTCAATAGCACCCCCATGGTATTCACCAAAAGCCAAAACTCCTGCGGCAACAGCCGCCTGCACGGGCGACCCCCCGGAGTATACGTTCCTAGCCGCCACAACGCTGGATGGCTCGACACCATGGTCAATAGAAATAGTCAAAATGGCATCCAACATCCGCTCAGAATTTTTGTCTGGCATCCTGCCCGTCAGTATCAAATAAATGGATTTTGTAAACGAAGGCGATTGTGCAAGTTCGGTCAAATCATACCCGTAAACATATGGCTTACCATTGTGGTGAGTGGAAATAGAAGTTCTGTAGGGCTTAGGCATAATTTGCAAATCTTACTAATTATATCTTAAGCGTGGGCTTTATCCAATTTTGGGGTTTTAGGTTTAGGATAAATTTTTACATAGGAATTCGGATCCGCCGATAGACGTTTTACCAAATCCACAAGCTCTCCAAACTCATCAAATGCCTCAGACGGGACCGCTACATTAAACTGGCCATCTGCTAAAAAATTTTTCCCGTAAACATCTATACCATTTTCCTTTGTATCAAAGTCACCGACATTAAATTCGACAACCGGAACTCGTTTTATTAAATCACCAATATCAAATTGTCCCGGAACCAAACGTAAATCAATGCTAGGGAAATATTCTAATGACGACTCGTATAGGTTATGCGGCAAAATCTCGGGCTTTGTTCGTTTAAACGCTCCCTTATTCTCAGCGGGCGAGGACAAAACCACGGTTAAAGGATTTCCGTCATCATCAGAAATCCGCGCTCCTAAAACAACGAAAGGAAAATTATACTCATATGGCTGATACCCAATTCGCACCTCTTGGCCATCTTGGTGTGTCGGCATAGGAAAGCCACCTGACAGAGTACGTGTATATTTCCCGCCTTCTGTCGCAAGCAAATGATGAGCCAATCTATAAAAACGGACAGCTTGCTGCTCAAACTGCCTCTGGCGTAATTCGTATTCCCGTGCCCGTTCAAGTGCCATAACTAAGTTGGATTATATCACTTTCTTTAAAAGCTTTGGGATGTCCTCGAAATTTTCAGCCAATATAACACCCGCATCTTTCAATTTCTTAATTTTTTCTTCCATGGTTGCCTCCAGGCCAACGATTGCCCCGGCGTGTCCAAGTGCCGTATCGCGCGGCAGGCTTTCGGCAAACTTACCTGCTAAAAACACAATGAATGGTTTCGTAAACTTTTTTGCCGATATTAACTTTGCCGCCTCAACCTCGGCACTGCCCCCGACCTCCCCAAATGCAACAACGGCACGTGTTTGCTTGTCTTTTTCAAACATTTCCAAAAGGTCCGCGTAAGTCGTGCCAACCAGAAGATCTCCCCCAATTCCAACAACTGTTGACTGTCCTAATCCTGCCGCAGAAAGCAGTGTTCCCAATTCACTGCACATTCCCCCGGATTTGGAGATAACCCCGACATTGCCTTTTTTAAATGTTTTTTTTGCATTCGGTCCTCCGATTGAGCCAATTTTGCCCTCCTCCGGCGAAATTGCTCCTACAGACGCCGGCCCCAACACCCCAACATTCTTTTCGCGCGCAAAAGCCAGTATTTGGCACACATCCCAAACAGGAATTTTTTCAACAAAAATATGTATCAGTGGAATTTTTGCATTGATTGCTTCAGTGGCGGCATCCCGCGCCATCAAGGGCGGCACATACACCATCGAAACATCAACCTTGTCAACAGACTTTATTGCATCATGTACCGAATTAAAAACCGGAATTCCAAAAGCTTGCTGTCCACCCTTACCCGGCGTAACTCCTGCAACTACCTTCATGCCATAATCCAAAAGTTCCGGCACAACCTGTAGGCCGGATTTGCCGGTGATTCCCTGAATAATGATTCGTGTCTTCTTATTAACTAAAATTGACATAGCAAATAATTAATTCTTGTTTCGAATTTCGCTCGCCTCGCTTCGCTGGCGAAGCGGGTGCTTCGGATTTCGAGTTTTATAAGAATCAGAAAGCTCCACCATCTTTTGGCATGCAACCGAAATCGGTGTTTCCGGGCCGAATAAATGAATGTCAAATCCCTCACTCTTGGCCAAAGAACGAAGCATCTTATATGCTTCTTCCTGCTTTGGCCCCCCACGACGAACCACGATCGGATATTTTACCTTTGGACTAACCTGTCTCAAGCCGTCCGCAAATCCCGCCAACGTTTCATAAATATCTGTAAAATTAGCAACTGCCCCGGCGACCAAACATCCGCAGAGTCCTTCACGCGATAGTGTCACTCTGGTTAACTTTTCAACTTTTTCCCTTGGCGGGTTGCCGCTGTATTCCGTATAATTCGCGCATCTTCCTCCTGCCGCAACTACCGCGTCCATAACAAGCAGCGATGCACCGCCACCGGATGCCAAAATTGCAATACCAGCCCCATATTTTTCGCTGGGACCCGCGTCAAATTCTATAAATGTGGATCCCGCACTTCCACGATAATCTTCCTCATCAATTTTTCTGGCCGCCAGCTCTCTCTTGGTTGGAATAGCCCCCGCAGATCCTTTCGGTATCACGTCAAGCTCCTTTTGGCGCGCAAGGCCGTTGTCATCTAAAATAACTTTGGCATCTAGCGCCATGTAACCTTCTTTTGTCTTGGCGATTGGGTTAACCTCGACAAGGCGCATATCAAATCTAATAAAGACGTCCCAAAGCCTTATCAACAAATCGGCTAGCTGCCCGTCTTTAATTTTTTTAAGATCTCGGTCAGTGAGTCCGGCCAGCGGATTAATATCTACCCTTTCAATTGCCTCCGGCGAGTCACGCTTCACTTCTTCAATGTCCACTCCGCCTTTCCTGCTAAATAGCAGGAAAGGAATTTTTAAAACACTGTCGTAAGTAATCGAAGCATAGAACTCGCGCTCCACGTCAATCTTTTCAGCGAGCAATATAAACTTAACCTGCTCACCGCCAAAATCAGATCCAAACATCCTTGTGCAAAACTCATGCAGTGCCCACTCAGTAGTCACAACCTTTACCCCCCCACGCTTGCCTCGCTTGCCGGACAATACTTGCACCTTTGCAACAATTGGAAATTTCAGCCTTTTTTTCGCCTGATCTACTTCTTCAAGATCTTCACACACAACAAAATTAGGACTATCAATTCCTACTTTTGTAAGTATCCTGTGCCCTTCGAATTCGTAAAGCTTCATTAACTTGAGTTATAATTTTAGCATGGAAATAAGAGAAGCCAAAGAGGAGGACATCGGTGCAATCCTTGCATTGCAGACACAAATTTACAGGACAGAAAAAATCGCAGATGGCGCCGAAGAAGCACTAAAAAATCAGCTGCGGGATGAAACTTGTAATGTTTTAATTGCACAAGAGAACGGCAAAATTATTGCCACATCAACTATTTATCTTATAGAGGTTGCAATCAGAAACCAGCCATATGCGCTCTTCGAAGGTTTAGTCGTGGATAAAGGAGAAAGAGGAAAAGGTACTGGAACAGCCATGTTAAATAAAATGATCGAAGTTGCCCGCGCAAAAAACTGCTACAAAATAATCTTTACCAGCGGCACCGACCGCCTAGATGCCCACAAACTCTACGAAAAATTAGGCTTCAAAAAGTGGGGTTTGGAATTTCGGATGGATTTGTAGACTAAAATTATTGGGAACTTGACACATCGGAACCAACATGCTGTTCAATCAGTTCTACTCGCATCTTCTCTTGCAAATCTCTTGATCTGGAAACCACCTGCTCCGCCAATTTCAGGAAATACGCAAACTCATCGTTAACATGATAACCATCCACACCATTACCTTCAAGGTCGGGGCCAAGCAAATCAACATCCCCATCATATAATCCGATTATTACTTGAAATTTGTGACTACCTCCAGAAATTCCCAAACTGATTTGTCTTCTTCGCTCAAGCCGTAATTCAAGTTTCCTGCCTACAAGTTGAGGGTCTTCTACTGCTCCTGATAAGTGGACGTGATTTTCGGTCTTTTTAATAAGAACTTCATCCACTTCTACCGAATCTGGATCACTAACTTGCTCGAGAAATATTTCAACAGCAAGTTTGGCAAACGGAGAAGTTTCCCGGATTACGTCTATCCACTTCTCTGGACCACAAAATTCTGGTGAATTAATTCCTCGTGGCGCCTCGGGTGTCATTTCAATGGCAGATTCTACGCTTGCAAATTTTGTCTGTCAAGCACCGGGGTCTGGAGTTTCGGATGGATCTAAAATGATTACTTCTCTGTTCTACCCGCAATTTCATTTATTCTCTTAAGCACAGAATAATCCCACCCGTCTGGGGTAAAAGCTGTTAACAGATAACCCCTTAAAGTCTGAGGTAATTCTTGATATTCTTCCACACGCGATAAAGTGTCCAGAGCTACCCCACCAATTTCGCTCCTTTGTGGATCACCTATCGATTCCACAATATTGTGCAGTATTTCACCCCTGCCTTCAGGGGAAGCCATTTCCCAACCAATCCGGGATCCTTCAAAGTCCTGTTCAGCACTCATCTCAACCGTGAATTCTATTTATCGTCATAAAGATTGTCAAAAAAAAGCGTATCTTTGGATTTAAGCGCTGGGGCCTGGAGTTTCACCTGAATCTTTAGAAGAGAGTTTATCTTTTATCCTTTGATAATCACCCCTCCAAACAAAAAGGTATCTTCTTTCTTTGTTTGCTTTTTCAAGTCTTTCGTGCATTATTCCCACAGGCACACACATGCCTTTCAATTCCAAAACAAACGCATCTACCACAGCAAGACGCGCACCCTGGACCTTTCTGCCAAATAAAACCGCCATCTCGGATAGGCTTGCAAATAGTTCCTTATTTCTATACAAATAACCACGACCCAACTGGTCAATAGCTTCCTGTCTCTCTTCATATTTCTCAAAAGGCAATACCCTAAGTGCACTAATTGCTCTCTTTGATATTGCCGAAGCGGTTGTAATAAGGTCATTTCGTCCCGCACGTCTAATTACTTGCCTTACCAAATCAGGATTTAAACCTGTACGCTCAATAATAGCCTTATCATCTAAACCTTCTTTTATCGAAGACATTAAAATAAAAGTCTTTTTTCGGCCGATACCTAATCTATGTTTGGAATTAGGATTACCACTCTCCATTTCCCTCGGAAAAGTTCCTCTTGTATATGCACCAGAATTTTCCCAAAGCTGAACGATAGTTTTTGCAACAATCTGGTCAACTCTTTGGCGACTTAATCCGTATATTTTCCCAAGCTCATCTTTCGTAATATCGCAAGATAAATAAATCCCGGTTATGTTTTTTCTCCTCACCCATTCGTCCTCAGACAATCCGTAAGGCAATTCTATATGTGCCCCATCTGCAATTGCAGCTTTTAAAAACTCAAAAGTTTTAGGTTTTGCGTAAGGATACGGCTCGCCAGATTCACGCTCTTTCATAACCTATAGTATAACATCCGAAGAGGTAAGAATCAATTTTTTTACGGGGCAAGTAATTCGTCGGGAATATCGAAATTTGCGTATACCTTCTGCACGTCGTCCAAGTCTTCTAGCTTTTCGATAAATGCAAGAACTTTTAGTGCAAGTTCCTTGTCGCTAATTGCCACAACAGTCGTAGGTTTTTTAAACAGTTGGGCAGATTGTACAGCTAATCCTTTTTCCGTCAAAGCGTTTTTGACCTTTTCCACATCCGCACTCTTTGTATAAACCTCCACTAACTCCCCTGCGTCCTCGACATCCTCGGCACCTAGATCGGCAGCAATATCAAAAATCTCGTCCATCGATTTGCCCTGCTTTGCAACTGTAATAAGTCCGACATCCAAAAACATCCATGAAACTGCTCCGGGTGATGCAAACGTCCCGCCGTTCTTTTCGATTGTTCCCCGAACCTCCGGCAGGGTCCTGTTCCTGTTGTCTGTCGCCGCTTCAACAATAATGGCCACTTTTCCCGGCCCGTACCCCTCGTAGGCAACAGTCTCAATAGCCGATCCTCCCCCTTTGCCAAGTCCGCGTTCAACGGCGCGCTCGATATTAACATTCGGCATGTTGGCGGCCTTCGCCTGATCAATTAATAGCCGCAATTTGAAATTAGACCCTGGATCACCGCCTCCACCTTCACGCACAGCAACAGCTATGGCGTTTGCCAGTTTTGTAAACACCTGCCCGCGCTTCGCGTCTGCCACTCCCTTTTGCCGCTTAATTGTTGACCATTTGGAATGCCCACTCATCGCCTATTATTATATATCTAACGTAAATAATTCGTCGTGCACAAGCACTATAAGTCTACTTATACGTGCCTAAACGCAAACATTTCGCCTTCTTTTGAACAATAATATTACCCGTGCTAACCCCAATTTGTATCAATTTTTTCACCTATTGACGAATTTTTTACTTTAATCTAATTTAGGTTCTTAGATTTCATGGACGCACCTGTTATTGATAACCAGCGAAACCTCGAACTGCTAACGAAACTTGCAATAGAGGCTGCACTTTCCTCCGACTGGAACGAAGCAACAAAGATTAACCAAAAAATCCTCACACTGGAAGAAGGTAATATCGAAGCCCTTAACCGTCTTGCGAAAGCCCTTATGTGTGCGGGCAGGATAGACAAGGCACAAAAAACCTACAAAAAGGTGCTCGACCTGGACGAATACAACATAATCGCAAGAAAAAACATGGAGAAGATTTCAAAACTGGCAAAAAATACCAACGGGGACACGAAAAAAACAAACGGCAACATCAACCCTTCGACCATTTTTCTATTTGAACCCGGAAAAACAAAAACCATAAATCTCCTAAATCTTGCCTCGCCGGCTGTCCTGGCGGCCCTAAACTGCGGCGACAAACTGGAAATTATCACCAAAAAACATTCAATAACGCTTTCGACCCCGGAAGGCGTATATACCGGTGCGCTTCCGGACGACGTTGCATTCAAAATGCTTACTTTAATCACCGGCGGAAACAAATACGAAGCATACGTCAAGTCCGCTACCACAAAATCCCTCACAATATTTATCAGGGAAGTTGAAAGAGCCGCAAAATACGCCAATCAGCCATCGTTCCAGGAAAGTTCCGGCTTCGAAGATAAAGATAACTTCTTTGCTTAGTCCCGACCCCGAATATCATCCAGGGAAAATTCACCAACTAAAAAGTCTCGCTTTTTAGCCTCGTAGGGGCCGGTAACTGCTTTCTCTTGGACACGTCCCTGCGCATTCAACCCCCCCGACTTGTCAGACACTATCTTTGCCAACTCCGCCTGGATTGCACGGATCGATTTCTGTTCCTCGCTGTCGTCTAGCGTGTTCCCAGTCCCGCTGCTTCCCGCAACAAGCGTATTCCACCAAACTTCTTCTTCACCTATTGGCGAAGTGAAATTTCCCGTGTCTTGTCGGGCCTGAACCGAAGGCACCGGTTCGCCGGCCGGTAACCGCTCAGGCAATACTACATCCGTCTCCCGTCGAAGATCATCCTCCTCTGCCTCAGCATGTTCCACCGCCTCAGTTGAAGTCTCAGTGCCCCCACCGGCCTCCACAATCGAATCCTCCTCTTCCACCTCGGCCTTCCTCCCCTCAACTCTTCTTTGTTCGTATACCAGTGAAATTAGTGCAACAACGAAGGAAACGATAAGTATTATTATTCCAAGAATAACATATGGCATCAGAGGTAAGACTCCCTGAACTCCTGGCCTATCACAACAGTTAAAATTTGCCCATTGTCCTCGCCAAAAGCCTGGTCATTTATATCACAGGAAAATGTTTTTGCCAAATAATCACGTGTATAGGTTCTTGCACCTATTACCTGGCAATCATTCAATACCTCGGTATTTCCGTTTATCGTGGTAACCCTTCCACCAATATTGGTTATAAAAGATTCTAAAACATTTCCGGCCGCAACATCCCCACTGCTGTTAACAATTCTAATTTCAATATCTTCCGACAATATTTTAATATTTTCTACATAGGGCCTAACTTCCCTACCGACTGCAAAAGAGTTGGTTCCCATCACCTTCGAGTTGGTATTCCCTGCATAGTTATCGCGAATATCAACCACATTTGTGTCATTTACACGTAATCCTTTAACTTGCCACCACAGTCTTAATGCATCTAATCGCGCAATATTTGTATCCGCGTTATCATAAGCACCGAATATTATCTTAACAGGGGTAGTATAAGATTTAAATTCTTCGAACTGCTCCAGTAAATTTCCGTGTCCGCTGCCGGCTAAATAATTTTTGATGACAACTCCGCTACCTATAGAAAGCGACTTAATAATTTCGGATGGACTGGCACCCTCACCAAATACACTCCCGAGCCGAAAGGCGACAAATCTTCGTGGATCCTTTTGGAAAACAGCAATATAATCCTCGTCATCGTTTAGGGCAAAGACAAAAGATGAAACGCCATCCCACCTACTTTGCGAATCACCGGTCCACTCCCTGGCTTTCACTATTCCGTTACTGGCCGCAAACAAAAAGATAACGAGCAAAAAAACCGCAATAAACAGCTTCCAGCTCTTTTTTTTGGAAATCTTACCAACACCATCGCGACGAACAGCATAATCTGTCATAAATAATCCTGCTGCCCGTAAATTAGAAGAAAGTTACTTCTTGTCTTTTCCCTTACCGATAATTTCTACGCGCGGGGTAAACTGTGCCTTTGGCATATGTTCCGCCTTTTTTTCCATAACCTCACGCTTCATCTTCTTTTTCTCACCTTTATAATATCCAGAAAATGATCCCATTAATTTGCACTCCTTATTTTCTGGATATTACATGGCCTTCCGTAGGAAGGGAAAATATAAAAACCACCAAAACTACCCATATGCTGATTCCTCCTCAGCAAAATATTCAAATCCAAAAAGCCGGATTCTGCTTGTTTTTATATCAGAGGAGCGCCTTCGGCATGACTGAAAGGTGCCGAGGCGAACTGCTGATATAATATTTCCACCAAAACTACCCATAAATTATTCGCTACCCTCCAATGTCTATTCTAACAAGCGCCGCAACAGGCATCAATAGGCATGTGCCACCTAAAAAATCCTGTGCGACATCAGATCCTCAAAATGTTTGCTTTTTTCCTTTTTAATCTTTAAAAGGTCGTCCCAATGTTCGGCCAAGATTCTCGAAACATGCTTCCCTCCCACAGTCTCGGGAACTACAACATAATCGGCGCCAAGCTCATACAGTTTTATTGCCTCATGTATCCAGTACGCAGTCCCGATAATTGGTCCCTTAAAATTTTTCTCCTTGGCAAATGAAATCAGATGCGAACTATCCACAACATCCGGATCCGTGATAATAAGTACTTTTGCGCGGCCAAGTTCTAATTCCTCCAGCACCTCCGGATCAGAAATGTCACCGAAAACGGCATTATAACCTGTTGCCTTAAGGCTCTTGTAAATTTCCGGGTTAAAATCCACAACCACAATTTGTTCCTTGTCACTTATTTTATTTTTGACAAAATCCAATATGTCCGACCCCATTTGTTCGCCACCCACAAGAACCACATGATCCTTTAAATTCTCCCTATGGATTACATACGGATCCTTTAATTTTTCGGGAAATATTTTTGACATCGGGCGGCTTACAAAATTGTAAATTTTATCTCCAAATAATATTAAGTACGACGAGACGGTAATCGTGACAACTCCGACCGCACCAACTATTGCAACTTCGCGCGTACCAATAAAACCAAGGTCTTTGGAAAACGTCAGAAGTATCAGAGAAAATTCTGAAATTTGTACAATCGAAATTGCGCTCAAAAAGGCAGTCCTATTCCTAAACTTTAACGTCAGCATTATCGCAAACACAATAAGAGCCTTACCCAAAAGAACAAAAATGCTAAGAATAATAATGGTTCCGACCGACTGGCCAAGTGTCGCAATCGGCATCGAAGCGCCCAGTAGAATGAAAAATATTACAAGAAATATATCGCGCAGCGGCTTAATTCTCCCGGATATCTGGGTCCTGTAAGGGGAAGATGCAACCGCAACCCCGGCCAAAAAAGCACCGATCGCAATTGAAAAACCGATTTTCTCGGCCAGTGCCGACACCAAAAACGCCCATGCTATTGCAGTTACAAATAACAGTTCCGAGCTTTCCGACGCCTTCTTCAAAACGGGCCTCAAAATAAACTTTGACACCGCAATAACAAACGCCAGAAGTAAAAACCCTTTGGCAAAAATTAGTAAAAACGAAGGGATATCGGGCGCCTGGCCATTTTCAAAACCTGCCAAAAATATTAATGCCAGAACCGCCACGAAATCCTGGACAAGCAAAAAACCAACGCTGATTTTTCCATGAAGGGATTGAAGATCATTTTTTTCGGCAAGTAGCCTGATAATAATTACAGTAGACGAAAAAGTAATTGCCAGGGCGATAATAAATGCACTTATTGTGGAAAAGCCCAAAGAGCTGACGAGGACAAAACCAACCAGAGTTGTGAAAACAATTTGGCCGATACCCCCGTAAACCGCGACCTTACCCACATATTTCAAGTCCGAAATTTCAAGTTCAACCCCAACCAGAAATAACAGGAAGGCTATCCCGATATTCGAAAGCACGGAAACTCCACCCTCACTTACCCCGCTCAATATTCCCGTCAGTGAAATCAAAATCCCAGTGACTATATAGGCCAAAATCAGCGGCTGTTTAAACATTCTGGCCACAATTCCCAACAGACTAGCAACAACCAACGTGGACGCAAAGAGCAGAAATATTTGTGACATAGAAAACCGACCTTAATCGCCGGACGCTAGAAAAAGCATCGCACTTTTCAAATCTTTTGGCAAGTCAGATTTAAAGGTAAGTATTTTTTTGGAACTCGGGTCTCTAAACATTATGCCCGAAGCGTGCAAAAAAAGCCTGGGGCACCACAATAAATCGAACCTTAAAAGTTTATTAGGGCAATAGATGGCATCGGAGACGATAGGATGACCAACATGTTTCAGATGCACGCGTATTTGGTGCGTCCTGCCTGTTTTTGGAAAAACCGAAAGTTGGGAATAAACTTTTGCATGACTTGTCAAATACTTTCCCCTAACGCCCCTAAGCCCATGCTCATCCACTAAATATTGAAATTTTGTTGCGTGAAAGGTGCCTCGGAATACTTTTTTAAAATGAGTCACCGACTGTCTGCCTTCTTCGGTCACTCCAAATTTTCCGAACTTTCCTATTCTTCCAATGGGCTCGCCAATTTCGCCCTCCTCCGCCGTGTCCCCATGCACCAAAGCCGCATATTCTTTTTCTATCTGCCTTAACTTGAACTGAGTTTGTAAATCTTCGAAAGCTCTCTTAACCTTGGCAACAACCAAAAGTCCGGAAGTCTCCCTATCCAGTCGATGAACTATGCCGGCCCGATCGCCTATGCCTAAATCTCCCTTTCCCAGCTTCAGGTAAACCGATATTAAATCCTGCAATGTCTCCGCCGTTGTAGTTTGTGACCTGTTAACAACCAAACCTGCAGGTTTGTCCACAACAAGTAAATCTTTATTTTCAAAAATAATATCAAGCTTTTTCATGTTTTCCCCAAAACACAAGATAAACAAAAAGCGCGACGCCAAGCGTCACGGCAACATCAGCAAAATTAAATATCGGAAAAATCCCAAAATTAATAAAATCCCTAACACAGCCAAAAATTATTCTGTCAACAAAATTGCTAAGTCCTCCCGCAAAAATCAAGACCAAAACAGTCAGATTTTCCCTCTTTTTCTCAAACTTCAGCAAAAAAAGCAGGATAATCAAAACTACAGCCGAAAGCACACTGCCTCCCGCGCGTATCCCAAACGCAACTCCCCCATTGCACACGATAGGAAAAACACGCTCGGCCAATATCTTTGTGGTCTGGTCAATAAACACAACTCCCGCGACTAAATATATTGGATTTATCCCCAGAAAGTTCCCAAGAAGCTTATCTCTTCTTCTTTTCAATTTCACTTTCGCATTTTAGGCAGTAGAGTGCCTGCGGTTTAACCTCAAGTCTTTTTACGTCAATCGCCTCAGAACACCGTTCGCATTTACCGTATGTTCCCCTCTTAATCTTTTTAATTGCCGCTTCTATCTCCTTAAGGTCATTTTTTAACCTTTGCTCCATTATCACCGTTCTTTCGTGTCCGGACAATACAGCCGCATCCGTACCAGGCTCAACAATAATTGCCCTGTCTTCGGTGGAAAACGGATCCTCACGCCGCAAGCGTCTCAATCTCGAGACAACAAGCCTCCTTTGCGATTCTATTTTATCTGCTATCAACTTAATATTTATCATTGTCCAACTCCAAACGCACGAACCAAATCCACAAAACTACTGCGCACTTCGCGTCCCACGTATTTTACTAGATAGTATAAGGCCTTTACTAGATACAAGGGTGAAAGCACAATAACCTTGGCACTGTTATCGGCTTCACGGACATTAGTCAGCACCCGCTTTACCTTAAACATAATAAGCAACAACCCTCCAAAAATACCCTTTGTGTCAGCCGCAAATTTTCTTTTTGCCAGTAGGTACCAAACAAACGACATCAATACAAAAACTGCAATATTGGCCACGCTCGGCCACAAAGCACCAGGCCTTAAAAAATTGCCGCCCAGCAAAATAAATACTAAATTGACCAAGGCCGCAAAGGTCAAAAATAAACCCGCAAAGAATCCGCCATGCCTCTTTTGCTTTTCCAGCCTCTTGATTGCCCAGAACAGCAAAAGATAGCAAAAAGCCCATGCCCAAAGTAAGTAATCCGTTGAAGCTTTTAAACTTTCGGAGGCGGCAAGCCCGGACAAGTACAGAAAAAACGCCATTGCCAACCCGCTCGCGGCAAAATCAAAGATATCCCAGAATTTTTGCTTTTTAGCCCTCAGGTAGAACCACACTGCAACAACCCCTCCCAAAAAAGCCCCATAGATGTCCAAACCCCAATAAGTATTAAAAAATATAAACTTAGTCGGCGACCAATTATAGTAGTTGGACCTAACAATAAAATCCGCCAACCTTCCAAAAATAAATGCACCCGCCAGAAAAGTTGCGACAACATCGAAAAGCGTCTGGTTCTCGATAAGTTCCCGCCTGCCCCCGCGCCAATACAAGAACGTGCCCAAAAAGAAGGCTAAAATTATAGAAACTATTGTTACCGTCGGCGCGGCATACGAAATAATAATAGAACCGGACATGAAAACGTTGAATAGTGAGCTTAGCATATGATATTATGAATAGCAGTCGGGATCAACCCGACGGCTTTTTAGCTTGCAAGCTCAATGTAAATGACAGCCACAGCACACGCCTTAATCGGGGCATCCCTTGCCGTCAAAATCGCAAACCCATACATAGGTTTGCCCCTGGCCTTCTTATCCCACTTTATTGCAGACCTCATTCCGCACTGGGACGCAGGCACAAACCACAAGAAAAAAAGTGTACTGAGACTTAAAACCGAAGCAACCCTGGACGTACTTTTGGGCTTCGCATTAGTATTTATCATTTTCCAGAGTCAAGTATTAGAAAACCCTATCTACATTTTTTCAATGATCATTACCGCCCAACTCCCGGACTGGATAACCGCACCGGCTTATATGTTCAATCTTAAAGTTCCGCCTTTCAGTTGGATGTATACAATAAGCCACAACACGCAAACGCGTATGCAACTTCCGTGGGGTCTTGTTACTCAGGTAGTTACGGTTGGGGCACTTATAATGGTTGCTCTCGGTGGTCCGCAATATGTCGGCACTGTCCTTGCCGCAAATTTCTAATTTTCCGCAGTAATTTTAGTCGAAATCAGAATGTTGAGTAAAGCCTAATATTTGCTCATCAGTCATATTTTTTAACTCTGGTATCTGATCACCTAACGTACCCCTAACAAGATCTGCTTGATTTTTCATTTCCATCCGGCTTGTCCAATCTAGAATCTCTTCGTCTGTAGGGTCAACAGGAAAAACGTCATCGCTAGAAATCGCCCGTCCATTTATACATGAACCAGGTCGTCTTGCCCTATCCTTCTCAACCTGAACTTTAAATAAAGAATTATCCCAAAATGGCCTGTCAACCATAGATAAATTATACTACTTCGCCCTCTCTACATAGTCTCCGCTTCTCGTGTCAACTCGGATTACTTCCCCCGTTTTAATAAAAAGCGGGACTTTTACAACCAATCCGTTTTCCAATACCGCATCTTTTTGGCTTGCCCCAACAGTATTACCACGCGCCGACCCGCCGGTTTGAACAATTTTATAATCAACAATTTTTGGAATTTCTATATACAGGGGTTTCTCCTCGACAGAAAACATGGTTATTTCCATGCCCTCTTTTAAATATTTGCGGGAATCCTCTACAAGTTTTTTGTCTATTTCCGCCTGCTCAAATGTCACAGGGTCCATCACGTGCACTTGATTGTCCGTGTATAAAAATTGGACTTTTTTCCGCTCAACCGTAATGTCATTAACCCTTGCACCTGTCGGGAAAGTTTTATCGATATTGGCACCGCTTTCCAGATTTTGCACACGGACACGAATGGTTCCCGACCCACGCGCAACTTTAATATGCTCATATGTTTGTACCAGGAAGTATTTTCCTTGTTCCTCAAACACAACACCAGCTCTTAAATCGGTAACTGAAATCATAATTGGTAATGTATCAAATGTCCTGCAACAACAAACTTAGACCTTTGATACTCTTGATACTTGTGATACTTTTGCGCTCCTCTTAATTCTAATCAGCCCGGAAACAGGCACAACTTCTACGCCTCGTGCCTCAAGCGCATCTAAAAAGATGTTTGCCCCGATGGAATCTGCCGCCATATGTCCAACATCGATAGCGTTAATGTGTGCCTTCTTAAGTTCTTGCACCGATTCTTCCGGTATGTGCATCTCTACCAATGTCCCCACTCCTGCCTTTGCAAGCTCAATATACAATTCTTTAGAAGGGTTAGTCCCGCCCGTAAACGACACGGCAATTTTGCCCGTCCTTGCTTTCTCACTGCCGCAAACAATACTCGGCCCGGCCTTACCTAAAATTGCTTCTTTGAATTCAGGGATTTCGCTTATTGCATCCAAAACCTCGCCAACATTGTCAAACTTTTTCGCCGCAATGTACTTCTTCATAAATGCGTCTCCAATATTGTCCCAAACAGTATGCAGGACCAAAAGCGGCACATCCAGAAGCCGCGCAGTATCAACAGCCTGCGAATGGTTCAGAGGACCAAACCTGCGCTTAACAAACCCCATCGTCTCCCGCAGCAGAGAATAGGCTACATTTTCCGGAACACCGTACGAAGCAAACGTATCTACCTGTATATCCATAACCTCATGCAAACTCGCAAGTGCATGTCCCGCAGGATGGTGCGCAATAAGTAAATCGATTCCTGCTCCCCTTTCATTAAGCCTGTCAACAAGTAATGCTTCCGCCCCATTAGAATCTATCCCAGCCATAACCTTGTTAACTTTTTTATTTAAATCCCCAAAGAGAATTCTGGTGTCCGAATAAGGGTTTTCGAAAGATTCGCGGTCAAAAATATCTTTTTTTGCCTTTGAAAGTTCTTCGTATGCCTTTTTTTGCGAAGCCAGATACTTTTTTACTCCACTAACTCCGCGGGGATCCGCATCAATCCCCATTTTTACAGCCAATTCGTATATCTCTTGTAAGGTCACGTTAGAGGAAATGATATAACAATTTGGATCTTCTATCAACAGAGCAGTGCTCAAATCATGAGCGGTTAAGCACAAGCACAGCCCCTTTTGCAAGCATCGATGCCGTAATCTCCCTTCCGCGTCCGGGACAAAATACCTCAACAACAGACCTCAAACTTTCGTCTGTAACTCTAAAATCCTCAACAGGACAGCCATTAATCAACAAATCAAGCGGGCCGCCATCAACTGCCGCACTAATTTTAACCGATGAATCTTTAACTAAATTGTCGGTTATTGCGCATCTCAAGGACAAATGCGGACTAAAATTTCTAAAATCTATTTCAGGAGTGCTATCAATCGCCTCACAAAAACGACGTACATGCCCGCCGTTTACACCAACAATAATTTCTTTACCCATTTTTTATGGAATTAACTATCGCAAGATCATATAATATACAAGCTCTTGTTGCAATAAAAAAATGGCGCGGTGGCGGAACTGGCAGACGCGTACGTCTCAAAAACGTATGATCGCAGGATCATGTGGGTTCGATTCCCACCCGCGCCACAAAATATCTAATCTTTCACTACAAATTTTACCGCTTCACCTCTTGCAAAATTATCGGCAATTTCATAAGTTGACCGGCTAAGCCCATTGGTGGGAACCATTGTAGTCACAACATATCGCAGCGCATACGAAATTAGTTCCCTGGATCCTGACAAACACACCGCTTCGCCATTTACATCAAGTGACGGAACATCACTTTCCAACTGCATGCGTGCAACCAAAGCATTTTCGCAAGTTAATCTCTCTAGTATCACTTTTCGGATATCCGATAATAAATCGGGCTCACCTGCGCAGGAATCCCCACAGTATAACGCGGATAATTTATCAAAGTGTTCCCTGTCAATCTCAATTGAAGCACACAGACTATCGCCTTTTTCAAATTCTTTCATCGGGAAATTATAGATATTCGAGGTATTTTATTCAATCAGCGCGGCTACTTCCCCGGCCTCATCAACTTTTGCGCCCTTTTCCCTAGGCAGTCTCTGCTTTTCCATTCCATAAAACTTTACCCGATCTGCCTTAAACGTCAAATCAATTTCGCCGGTTGGCCCGTTCCTATGCTTTTGGATGTCCAGTTTTACATTCTCCCCATTTTCCTGGTCCGGTCTCCAAATAAACATGACAACATCCGCGTCCTGTTCAATGGCACCGGATTCACGCAAATCCGCAAGCTGCGGTTTTCTTGTTCCCCTCTGCTCAACCGCACGCGAAAGCTGACTGCATGCCAAAACCGGAATCTTAAGCTCGCGCGCTAAATTCTTCAGGGATTGCGAAATTTCGCTGACTTCCTGCACCCTATTTTCCAAATTCCGGCCATGCACAAGCTGTAAGTAATCAACTATAAGAAGCGAGAGACCATGTTCTGCCTGCAGTCTCCTGGCCTTCGTCCTCATTTCCATAATATTTATTGCCGGCGTGTCGTCTATAAAAAGCGGCGCATCAGCCAAAACCCCCATCGCCTCCTGAAGTTTATCGAAATCGTTATCGTCCAGCCTTCCGGTCTTAAGCCTCCATGCATCAACTTCACTCTGAGAAACCAATAACCTGTCCACCAGCTCCTCCTTGCTCATTTCCAAAGAAAACATTCCGACGGGCAAACCTTCTTTTACTGCCACATGTGCCGCAATGTTAAGGGTAAGGCTTGTTTTCCCCTGCCCCGGGCGGGATGCCAAAATAATTAAGTTTGATGCCTGCATCCCGGCAAGTTTACCGTCCAAATCCCAAAAACCCGTTGGAACACCGCGCAAACCTCCCGCTTTTTGGTGCAATTCGTCTAACCTATCAAAACTTTCCGCCAAGGCATCCTTCAAAGTTATAAAGTTTTGTTTCAGCTGCTGCTGTGAAAGTGAAAATACGGCCTGTTCCGTTTCGTCTAAAAGTTCCCTTATATCCCCCGTGTCGTCAAAAGCAGACTGGGAAATCTTTGCAGCCGTTGCTATCAACTGCCGCTTAACATACATGTCACGCACAATTTGCCCGTACTGCGCTATGTGGGACGAAGATGGGACTCCGGATGCCAACTCGCTAACGTATGACGCACCGCCAACTTTAACCAGCTTTCCCTTTTTCTTAAGCTGCGAAGTCAAGGTCACCAAGTCGATAGGCTCACGCTTTTCGTAAAGGTCATAAATCGCCGACATGATGTCGCTGTGGGCTTCACGGTAAAAATGTTCTGGTCTTAAAAATTGGGCTATTGCAACAACACTATCACTATCCAGAAGTATCGAACCGATTATGGATTTTTCCGCTTCTATATCTTGTGGGGGCACACGGCCCGCATTGTCTTTCACCATTTGTAATTAAATTTTAATTAACTGCTTTTTTCCAAAAGTACTACCTGCGGTTCATCAGGGAGCTTATCGTGGGCAACAGAAAGTTTTGGCAGCTTCTCCATATTGTCCTTGCCCATTACCTTCAAAAACTCGTCGACTGGAGCAAGGTCAAATTTGAGGCCTTCAATTTTAAAATGCATGGGGATTATTACTTTTGGCTCCAACTGTGCAATGATAGCCGGCGCTTCCTTGGAATTGATGGTATACACTCCGCCAACCGGAATCATCAATACATCGCATCCGGACAAAGCTTCCGCCTGTACCTGGTTCAATTCCTTTTGGCCCAAATCCCCAAGATGCACAATACTCACGTCATCAACAATGATCTGGTAAATCGTATTTTTACCCCGGTCTTGTCCCTCATTGGCATCATGGAAGCTTTCTAACCCGACAATATTCACACCGCCAATTTCATATTCCCCGGGCCCAGAAATTACAAACGGCACGGCCTCGGTGCTGACACCCTTAACAAGTGTGGAATTATCATGGTCTTGGTGGCCGTGAGTTACGCAAACAATATTTGCATCCAGCCTCGGCTCACGAAGCCCGGTAAATTCACCACGAAACGGGTCTACAATAACAGACGAACTTTTCCCTTTTACCTTAAAGCATGCCTGCCCATACCAATAAATGTCTACCATAAGCAAATATTGATAATATCACACTTGCCAGCGAAACAGTCAAGACGAAAAAATTGCCAAACCTTTTTGTCATATGTTAGCCTTAATCTTTAAGCATGAAATTTATTACACCCGCCCTCGCAGTCATTATAATATTCTCCCTTATCGGTTTCACTGTCTACTGGCTCTGGCAAAGACAGCCTAAACCGAAGGTCGAAGAGCCGCAGACAAAAATCGAGACCGTAGTAAAAAACGAAGAAGACACAAAGCCGGCAACCTTTATTACCTCTCCCAAACCATACCAAATCCTGGCAGACACTAAACTCCGCGTGGAAGGCATAGCGCAACCGGATACGACAATAATCATCATCACCGATTCCCAAGCCGCCGCCTTAAAAAGCCAAAAAGACGGTACCATATCTTACGAACTGGAAATTCCAAACGGCCTCAGCCTTATACAAGTTGTTGCCTTAGACCAGAAATTCGAAGAAGCGCAGAATGTAACCATTCCGGTATACGTATCTAAAGGTGAAACAAAATACAAAGCGTTTTACTCCGGCTCGGTCAACAAAATCTTCGAAAACACAATAACCCTTTCCACAATTGAGGGTACCGTGGATATCGCAACCGCTCCCGACACCCAAAAGGTTCTCACAAACCCCGCCGCCGCAAAAAAAACCACCGGCAAACCGGACGTGCGCGTAGGAGATTATCTGATCGTACTTGGACAGGCAAATCAGGAAGTATTCAGAGCCGAATTAATCGAAATATTCCGTGATACTAAACCTGTAATTAATGCTTCCTGGGTATCTGCAAAAATATCAAGCGTGGCAAAAAGTAACATCTTTTCAGCCACAAGCACCAAGGACAACAAGCTCATTGAACTTACGTTAAACAAAAACTCCCAAATTATGGAAAACGGAAAAAAAGTCACCGCGGCGGCAATTGTAAAAGACAAAACCGCAATAATTATCTACAAAGCGCAAAACGATAACCTAACCTTACTCCTGCACTTCCTATAGATAGATTCCTTTGTTATTATTAAATCATGCAAAAAGCGCCGCCGACACCAAAAGGCTTCCGCGACATTAAACCCGCCTATGCAAAAAAGAGACGCGAAGTCATAAACACTATTGCCGAAATTCTCGAAGCCCAAGGTTTCGTCCCCCTGGAAACACCAACTGTTGAATTTGCAGATACCCTAACCGGCAAGTACGGCGACGAGGAAAGATTGATTTATAAATTTACGGACCGCGGCGGCCGCGACCTAGCCCTGCGCTACGACCTAACCGTTCCCCTGGCCAGATTTGTCGCCAGCAACCAGAATCTGCTCAGCCCTACGTTTTCCCGCTACCAGATCGGGCAGGTTTTCCGCGGCGAAAACCCTCAGCACGGCCGGTACCGCGAATTCACGCAGTTTGATTTTGACACCGTCGGGTCAGATTCTGTCAAGGATGACGCAAAGATAATTTTTAGCGCTCTAGCAGCAGCAAAAAAACTAGGATTTGAAGAACCAATTATGCTTTTGAATGATCGTGAAGCATTCAAAGGCTTTAAAAAAGATTTCATCATTGCTTTAGACAAATTTTATAAAATCGGAATGGAAGGCGTTAAAGAAGAGCTTCGAACAAAAAATTATCCCGATAAGGAGATCGATGATATGATCTCAAGGCACACAGGCGGTACCCAAACGGCCAACCTTTTGGAATTACTCCATTTTCTTGACGATATATGTAAAAATCCAGATAACGAAATGTATGAACTCTCAGCACAAAAAAATGTTATCTATGATCCGTACCTAGCAAGAGGTTTGAACTATTACACAGGAGCGATCTTCGAATTAAAAACGTCAGACAAGCATGATAGTTTATCGATTGGTGGAGGTGGCCGTTACGACAACCTAATCGGAATGTTTGTTGACCCGGACAAAGGAAGGGCAGGCAAGCAGATACCTGCCGTCGGCTTTTCGTTTGGCCTGGACAGAATCGTAGACCTTCTCCTTAATGAATAAAATAAACCCTGCCCTCCTCTATTTAATTATTGCCGCCGTTATTTGGGGTGCCACTGTCCCTATTATGAAATTCACCCTAACGGAAATCCCGCTCTTCACGCTCATTGTAATAAGGATGGCCGCAGCAAGCACTTTACTCATTCCGTTTGCGTACAAACATATCAAAAAAGTCGAGCGTGCAGATTTTAAATTATTGTTTCTTTCGGCTCTCTTCGGAACAAACTTAAATCTTGCATTTTTCTTCTTTGGGCTCGAATATTCCCAGGCGATCAACGGATCGGTCATACTCGCCACAACACCCATCCTAACCCTCATTTTTGCCCATATCTATCTGCGGGAAAAATTTACACTCAAACTCGCCTGCGGAGCAGTCCTTTCACTTTTAGGGGTAATTACAATTATCGGTATCCCAGCCTTTGACATGGATATCAAATCAACATTGGGTAACTTATCGCTCTTGGCATCTGCACTCGCATGGGTAGGACACGAAATATTCTCCAAAAAGGCACTTAAAAAATACCACTACACAGCCGTCGCCTTTTACACAACATTTATTGGAGCAACGGTCTTTTTCCCGCTAATGCTTCTGGAACTTATGGATAATCCCACATGGTACCAAGGTGTGAGCACAAACGGACTATTGGGCCTTATCTATGGAATGGTTTTTGCATCTTTTATCGCCTACACGGCATGGCAAAAGGGTCTTGCCCAAACGACTGCCACACTTGCCTCTTTCGTGTTCTACCTGCTTCCGATAACAGGAATTATATTTTCAATCATTCTTTTGCATGAATCTTTCAACCCTATGTCAATAGCAGGAACAGTACTGGTGTTTTTGGGCGTTGTGCTTGCCGAAACCCACCGCAAACTGCACCCTCTTCACAAAGACTAAAAAAAGAGTAAAATTACCCGTTATGAGAACCGAACGTCACCAATTCACGACGCAAGCAGAAGTAGAAAAACTGCCGAAGTGTGAAGAACACGTCGATGCTCTGGCTGATTATTTAAATTCAATAGCGGCCTACAAATTACTAGACTCGGAGCAAGAACGAAGACTCGGATTCGATATTTTAATAGCACAAGGTGCTTATGAATGGCTAAAAGATATATCTGACAGCCTCGACAACCCGGTATCGTCAACACCACCTTATGTCGCAACTATTAATAATGTTGTGGAAGATTATGCAACAAGTTCAATGCTTAACCGCCCGCCAGAAGACAAACCTAACCAAGTATATGGTACTTCTCCAAACACTTCCGTAAACGGTAAAAAACAAATTCCGGCTCACACACCAAAATCTGAAGAAATTGCATGTGCTATTGATTTTCTTAAAAGGGGTGAAAAATCCTACGAATGTCTGGTAAATTCAAATCTTAGGCTTGTGGTATCGGTCGCAAAAAAATATCACTTCGACGTACCTTTAATAGATTTAGTCCAGATGGGCAATCTTGGGCTCCTGAAGGCAGCCGCCAAATTCAACCCTGCCCTAGGTTATAAATTTTCTACTTATGCCGTCTGGTGGATCCGCCAATCAATCGAAAGAGAAGTTCAAAACACAGCATCCTTTATAAGAGAGCCCGTTCATTTCGTCTCGCTTAGAAAGAGAGCACAGAAAATTAAAAACACACACCTCGCAGAGGCTGGCAACACTCTTACCAATAAACAATTGGCAGAGTTATTGGGCGTTCCCGTAGAATCCATCGATGCCATAGATAAACTTTCCACCCACGAACCACTATCCCTGTCTTATCCAATATCCACAGATGAGGATTCCAATTGGGAAGCAATCATCCCAAACGATGAAGTATCCGTAGAAGACCAGGTCGAACAGACGCTTACTGGTCACAAACTATCTAGTGTGATGGAGTACTGCCTTACAGACAGAGAAAGGACTGCATTAAGTCTGCGATTTGGACTAAAGGATGGTCAATCTCGCACGCTCGACCAGGTTGGAATTTTGTTCGGTGTCACCAGGGAAAGGATTAGGCAGATTGAAGCAAGGGCCCTCCGCAAGCTTCGAAATCACCTAATCCATTCTCAAAAACAAAACGGAGTACCTAGAAATATTGATAATTTTTGATTGGGCACTTCCCTAACTTTGGGTAATGATTGACAGCTGAGTCATTGTAAAATTACTTATTTTTTGCTAAAATCACAGCTTAATATGAAAAGCGGCATTCACCCACAATACTTCGACGACGCAAAAGTTGTTTGCGTTTGCGGGAATAACTTTATAACAGGTGCCACAGTGCCGGAAATTCGCGTGGATATTTGCAGCAAATGCCACCCTTTCTTTACCGGTGAAATGAAGTTCGTGGACACACTCGGAAACGTCGAGAAATTCCAAAAGAGGCAAAAACAAGCCAAAGCCCATAAGGAAACGGTTGTCAAAAAAGTTATGGAACGTGAAGAAAAACAAAGGCCCGAATCCCTCAAGGCTATGTTCGACCTCGTCAAAAAACAAGCAAGTTCTTAAATTGCTCCATTGTTCTATTGTTTCATTGTTATAATTTAATGAGAAAAAATGAAATACTTGCAATTAAATGACATCGACTGTTACAAAAGGGCCCTAGCGCTTTCTAATTATGTTTGGGATATAGCCGTTAAATGGGACTACTTTGCAAAAAGAACCGTTGGCGAACAATTCATCAACGCAATTGACTCAATTTCAGCCAACATCGCTGAAGGCTTCGGTAGATATGGCAAGAAGGACAAGATAAAATTTTACTATTACAGCTTCGGGTCGGTAAAGGAAGGTTGCGATTGGAACGAAAAATCAAGAATTAGGAAGCTGATAAAACCAGGTGAATACAAACATATATTATCAGAACTCCAAATTTTACCAATAGAAATTCACCAACTTATTAAATACACTGACGATAAGCTTAAAGTTTAAACAATTGAGCAATAGAACAATTTAACAATGAGTGATTATTTAAAACAACAGATACAAGATCTGGATAAAAAAATAAAAGAAGCGCAGGATTTGGCGGCCGCTGATCCATCTATGGCAGAACTCGCCCGGGAAGAAATAAATGGCTTAGAAGAAGAAAAAGCATCACTGGAAAAAGCCCTCCTGGGTCCCTCAACATCTAGTAGTCAATCGTCAGTAGACAGTAATGCTGTTATCCTCGAAATCCGTGCTGCAGCGGGCGGCGACGAAGCCGGCCTGTTCGCACAAGACCTGGCCCGAATGTATACAAGATTTGCAGCCAGCCAAAATTGGCGGGTCGAAGAACTGGATAGAAACGAGGGCGGAATTGGCAATATAAAAGAAATCACCTATAAAATTTCCGGAAAAGGCGCATGGGACAAGCTTCAATATGAATCGGGGGTCCACAGAGTACAAAGAGTGCCATCCACGGAATCTTCAGGCAGGATCCACACGTCAACCGCAACAGTGGCAGTATTGCCGGAAGTCAGCCAGACAGAAGTGGCAATTAACCCGGCAGATATCCAGTTTGAAGCATTCCGCTCCGGCGGACACGGCGGGCAAAATGTTAACAAAGTTTCAACCGCGGTCAGAATCAAGCACATCCCAACCGGGATCGTAATAAAAGCCCAAACGGAAAGGTCGCAGGCTCAAAACCGGGAAATTGCTATGGAAATATTACGCGCCCGGCTTTATCAGCTCGAAGAGGAAAGAAAGCACAGCGAACTTTCCGGCACCCGATCTGCCCAGCTTGGAACCGGCGACAGGAGCGAAAAAATCCGCACCTACAATTTCCCGCAGGATCGAGTGACGGACCACAGAATCAGCAAATCCTGGGGAAACATAGATAGCATAATGAATGGACAAATTGAAAAGATCATAGACAGCCTCGCTCCCCTTGAGCAACATGCTTGAGTTCGTAGAAACATACTCTTATTTGGGGCTTTTTCTCATACTTATCTGTGAAGAAAGCGGCATTCCCCTGCCAATCCCGGGCGATATCTTTATCGCGATTGCATCCGGTTTGCCAAACTCCAATTATTTCTTAATAGTAGCAACGGTTGTCTCATCAACGCTGATAGGCTCGACAATCCTGTTCACGCTCGCCAAAAAATTCGGCCATCCACTATTAGTCAAATACGGCAAGTACATAAAGATCACTCCGGAAAAAATTAAAAGGATAGAAAAATGGTTTACAAAGTATGGCGGGGCCGCAATCGTCGTCGGCCGCTTGATTCCTGGGCTCAGAATTTTAGCCCCGATTGTTGCAGGCACATTCAATATTTCTTATAAAACCTTTTGGCTCTACACTACTATCGCCGCGTTTATTTGGGCAAACATATACTATGTAATCGGAAAATTTTTTGGAGAATTAATTTTAATAGTAGTACAATAAATCCATGGGCGAAGATACTTCAGAGAGAAAAGAAGAAGGCCATGACACTCAAGCAGAATCACAAAATAATACTCCTGGACTCGACAAGGCTCTAAGAAAAAAAATCTTAGAAGATCCAGAGGCAACACTTCCACATCTGTCACTTCCTCAAGTATTAGGAGGACTCGTATATCTAAAAATTTCAATGGCTTCTGACGATTTAGATATTTCCGAGGAAGACATACAAAAACGCCTAGTCCCCGTAGTTAGCGCCATAACCCAGTACCGCACTAGCCAGGAGGCGGAAGCCAAAGGAGAAAAATGGGGTGAAGCTTTGATTGATGCCTTCAATCAAAGCCTGGTAAAAGAAGGTGTCGTTCCTAAGCCAAAAGAAAAAAAAGCTATAAAGAAAGCAACAGCCAGCAATGCAGATATAGCATTAGAAGACACAGTCTCTAGAATAGTTGAAGACGCCGTAGGTGAAGATTACGATGAAGGGAGAGAAGAAAGGGCACGGGAAGAAGCAAAGTATAGAGAATTAATATTAAAAGACCCGCTTGCAACATTAAAGCCTGCCACTTTTGAGGAAATAAGAGAAGGAATTGTAATAGTTGACAAGCAGCTCCAGAAAGATGGCGTGCGTCTTGAAGAGAGGCAGAAAAGAAATCAAGAATTGGCTCAGAAAATTATCGCCCACAAAACTGGAAGACAAGTACCAGAAGGAGAAGAACGCTGGGATCGGATAACAGGGCTGAATTTGAGATGGATTCTATCCCAAGAAGGTCTAACTCCCCTTGAATTTCGCCCGAAGACTAGTGAAAACCTCAAAGCCCAACTGGTTGACTATGCAGGTGGAATACTTGACACTGTATACAAGAGAAAAAAGTAACTTTTACTCATTCGGCGCTTCGCCCAAAACCACCGTCATATCCAAAGTCCCCTCATCGCGGAAGATCCGAATCTTCACGCTATCCCCAACTTTTTTAGAGCGGATTATGTCCGTCAATTTTTTCTCCTCATCCAATTTTTGCCCGTCGAATTCCGTGATAATATCCCCAACTTCTACGCCCCCCTTGTCTGCGGCGGAACCGTCTACAACTTCCCGCACCAATTCGCCCGCCGGGACTTCATTTAAAAGCGCCACCTCTTTGGAAATATGCGTGTACCTCACACCCAAAAATGGCCTGGATATCTTCCCTCCGGAATTATTAAATTCTTCCAATAATTGCTTAGCAACATTAATTTTTAGGGCAAAACCGATGTTGTCCGCAGAAGCTGTAGCAGTATTTATTCCGATTACCTGGCCAACAGTATTTACCAGCGGCCCACCGGAATTTCCCGGATTAATTGCGGCATCAGTCTGAATAAGATCATCAAGTGTTTCGGTCATCCCGGTCGAAGGGTCATAAGGACTTACCCCACGCCCGAGCCCGGACACAACACCCGTGGTAACGGTATTTTCAAACCTTCCCAGTGCATTGCCAAACGCCACCACTTTTTGCCCAACCTTCAAATTATCCGAATCGCCAAGTTCCAAGGGCACAAGCCCGTTTGCCTCCACCTTTACAATGGCCAGATCGTTAAACGGGTCCAGGTTAACCTTCACCACATCGTATCTTTTTTCGCCGCCCGCATTGTCTTTGATGATGGCAATATACTTTTGCCCGCTTTGGCTAACCACATGCTTATTTGTCATAATCAACCCATCGCCAGACACAACAAATCCCGTTCCAATTCCATCCTCACCATCACCCTTTCGCGGCATCCCAAAAAAATCGATGGTAACCCTATCCTTAACCGCAATAGAAACAACAGACGGAGAAACACGCTCAACAACATCAATAACAACGGATTCCTCGTCCACTACCCTATTCGTTTCGCGGCTAGAAGAATTCTGTGAAATATCCTGTGGAAGTTTTCCGAACAAACGCAGAGCCAAAACTATACTTAGAACCCAGAGCGCACCAACAAAAATTACAAAGCTGAATTTCCCGAGCCTGAAGCTATTCATCTTTTCCAAATTATCTTCTTTTTGCATACAAAAAATATTACAGCAAATTTAGCGCTTTTTCCAGTTGCGGATCACGCTCATTTTCAATGTCATCACTACTTCTGCCCACTACAACATCCGGTGTAATACCAATATCATGAATCGAATTCCCGTCCGGTGTCAGCCACTTGGCGATCGTCACATGCAGCCCGGATCCGCCCGGCAAATCGACAACATCCTGGACACTGCCTTTTCCAAAAGTCGTCTCGCCTACAATTTTTCCTCTGTTCTTATCCTGTATCGCCCCGGCAAAAATTTCGGCGGCGGATGCCGATCCTTCGTTCACCAATACCACAAGCGAAATTTTGCCCAATTTACCGGTCCTTTGTGCAGACAAAGTCTCCTCACGTCCGTCCGAATACCTCTGTCTGACTATCACCCCTCCCACAAATTCTTCCGCCAAATGTACCGAGGACATTAACAAACCGCCAGGATTATTTCGCATGTCTACAACCACTCCACCAACTTTTTTGGACACAACCTCGCCAACGACTGTATCCCATTCACCATCCGTCTTTTCCCCAAAACGCGATACCGCAATTACCGCCACTTCCTTCCCGTTCACCTGGCGATATTCCACCTCAACCGTCTTAACTTCTATCTTTGCCCGCTCCAATACTTTCTTGAATGGTTCATCTTGCCCTTCCCGAAAAAGCTGTAAGGTCACTTTTGTCCCGGCATCACCCCGTATCAAATCAACTGCCTCCGGCAATGTCAGGTCAAACGTATCCCGTTCGTCAATTTTCAAAATCATATCTTTTGCCCTTACCCCTTCCCTCTCTGCCGGCGTGCCGCGCAGGGGAGCAATAACAACAAGCCGCTTTTCTTTGTCGAAACCTAATTGGATCCCAACACCTTCGTACGTCCCGGACAAATCGCGCTTTACAGATTCATTTTGTTTGGGGTCTAAAAACGAGGTGTACGGATCGCCAAGAGAACGGACCATTCCGGATATCGCACCGTACATCATCTTTTGGCCGTCTACCGAACTTTTATCGTAATATGTTTGCGGCAAAGTCTTGAAAACTTCCCAAAACAGTGAGAAATCTACATTTTGTACCTCGCTCGCCTGGTTGGCAACATTAATTATAGGAACAATACCGCCATTTTTAACGGTTACCTTTTTCTGTCCCAGGGTAAAACCTATCGCAAAGAACAATACCGCGACTACCAAAAATTGAATGAGAAAATTGACCAGCGATCCCTGCTTTATATTTTCCTGCTTGGGCAAAGGCGCGACCGGCTCCCCGCTGGCGGGATTTTCCACCTCAACTGCTGTAAGATTTTCGTGTTCGTGGTGTTTGGCAGGCACGTGTTTGGACATAAGTTAGTTCTGGACGAACGACAAGAGCGCCACATATCTGGCTCTTTTAATACTACGCGTTATCTGCCGTTGGTGAGATGCGCATACGCCGGTCCTTGCGCGGCCCTGAATCTTGCCCCGCTCACTAACATACTTTTTTAAAAGCGTCACGTCCTTATAGTCCACATCCACACCTTCCGCACAAATAGGGCATCTCTTTGCTCTTGTTAGTCTTTTTGAAAATTTATTTAGCATTTTATTTATTAAAATGGTAAATATCAGAGGAGCGCACCGAGCGTGTCGAAGTACGAACTGCTGATATTAACTAACTCCTTTCATAATCCTTAGAACGGCAGGTCATCTAGGTCTACATCATCCTCTGCACCGTCTTCCTTTTTTTCATTCTTCACAGCCTTTTTTTCACCAGAATCGGGTTTCGCATCTTTTTTCTTGGAACTCTTCCCCTCAACCTCTTTCTCATCCTGTCCAGCAGTAGCACCATCAGCAACCGACTCTTCCGCTACCGGAGGCACATATTCTTCTGCCCCAACGCCCTCAAAATCACGCTTCGAGTCTAAAATCCTCATGTCGTCAATAACAACTTCCGTCGTTTGCTTATTCTGCCCGTCCGGCGTTTCCCAGCTTCTAGTCTGCAGTCTACCCTCAACGTAAACCTTCCTGCCTTTTGCCAGAAGCTGAGAACAAAGCTCGGCCAACTTATTCCAAGCAACAATTTTTATAAATTCCGTCTCTTCCTTTTTTTGCCCGTCGGAAGCAACATAATATCTGTTTGTCGCAATTCCGAACGTACAAACCGCAGCCCCACTTGGCGTGTAACGCATCTCCGGATCACGCGTAAGATTCCCAATCAACAGAACTTTATTTAATGAGGCCCTAGATCCCATTCCAAGCCTCCAGCCGAATTAAATATGTCCTCATATTAAGCGAGGCACGACTACCCATTTATTTCTTATTCCTCCCCTTTTTTACATTTGATACTTTTGATACCTTTACCTTACTATCTTTCTTTGCGCTCTTCACTTTTACCTCTGCACTCGTTTTTGTCACAACCGTTACTTTCGGCTTACTCTCCTCTTTTTTCTCCACAACTTTCTCCTCAGCCTTTTTAACTTTCTTCCTCAGTTTCCTCTTCTTTTCAACAGTAATAAGATAACGCAGCAACGCCTCCTGTTCAAGCCTTAGCATGTCGCCAAGGTCCGAAATCGTACTTCCTTGCGCATGAAAATTAAAGACGAAATAATTTGCCTCTGTTTGTTTTTTGATTTGGTAAGCGAGTGTTTTCTTGCCAAGCTTCTCCAGCTTTACATCGGAAGCATCTATATCCTTCAATACTTTTTCCACGCGCGAAACAAGCGCATCCGCACTGTCTATCTTAGAAACTAACAAAAGTTCATATTTAGTAACTTCCATACTTTTTATAATAATTTAACCAACATATATCAGATGAGTCCCGAGCTTAAGCGAAAGAAGCTGCTGATATACATAACCTCAAACCTTCTGCAAATGATATCAAACACCACGCTTGAATTCAATACGCACAAAGTGTATAAAAGCAAAATATGGCAAGAGTAGAAAACGCAACAAGATCGAAAGAACCGGGAGTGCGCTCGCCAGGGATAAGCGGTATTCCAATTAGTGAGTTAAATTGCGGCCAAGCTGCAAAACTTATCGGCTGCGAATTAACAAGATTCCCCAAGGTGGGCTCAGCAGACGAAGAAACCTGGCGTTTAGACTTTCTGGATCCAGAAACCAGTAGTAAAGCTCACGCAAGAATATTAATCACACCAACAAATAAACTGGTCGAGCTGATAGTAACTACTTCAAATGGCCAACATGTTAATTTAGCTCTAGACAATATCCAAACCGTTGATCTTATCAACTATGGTAGACAAAAAGAAGTCATCTTTAGGTCAGCGGAATCTGGTTTTCTGGAAATCAGTGATAAAGGGTGCTTTAGCGGCGACGGCCTTCGTGTGCTAGCTTAAACACTAAACTTAAACTCAAGCGCAAACGAAGATATTTACATCGCTCCTCAAAATCACCCCGTCACGATCGGGCTAATCCATTTTGTTAATATCCCCTATCTGCTCTTTTGCGTCAAACAAAACATCTTGAGCAAGGGAAGGAAAACTGGTACTGACATCCTGCATTGCAGGAAGAATACCAGAAGGCTTCCGCCGCAGCGAAAGATAAGTTTTGTAGCAAAAGAGCATTAGGGCGTCCTTTCTTCGTCTATTCTTTGAACGAGCAAAGAATAGATAGAAAAATTAAACACTGAATTTAAATTCCACCACTACATTTTCCGGCATAACCTCACTCCTGCCAATTGTTTTGACCCAACCCTTTTCGCGGGCACTCCTCCATCCACCCGCCTCCACAAATTTATCAAATGGCACCATATCTGCCGCAATAAACCCGCGCTCAAAGTCTGTATGGATTACTCCGGCGGCTTGCGCGGCTGTCATGCCGCGCCTCGTAGTCCATGCCCGACCCTCTTTTGCCCCCGCCGTCAAAAAAGTTTCAAGACCCAAAAGTTTGTATGCCGCCTCCGACAAAATCTCAAGTCCAGATTTCTCAATGCTGGCTTCATTCAGATATTCTTTTTGCTCTTCAGGAGACAATCCCGCCAACTCCTCCTCCATCTTCGCACAAATCATTATTTCTCCATTTGCCACTTCAGATACCTTTGAGACTTTTGATACCTCACTTTCATCACAATTCACCACCACCAAATATTTTTTGGCAGACAAAAGCTGTAAGTCGCGGATCTTCTCCAGCTCATCCTCATCCATTTCCTTCGCCAGCCACCTCCCCTGTTCAATTAAACTTTTCGCTTTTCCTATCACTTCTCTGTTTCCTGTCTCCTGTTCCCTGTTACCTGTTACCTTCTCAACCGTCTCCAAATCCTTGAGTAAAAGTTCCGACTTAAGAACTTCCAAATCTTCGTGAGGGTCCGACCCTGTCTGGAATATGTCCTCATTTTTAAAATCCCTTACCACAAAAACTATTGCATCAACTTCGCGGATGTGCGAGAGGAACTGGTTACCCAACCCTTCGCCCTTATGAGCTCCTTTCACAAGTCCCGCAATATCAACAAATTGAACGACCGCAGGTATCACCGGAGGTCGTGAAACCCTGAGCGAAGTCGAAGGGCCAATATCTTTTTCGATAATATCTGCCAAAACCTGCAAACGATCGTCCGGTACTTCCACCACCCCAACATTCGGCTCAATCGTCGTAAACGGATAATTCGCACTCGCCGCAACTTGTTTTTTTAAAAGCGCATTAAAAAGTGTCGACTTTCCAACGTTAGTTAATCCAACTATCCCAACTTTTAACATTTTCTGATTATATCGCCTTTGCAGCACAAGAGTAAGCAATGAAATCGCGAACGTTTATATCAAGAAATTCCGCGCAGAAACATTTGGCCTAGGGCTTTTTTTTGAACACACTCCAACTCCGGCAATCATTCAAAGAATTCTATAGTTACTCTATCTTTTGTTTGTTGATTGAGTCGCGATAGAGTTTCACTTTCTCCCATAATTGTTTTTAGATGGGATTCAAACTTTCCACTTTCACCATTAAACCCAATTATACCCATATATGTTGCTTCCACAATAATATTGCAGCCTGTTGTAGGCACTTCGCCAAACCCGATTACCATGCTGGCGGGCGCAGCTTTAGGACCCTGGATTTTTTGAATTTCGTACTTAGTATCAAAATCAGTAAACGCACCATCTGTGAATACAATAATCGGTTTTTG
>ORJL011727037.1_pt1 | contig 32514 bp, 42 predicted proteins | sample 1779941 | NCBI WGS metagenome assembly ORJL01 (sample SAMEA104232317, study PRJEB22302) | groundwater metagenome | biome: forest; feature: aquifer; material: groundwater | place: USA | collected 2011-08-07 | depth 5.8 m | reverse complement strand
GCTAGTCCTACTGCGTTACTTTGTCATTCTGAGGAGGAACGACGAAGAATCTAGTCCCGGGTTATCTTTGTATGTCGTGAGAGGCTCTAATCTGGGGCTAGATTCTTCGCTCCCGCTCCTTCCCCACGCCCCACCCACGCTCAGAATGACAGTTCCATCGCACTTAACGTAGTAGTACTAGCAACCTCTTTCTATCAAAGACGCTGCGAATACACTTGTCAACAGCACAGGACTGGTGTATGCTTCTTATGCCTGATAGATACATAAATGGGAGGCATAATCATGAGGCGCACAGTTGTCATCGATGACAAGTTATTGGACGAAGCAAGGGAAGTCCTGGGCACGAGAAGCATTCGTGAGACGCTAGAAGCGGGACTGCGAGAGGTGGTGCGCAGACGTCGAATCGAAGAACTGCGACGGTCTTTAGGAACGATAGACCTCGATCTAACGGGCGAGGAACTGGCGAGGCTCAGGGATGAGCCGTAGCCTCTTTCTGGTGGATACCTCCGTCTGGCTTGATGTGCTACGACCAGGTGGGGAGAATGCAACCCTCAGGGAACGAATTGCGAGCCTCTTGTCAGAAGACCAGGTGGCTACCACTGGGATGGTGTTATTGGAATTGCTGGGTGGTGCTCGATCTGAGGTCGAGTACCAGCGTCTCAGCGATATGGTCTCGGCCTTGCATTCCCTTCCGGCGGAGGGATCCATTTGGGAGAAAGCGAGCCGCTTGGCTTTTGGGAGTAGACGCCGCGGTATCACCGTGCCCTTTACAGATCTTCTCATCGCCACGGTAGCGCTGGAATCTGAAGCCATACTCCTGCATCGCGACCGCCACTACGACGCCCTGGCTTCCCACACGTCTTTGCAGGTCGAGAGCTATGTGTGAAGGGGGCATGCACCGCCGTCGGCGTACCTGTGCCGCCGTCGCTTCTTGTGCTATAATGGGCCGGGTGGAGAGGGATTTGTAATTGATTTTCATACTTAGCGGCCTTCTGGGGAAGGGCGTTGATGTCTTTATCGAGGGCTTATTCCTGGTGGCGGTAGGCATCATTGTTGCCATCAGCGTTCACGAGGCCAGCCACGCCTGGGCGTCTGACCGGATGGGCGATGACACCGCTCGCCGCATGGGCCGGCTCTCCTTGAACCCGCTAAGACATCTGGACCCGTTGGGCGCCATAATGCTACTGGTTGCGGGGTTCGGATGGGGCAAGCCCGTGCCCGTTGATGCTTACCGGCTGAGGCAAGGCGCCAAGACGGGGATGGCCCTGGTTTCCTTGGCGGGCCCGCTGTCGAACTTCGCCGTGGCTGGTATTCTCGGCATGTTGCTGCGCTACGGCCTACTGGCCTGGCATGCGCCCTTCTACACCGGCTTACCGTTCGCTCAAAAGACACTGCCGTGGGTGTCAGCAGACGTCGTCGGTTCTATTATTACCTTTAACATAATATTGGGTGTGTTTAACCTGATACCAATCCCTCCGCTGGACGGCTTCAAGGTGGTCCTTGGCATATTGCCCAGCAGCTTGGCGCATTCCGCCTCCAGGCTGGAGCAATATGGATACATGGTCTTGCTCACCGTTGTTGGATTAGATTACTTCTTTTCGACTGGCATCCTTTCACGCATACTGGGCCCGGGGCTCGGTTTTGCGACCAGAGTGTTGATAGGGAAGCCTTTCCTGTGAGCCCCGGGCGCGTGGCCTACCGGGTCAAGCAGTTCGCCACCGCCTTCACAGTGCAGATGCGCCCTCAGGAGAGAACGGAGGTTGAGAGCCTCCTGAGCCCCGGGGAGATGGGCCTCTTCTATGGGATGAGAAGGGCGGCCCGGCGCCACAGCCTCCAGGTTTACCGCCATCTCCGGCGGCGGGGTCAACAGGACAGGTACCTTCTGGCGGCGGCGTTACTGCACGATGTGGGAAAAGGTCGGGTGACCATCGCCCAAAGAGTGGCAGCGGTCTTGCTAATGGCCTACGCGCCGGCTTTACTGAATAGACTCGCAACGCCTGGGGGGCCCCGCTGGAAGCGGGCCTTTTATTATCACGGCCATCATGCGGAGCTGGGAGCGGAACTGGTGAAGCGAGCCGGCGCGCATCCTAGTGTAGTGGCTCTGGTTGAGAACCATCACAAGGACGCAAGGGGAGGTCCGCCATGCCTGGCAGCCTTGCGCGAGGCTGACGAGAATAGCTGATTGAAAAAGATCTCGATTATTGGCTTGGGGCTTATCGGCGGCTCTGTTGGCCTGGCCCTCAACGGGGCCGGCGTTCAGGGTCTCCATCTGGTTGGCTACAGCCGGAGGCCCGAGGCCGCAGCTAAGGCCCGCGTCAGAGGCGCGGTAGCCGAGACAGCCCGCAGCCTGGCAGCCTGCGTCGAAGGGGCGGGCCTGGTTGTCCTCGCCACGCCAGTGACCGCTATGGAGGCTATCCTGCGAGAGATAGGCCCCATCTTGCCAGAGGGTTGCATAGTCACGGATGTGGCTAGCACCAAGGCGATGGTCATGCGTTGGGCAGCAGAGAGTCTGCCGCAGGGTGTTTCCTTCGTCGGGGGGCATCCGATGGCGGGCAAGGAGGTAGCAGGTATAGAAGCAGCCGAATCCGGCCTTTTCAAGGGATGCACGTATTGTCTTTGTGCGGGACCGGGGGCTGCGCCTGCGGCGGTGGAGACGGTAGTTAGCATGGTAAACCTCCTGGGGGCGAAGCCCTATTTCGTTGGCCCGGCAGAGCACGACTCCTATGTGGCGGCCATAAGTCATTTGCCGATGCTTGTATCAACAGCCCTGGTCTCGGCTACGGTGGGGTCTTCCGTATGGAGGGAGATGTCCCGGATGGCCGCTACCGGATACAGGGATACCACCCGGCTGGCTTCCAGCGACCCAACTATGAGCAGCGACATCTATACTACTAATCGGGAGAGCCTGGGGAGATGGCTCGATGTGTTTATTCGAGAGCTTGAATCGCTCAGGGAAGGCATTGCTGCGGATGGGCCGGAGCTCGAGGCGAGACTTCGCCGGATAAAGGATGCCCGGGACCTTTGGCAGCGGGGAGGAGCCTCCCTGCCGGAGACTGCCGCGGAGCCTTCTGGCGGATGGGGACGTTTCTTCTTCGGGAACCTGCTATCCAGCTCTCCGGTTCGAGGAAGAAGGGGGAGATGAGATCGGTTGTCCCCCCGGCCAGGCTGGAGGGCACCATCAAGGTGCCCGGCGATAAGAGCATTTCCCACCGGGCGGTTATCCTGAACAGCATAGCCGACGGACGGGCCAGCGTCAGCCATTTCCTGGCCGGGGCTGACTGCCTCTCCACGGTGGCCTGCATGCGGGCTCTGGGTGTTAGTATTCAGGATGGGGACCCACTTGTGGTGGAGGGGCAGGGACTCCGCGGACTCCGGGAGCCGGAAGGGGTCCTGGATGCGGAGAACAGTGGCACGACTATGCGACTTCTGACAGGGCTCCTGGCCGCTCAGCCCTTTTTCACGGTGATTACCGGAGATAGGTCGCTGCGGCGGCGTCCCATGGACAGGGTTATCCTGCCCCTGCGACTGATGGGTGCGGAGGTTAGAGGCCGGCAACGGAACTCTCGCCCTCCGCTGGCTATAGCTGGAGGAGGGTTGCGGGGTATTACCTACGTTCTCCCCGTTGCTTCTGCCCAGTTGAAGTCCGCGCTGCTTATGGCTGGGCTCTTTGCCGAAGGCAAGACCACCCTGGTCGAGCCCGCTCCAACCCGGGACCATACGGAGAGGATGTTGGCCGCCATGGGGGCCGGGATTACTACGCAGATGTCTCCTGAAGGAGTTCAATCCATTTCTCTGGAGCCTCCAGTATCCCTAAAAGCTGTTGACTTGGAGGTACCGGGCGACTTGAGCTCTGCGGCCTTCTGGCTGGTGGCGGCCGCCGTACACCCTGAAGCCCGCCTGAAGCTGGAGGGGGTGGGCGTCAATCCCACCAGGACCGGCATCCTGGACGTCCTGCAGGCCATGGGGGCCCGACTGAGGCTGGAAAGGGAGCGGACTGAAGGCGGTGAGCCTGTGGCCGATATCGTCATAGAGTCCAGCCAGCTTACGGGGACTGACGTTGGGGGAGAGATCATCCCCCGTACTATAGATGATATTCCAGTCCTGGCCGTAGCCGCCGCCGTGGCCTCGGGAACGACCAGCATCAGGGACGCGGCTGAGCTCAGGGTCAAGGAGTCTGACCGGATTGCCGCCCTGGCTATGGAGCTGGGCAGGCTGGGGGCCAGGGTGGAGGAGCTGCCTGACGGTCTGATTATTCACGGTGGTTCCAGGTTGAAGGGGGCGGATTGCCGGACCCACGGGGACCACCGGCTAGCCATGGCCCTGGCTGTGGCTGGGCTCGTGGCCCAGGGGCAGACTACCCTGGACGATGCAGAAGTGGTTGCTGTATCCTACCCCAGCTTCTGGCAGGACCTGGACCGGGTTTCGATAGGTAGTGTTTGTTAGTGCTTGATCGTGCTTTGTGGTGCTTTGTGGTGCTTGATTGCTTTAGGGCAACCAGGAGCAGGCGGTAATAGGGGGTACAAAGTACCACTTGGCACCACCAAGCACTACCGGGCACCATCTAGCACCATCAAGCACTGCCAGGCACCGCCAGGCACTTTGTCCATAGGCAGAGGATAACACGTATGGGTTCAGACCTGGTTCATATTGGATTTGGAAGTATCCTGGCGTCTCACCGGGTGCTGGCGATCACCGGCCCTGACTCGGCGCCCATAAAACGACTGGTGAAAGAAGGACGACGGAAGGGCGTTTGCATAGATATGACCAGCGGGCGGAAGACCAGAGCGGTCTTGATTCTGGACAGCGGCCACGTTGTTCTAGCATCCCTCAGCCCCGATGTGCTGGCTAGCCGCATCGCGGGCGCCCCCGAAGATGCAGTCACCGCCGGACAGGTGGCCCATGAGAAGTAGTAACCCTGTCTTCGGCGGCAGGGAGCCCTCATTGCTCGTTATCCTGTCAGGTCCGTCCGGCGTAGGGAAAGATGCTGTCTTGGGGCGAATGAGGGAGCTGGCGCTTCCCTTCCATTACGTGGTGACAGTGACGACCAGACCCCAACGCTATGGTGAAGTCGACGGGCAGGATTACTACTTCGTCTCGCTCCAGGAGTTTACGAGCATGAGAGATGGTAGCAAGCTTCTGGAATGGGCCAAGGTGTACGGCAATTACTACGGGGTCCCCCGGGAACAGGTGCGGAAGGCTATGGAGGAAGGGCGGGATGTTATCGCCAAGCTGGACGTACAGGGCGCCAGCACATTCAAACGCCTGGTGCCTCAAGCTGTGGGTATCTTCCTGGCCCCTCCCTCTGTGGAGGAGCTCTGGAACCGCCTGCGGGCTCGCAAAACGGAGCAAGGACGAGATTTCGAGATCCGGGTGCAGCGGTCGCAAGAAGAGATGCAAGCCCTACCCATCTTCGATTACGTCGTGGTTAACGACGACCTGGACAGGGCGGTTTGTCAGATTCAGGCCATAATCACTGCCGAGAAGTGCCGGGTCGTCCCGCGGCAGGCGGAGTTGTAGAGGGGTCTCAGGCCTTCCTCCTTCACCTCCTGGTGTTAGGTTGCAGAGGTCCTGACGTCATTGCGAGGCCGAGGTTCAGCGGCAGTATGGGAGGGAAGTTGCAGGCCGAAGCAATCCCCGGCGGCGCGCTGAGGTTGCTTCGCATCGCTCTCTTACGATAATCATGGTCTGTGGTGAGCCGGTGGGCTCATGGATTGCTCGCAATGGCGCCAACATCTTCACCGTGGTCAGGCACCAGCAGGCTATCGCCCCTAGCTGCCGAGTGGCTGGTCATAGGCAACCGGAGCGGAGTCGAATGAAAGGCATCGGCTACTGGAGGGAAAGGCTGAGCTTGCGGGGCAAGCTAAGCGCCTGTATAGTTGTGCCTTCACTGATTATCATCTCCATACTGTATAGCTATTCCATACGGAGTATGACCGCCAATTTCGACCGGGAGTACCGGGAAAAGGCCATGGCCATCGCCCAGACGCTTCAGCAAAGTATCGGCAAAGAGGATTTGGAGGACTCGTCCAGGATGACGGCCATCCTGCAGGGCCTGACTGTCAGCAACCGCACCCTGAGCCGCCTTTCTGTATACGTGCCCCGCGGCGACTTGACAGTTGTAGGGGCCAGCAGCGACCCCGGCCGAATTGGGGAGCTGGCTGAAGAGCATGACCTGGACCCGATGCGGACTGGCCAGCCGTTGCTATTTGAGCACACAGACGGACAACCCCATCTGATTGAGGCCAACGTCCCGCTGGTAGTCGGGGGTCTGCCTGTAGCGACCATGGGCGTCTACATGTCCCTGGAGGCACGGGACGCTCTGGTCTATTCGCAGACTTTGAGCCTCCTGGTCATAGGGGGAGGTGGTGTAATACTGATACTGGGCCTGGTCTACTTGCTGACCGAAAGGCTCATTGTGGAGCCAGTCGCCCGGATCTCCCGGGCGGCCTCTCGAATCGCTGGTGGGCATCTGGACACGAGAGTGCCGGACCTGGGTCACGATGAGGTGGGAAAGCTGGCCTCCTCCGTAAGCGCCATGGTTGAAGAATTGATGGAAGACCGTCGCACCCTGGAGCGCCTGGCAACCACTGATGGCCTTACGGGCCTTTGGAACCATCGCTTCTTCTACGAGCGGTTGAGGGAGGAGCTGAGCCGGGCGGCGCGTCTTAAAGAGCCTCTTTCATTGATTGTACTGGACCTGGACCGGTTGAAGGGCTTCAACGATAAATTTGGCCATCTGAAAGGGGACGAGGCCCTACGGTCAATGGGCCAAATACTGCGTGGTTCCGTGCGCCCCTATGACGTCCCTTGCCGCTACGGGGGAGACGAGTTCGCCGTAATCGTGCCAGGCGCCGAAGCCTCGGTAGCCCGAGAGGTAGCTGAAAGGGTCCGTCGCCGTATCGCCGGCCAGAACTTCAAGGGCGAAAGAGAACAGCCGGTGACCTTCACCGCCAGCTTCGGCATATCCTCTTATCTCGTGGACGACAGCAATCCCGAATCACTGGTACGCGCGGCCGATAGCGCCCTCTACGAGGCTAAGCGTGCTGGTGGAAACGCTGTCCGCGTTTACGATCCACACCCGGGCGCCGACGTCGAGGGAAAGCCCTCTCCTTGACAAACTGCTGGAAGAGGGCGCTCTGGGAGATTTAACCGCCCTTAGGCGCGCTCCTGCCTGGCCGTTTTCAGCCGGTGGTAAATATAGATGCCCATGAGCACCAGGATAGCAGCGATGATCGGGATGTCGAAAGGTCGCATGCCCTGGCGGAGGTCTTCCCAGTGCTCCCCTAACACATATCCTCCGTAGGCCAGACCCAGGCTCCAGGGGAATGATCCCAGGAAGCTGAGCACGGTGAATTTTGTAAAGGACATGCGTGAAATCCCTGCTGGGAAGCTTATGAAGGTCCTCACAACCGGCAGCAGCCGGGCGATGAAGACGGCCCAATCGCCCCACTTGGCGAACCATTTATCTGCCACGTCCAGGTCTTTTCTGGAGACCAGGACATATTTGCCATAGCGTTCCACCAGAGGACGCCCTCCCCAGGCCCCCACCCAGTAGGAGACGACAGAGCCAATAGTACATCCGAGGGCCCCGTATAGCCCGGCGGCTACAACGTAATAGGCATCAAGGCCCTTGTCCCTGATCAGTATCCACCCGCTAAACGGCATGATAATCTCGCTGGGCACCGGGATGTTAGCGCTCTCGATGGCCATTAGCAGCACTACCCCGTACCAGCCCATGGAGTTGTACACCTGGCCAATAAAGGCCAGTATCTGATATTCTATCTGCTGCATGCCTTTCTCCAGCCCCGTTGGTGCCAGAGGTCAGCTTAACAGAGCAGTTTCGTGACGTCAACACAGGTTCGATTTGACCTTGCTTCCGTCTGCCCGTTAGAATGCCCATGTGTCCCCTTTAGAGAACTGGCTGAGGAGGGCCTGGGCGACTTCTCTTGAAAGCGTCAAGCAAGCCGCTGATTGGTATGAACAGGACCGCCGGCGCTATATATGGACGGCGGCCCTGGGTGCGGTCGTTTTGGCTTCCCTCTTCTGGATATGCCAGGCGCGCCCGATCCCGCCGCGGATAGAGTCCATCCCCCCGTCGGCGGAGAGAAAAAGGAGCGCCAAGGTTACCGTATACTTGCCGTTTGTAGCTTCCGGCCATGTTGACGTGGGCATCTCGCCCTCTATCGCGCTGGGTTCCACGCCTACCCCGCCGCCTCCTACCCGGACGCCTACGCCTGCTCCCACTCGCACGCCACCTCCGACCGCGACGCGTGCACCAACGCCGACCCCGGCGCCGCCTACTCCCACGCCGACCCCTGCGCCTCCTACTCCGACGGCCACTCCCTTCCCAGGACCCGTCACGAAAGTCACCAAGATGGGGGTAGGCGTATACACCAGCGGAGGAGGCTTCCTGGTTGAAGCGATCTACCGCCTCCGCCCCACGGTGATCCTGCTGATGGACCCTACCCAGGATTTTGCTAGAGAGGTGAGGCGTTGGTTTCCTAACGCCTTCATAGTGGGGCGCCGGTTCGTAAAGCAACAGCCTCTGGATAACCCGGAACAAGCGGGCCGGGCCTTCGCCGACCATGTGGCCGAGCTGGCCGTGCCCTTGAAGGACGTGGTGGATGCCTGGGTGAGCTATAACGAGGTCACGGACGGTGGGAATCTGGACAATTACCATGCCTATGACATCTTCCAGGCGGCGTTCGCCCGCCGCCTTCAGGGGACCTACGGCATTCCAGCCGTGGCGGGGAATGATGCAGCGGGCACCGTCCAGCCGGAGGACTATGCGCGGTATTTCCGGGAGGCTATTGAGTCGAGCCAGTACTTTGGTATTCACGCCTATGCTCCAAAGGGAGCCAAAACCATGCGGGATGATGCAGAGTACTATGCGTTACGCTACCGCTTGGTCCATGCCGCGTTGGCCAAGGCTGGGGTCCAGCATGGCCCCTTCGTACTGACAGAGACCGGCCTCTGGGAAGGCTGGCGGGGCTATCTCTCGGACGAGAGTATGGCCCGGGAGTTTATGTGGCTCTCTGACGAGATGGACAAAGACGACTACGTATTAGGGCAGGCCATCTTTGGCATCTTTGACCGGGAGGAGTGGGGCGCCTTCGACATCCTGGGCACTTCTGTCCCGGACCGGCTTGGCAAGTATAAAGAACCTGTGAAATAATGAAATGCTTGACATTTGCATCACAACGTATATGATTTCTTAAGTGGTTAATAATAGCAAATATTGCGGGGCATGGGGGTTGAGGTGGCGAGGTGGTTATGGCTGTTTCGGAAAGCGGGGCTAGTCCCGGGGCCATAGCCCTGCGCCCCAAGCTCATAAATCTTAATATCCTTCCGGCCGAGTACCAGCGGGAGCGGTTAACCCTTCCCGATCTTCTGCTGGTGGTGGTAGTAGTTCTGGGCCTTGCCCTAGCTTTTCTGCTGGCCGGCGCGCTAGGCGATCTCCAGACGGATGTCGAGCGTAGTCGCGTCCAGTTGAGCCGGACCGTTCAGAGGACCGAGCAGCTCCGGCGAGAGACCCTCCCGCAGGTGGCCCAGCTTCGGGGCCAGATCGATGATGCCCAGAAGCGGCTCCAGGCCGCAAAGGGCGATGCGAGCGCCCTTAAGGGACGCCAGTTCTCCTGGTCGGCGGTCTTCTCCAAGGTCTTCGATGCCCTGCCCCCGGGAGTGGCCCTGGACAATATAAGCCAGGGCGGGGCGACCGTCACTCTAAACGGGCGCGGGCCTGATTATGCCGCTGCCCTGGCCTACGCGGAGAAGCTCAGGGACTCCGGCCTCTTCACTTCAGTCGCCTTCCAGGTAATTCAAGAGGTGAGCCCAGGCGTGCCACCGGCGCCATCGCTCTCTCCGACGGCCGGGGCGCCCGGAGGGGGGACGCCCCCGCAGGCCGGAGTGGTTTCTCCGGTGGCCGGCACGCCCCCACCGGCTAGCGGTACCCCGCCCGCAGGCTTGCCGCCGGCGTTCTCTCCATCTCCCGGCGCTGGAGTGGTCCCTACTTTTCCTGTTCCAACACCTTTGCCCGTTGTTCCCCCAACTCCGGCCCCCGCGCCAACGCCCACGCCCAGGGCAACGAACACACCCGGTCCTTCGCCCACCCCTACCATGACTCCTACGCCTACGGCCAGTCCCACACCTACCGCCACGCCAACGCCGTCTTTGGACTATGTCGTCATATCCCGTGGATTTACGGATTTTCCTAACGAACATGACCAGAACGACACCATCAAGGGCAAGGTCGTCGACCTGAACAACACGCTGGTCCCCGGGTTGCGTTTCCGGGTATATTCGTGCTGTCCGGACTGGTCCGCTGAATTCCCCCGCGACTGGGAGCCAGTCTCCGACGGAAGCTTCGAGTTTGCCTTCTCAACTAGGGGCAATTACACTATGCAAGTCTTGAGCGGGCGTGCCGAGCTGGTGACAGACCTGTTTACCGGCGACTTCAAAGGGACCCGGATTTGGGAGCTGGTCTTCCAGAAAACGACCCCCGGAGCGCCTCCACCGCCAGTCTTTACCGCTACTCCGACCGTGGTAGGCACCGCCACACCTACGCCCACGGCAGGCGCCGCCACTCCTACACCTACCGGCACACGCACCACCACTCCCACACCAACGGTTACTGCGACCTTCACGCCAACGCCTACTCCTACCATAACGGCGACGCCTACTTCGACAGCTACGCCGACGCCTACCGCCACGTCCGTGGTGAGCAACATCTGGCGTGACGGGCCCAGGCCTCTGGCTGGCGGCGTCCGGGTCCAGCCTGTTGAAAAAGCCGTCCGCGAATCAGATCGCCGGCCCGTTCCAGGGCTGGCGTATTGGGACGCCTCGGCCGGCGGGGCTGGAAAGCCCCGCCTATCCGGTTTTTCAACAACCTCTGTTCAACTGGTATCTTTTAAGACTGAGGCGGAGGCCTGGCCTGGAGTTAAGTTGGGATCGGCCCCTTCGGGGGCCGCCGGACCGGTCTCTTTTATCATTAACCTGGAGGTGAAGGCCAACCAGTGATGCCTTATCTCCAGCGGCTGTCTCGCAAGGCTCTCTATATCCTGGGGCTGGTCGCGGTGGCCTTGATCGGAAGCGGGTATATGACCTGGCTTACGGTGCAAGAGGCTGGAGCGAAGCTGTCCCTGGAAAAGCAGGTGAGAAGCGCCAGTCAGACGCTGGCCCAGGTTACCCAGGCCAGCGACGCCGAGTCGCTCAAGGTGGATCTGGCGGATGTGCAAGCCCAATTGAAGGAGGCCGTTTTCCCGGAGCAGGCGCCGAGCGTTGACGTGGTGGCCCTCCTGGTCAAGGCATCCAGAGAGACGGGACTTGAACTGAGTAATTTCCAGGTCTTGGCTGTGGAGCAGGAGAAACTTGGCAACAACAACTATAGCGTACTGCGGCAGCGGTTGCAGGTAAGGGGTACTCCCATACAACTGACCGGCTTCTTGAATCGGTTGGAGAAAGGTGAATTCCGGTCTCTCGTGGTTAACAATGTAGCACTGGCGCCCAAGGATAGAACCTGGGAGGCGCGGCTGGATATGTATATCTATTCTACCCGATGATGTTAGAGCGATTGTCGCCAAGTGTGCTGGATCTTTTGCCTGGGTCTACTATTTCCATGAGCCTAGAGGGATGGACCCTCCGGCTGCTGCAAACCCGGGGGCGCAGGGTGCTGATGTGGGCGAACATTCCACTAAGTCCCGGCCTGCTCAAAGACGGAGTCGTGAACGATCCAATGGCTTTGGGCCAGGTTATTGGCGATACGTTCAAGGCAGGCGGACTCTCCCGGCGGAAAGTGGTCTGTGCCGTGAATGTGCCACAGGCCGTATCCCGGATCCTGACCGTCCCGATGCTGAAAGCGGCGAACCTGGCGAGGGCTGTGGCGATCGAGATTCGCCGTCTGTTGCCCGCGGCTCAGCAGGACAGCTTCGTGCACTGGCATCCGGTGGAGGGCAGGTCCCTGACCCAGCAGCAGATTTACGTGCTCACGGTGCCCAAGGAGCCGGTGCTGGCCATGGTAAGCGCCTTAAAAGCCGGCGGAATACAGCCCAATAGTATGGACCTGCGGACCCTGGCCCTGGCCCGCTCTGTCAATCAAAAGGACGCTATTCTGGCTAATCTGGAGGCGAACAGCGCGGACGTAGTGCTAATTGTAGACGATATCCCGGTCATGATGCGCAGTATTTACCTGGGCGACGAGCCGTCTTCCATCGCTTCCGCCCAGGACAGGCTGCTGGGCGAGCTCAGTCGTAGCTTAAGCTTTTACAACGATACCAACCGCGCTAACCCCCTTGCTCCCACGGTGCCCGTCTACCTGACCGGTGACCTGGCCAGCGACCCGGACCTGGTTGCCCCGGTAGAGGATGTCACGGGCCATCCGGTCTCGACCCCAGAACCACCCGTGGTGTGCCCGGCGGATTTCCCCGCCAGCCAGTATATGGTGAACATCGGCCTGGCGTTGAAAGAGCTATAGTGTTAGGCCACGGGGTTTTGATGTCATTGAAAGGCCGGGGTCTAATGCTAGTGTTGGAGGGAACCTGCAGGCCGAAGCAATCCCTAGCCCACGCCGAGATTGCTTCGGCTGCGGCCTCGCAATGACACCAAGCAAAACCAGCGTGGCCAGGCACCAGGTCCGGGAATAACGGGCTGTGGCCTCCGCGGTGCTGTTCATCTTCGGGCTGGTCGTAGGCAGCTTTCTCAACGTCTGCATCGACCGGATTCCAAGGGGCGAGTCTCTCCTGTATCCCCCCTCTCACTGCGATGCCTGTGGGCATGCCCTGGCCCGGCGCGACTTGGTGCCGGTCCTGAGCTACCTCTGGCTTGGAGGGAGGTGTCGGTATTGCAGGGCGCCGGTCTCCTGGCGCTTGCCGGCAGTAGAGATAGCGACGGGGACGCTTTTTGCTGGAATGGGTATGTTCGTGGGGTTGGGTCCCCGGTTGGCTCCGGCGGTGTTCTACGGCAGCCTCTTTCTCGTCATTCTTGTGGTGGACCTGGAGAAGCAGATTATCCCCAACCGGCTGATCTACCCGGCTCTGCCGGTGGTTTGGCTGCTGAGCGTCTTGTGGGCCCCTTCCGAGGCGGCGCGTAATACCCTTGGCCTCTTTCAGATAATGTCTCAAGGCGGTGATACGACCTTGGCTCTCGCCCAGTCCCTGGCCGGCGGCCTGGTGGCCTTTCTGGTGATGATGGTCCCCTGGCTCCTTTACCCGGAAGGTATGGGGGCGGGCGACGTAAAGCTGGCGGCCCTGGTGGGACTGGCCACCGGTTTCCCCCTTTCTTTTCTAGCTCTCCTGCTCTCCTTCTTGAGTGGAGGGTTGGTAGGTGGCCTATTGCTTCTCTCAGGGGCCAAAGGCCGGAAAGATCCGATCCCCTTTGGTCCTTTCCTGGCGGTGGCGGGCATGGCCGCTCTCCTATGGGGAGACCCCCTGGCCGCCTGGTACTGGCACTCGTTGCGTTTATAGGCTGCCGGCAGGCTGAGGGGTTTGTGGGGTGTCCCTTTACCTGCGGAAGATAGCGCCGGCAGGCCCGGGGGGTTAGAGGGAGTCCCCCCATCTTTTCGATCGAGGGGTGGGGTGTGGCGATAGGATTAGCTGCAACGTTAGTCCGATTGGACGCTAGGAGTCTTCATGGAAATAGATAGTCTGTTGCGGACTATGGTGGAAAGCAAGGCTTCTGACCTTCACATTAAAGTCGGCGCTCCGCCCGTGCTGCGGATTGACGGCCTCTTGGAACCCCTTGACCAACCCGCGCTGGGCTCGGCAGACGTACAGGGTTTCCTGGAAAGACTCGCCAGCGAGGCACAACGGGAAGCCCTGCGGCGCGACCTGGAGCTGGACCTGGCTTACAGCGTGCCAGGGATGGCCCGGTTCCGGGTGAACGTCTTCTTTCAGAGGGGAAGCTTGGGCATGGCGGTTCGGGTTGTGCCCCTTCAGGTTGTAACTCTGGACGCCCTTGGGCTCCCTTCGGCCTGTAAGGAACTCTCCCTCCGGCCGAGGGGTCTGGTGCTGGTTACCGGGCCCACGGGCAGCGGAAAGTCCACGACCCTGGCGGCCATGATAGAGTATCTCAATGAGCATGAATGCCGCCACGTTATAACTATCGAGGACCCCATCGAGTTCCTTCACGGCGACAAGAAGTGTATCATTGCCCAGCGGGAGCTGGGCGGCGACACCCAATCTTTCGGGGAGGCGCTCAAGCATATCCTGCGCCAGGACCCCGACGTCATCCTGGTCGGGGAGATGCGGGACCTGGAGACCATCGCCACGGCCATCACCGCGGCGGAAACCGGGCACCTGGTGCTGGCTACCTTGCACACTACCAGCGCCCCGCAAACGATTGACCGAATAGTGGACGTCTTTCCCACTCACCAGCAGCAACAGATACGCTTGCAGTTGTCGCTGGTGCTGGAGGGCATCCTTTGCCAGGCCCTCCTACCTCGCACCGGCGGCGGCCGGGTGGCGGCCATAGAGGTGTTGATCGTCAACGCGGCGGTGCGCAACCTCATTCGGGAGGGGAAAACCTTCCAGATTCCCACCATCATGCAGCTCAGCGGCCAGGCGGGCATGCAGACCCTGGACCAGTCCCTGGCGGCTCTTGTTCGTCAGGGGCAGGTGGCCGCGGAAGAGGCCCTCGTGCGGGCCGCCTCACCGGAAGACTTGAAGAAGCTTATCGGACGGGTGGGGTAGGGGGTTACAGATTCTCATTTAAGTTTTCTTATCCGCCAATCTTCCCATGGCCCTGGATCAGGCCGGTAGAAGGTGATGACAACCAACTCGTCTCAGTGGGCGAGGCCGCAGACTACGTGGACGGGCTCGGCCCTCTGGGTGAACCCTGAGGTAGATGTCAAGTACGTCATCACCAGCATCTTACACTACACGCATGGCTGATCCCTCTGCCTCAGCGGGACAGCTCGTCTATTCTTGTGCAGAGAAGGCCCTCATCGCCAGGATAATCATGACACCGGCGAAGGCGGCAAGCACGATCACGTCATTACTGAGACTCACATAGGTCCCCCCCAAGGAAAAGCCCACGGGCGGTAATACCTGGCTGGGGAGGTCGGTAGCCTGGAGGATGAGCCTTCTAATGGAATTGACGGCATAAGTTACCGGGTTGAGCCTGGTCAAGAGGTTCAGCCACTGTGGCAAGTTTGTGATGGGGAACAGGGCCCCGCTCAGGAAGAACATGGGCATCATCAGGAAGTTCATCATCATCTGGAAGCCCTCCATGGTCCGCATGCGAGCGGCGATCATGAGGCCCAGGGAGGTGATGGATAAGGCCGTAAGGAATAGCAGAGGGAGGAGAAGGGCCACCGTTCCCACGCTAAGCCCCACGCCAACTAGCGGGGCAAGAAGCAGAAGGATGGTGCCCTGGATCATGGCCACAGTGCTTCCTCCAAGGGCCTTTCCCAGCGCCACCGCGGCCCGGCTTATGGGGGCGACCAGCACCTCCTTGAGGAAACCGAATTCCCGGTCCCAAACGACGGATATGGCGGAGAATATGGCGGTGAAGAGTACGGTCATACATATGATCCCGGGATAAAGGAATTTGACGTAGTCGATCTCTTGTCCCAGGGGGTTGCGCCCGAGGACGCCCATTCCGGCCGAAAGTCCAGGCCCTAGAAAGGCGAGAAACATGAGAGGCTGCGCCAGGGCCGCGATGATGCGGGTCTTATCCCGCCAGAACCGCAAGAGGTCCCTGTACCAGATAATGTATATGGGTTTCAAAATGGCAGACATCAGCGGTTCCTCATCCACAGGCGGGCATGGCGCGCCATCTCATCCTTCTGGCTGCCGCCCTCGTCCCGGATAGCCCGCCCCGTAAGCTTTATAAAGACGTCGTCCAGCGTGGGGCGTCGCAGGCCAATGGACTGAATCTCCGGACCCATGGCGCGCACGAACTGGGGGATGAACTCCTCCCCGTTGGGTACCTCCAGGCTGAGCTGACCCTTCTCCCGCTTGACGCTGAGTCCGAAAAGGGACTCTACTTGGCGGGCTGTTTCTTCTTCATTGGACGAGCGTAGGTCAACTATATCGCCCCGGACCAGGGCCTTGAGGTTGGAAGGGGTGTCCAGGGCGACAATCTGGCCCTGGTCTATAATGGCGATCCTATCGCAGTTCTCCGCCTCATCCATGTAGTGAGTGGTAAGGAATATCGTGACCTGCTCCCTTTGCCTCAGGTTCAGGATATAGGTCCAGATGTGGTCCCTGGTCTGAGGGTCCAGACCTAGGGTAGGCTCGTCCAAGAAGAGTACCCTCGGTTGGTGCAGAAGACCCCGGGCTATTTCCAAGCGGCGGCGCATGCCTCCAGAATACCCACGCACCAGGTCATGGCGACGGTCCCAGAGCTCCACCATATTCAGCAGTTCCTCGGTGCGTCGCTTGGCATCCTGCCGGGGGATGTCATAGATGAAAGAGTGGAATTGCATGTTCTCCATGCCGGTCAGTTGTACATCCAGGCTAGGGTCCTGGAAAGTGAGCCCGATTGACCGCCGCACCTCACGCGGCTGTGTAACAATGTCAAATCCGTTCACCCAGGCTCGGCCTGCAGTTGGACGCAAGAGCGTGCACAGCATACTGATGGTGGTGGTCTTGCCCGCACCGTTGGGCCCCAGGAACCCGAAGACCTCTCCTCTACCAACAGTGAACGAAACACCGTCCACGGCGGTCAGTGCCCCGAATTGCTTAGAGAGTCCCTGGACCTCGATAGTTTCCATGGTCGAAGAATTCCTCAATTCTGTGGCCGAGGCCTCCGCCGTTCCGCCAGCGCTGGCTGCTGAAGGGCCTGTTGGAGGATATCCACGGCTGAGATGGTCCGCATCAGGGAAGGCAATACGGTCCAGACCCTGCGGGCGCAGTCCTGACTTTGGTCTGACATGGAATTAGTTAGTGATACTATCCTTTAGTACAGCTAATATAACACTCGTGAGAAGCTCTTGTCAAGATTTCTTCACTTGGGGAACCCGTAGATTCCAAAACTGTTGACAATACCGCCCCCTGAATGCTATAATTCCTACCAGTTCGATAGGAATTCGCCGATGAAAGTCAGCAGTAAGGGGCATTACGGAGTGCGGGCAATGGTGGCCCTGGCCCGTGTATACGGGGCCGGGCCACTGGCTTTATCGGGCATTGCCTCCCGGGAGGACCTGTCGCCCGCTTACCTGGAGCAGCTTATGATGCAGCTCCGCCGGGCGGGCCTGGTGGCAGGAAGCCGTGGGGCTCATGGGGGCTACACGCTGGTCCAGGAGCCCTCTCTAGTGACCGTGGGCCAGGTGGTCCGGGCCCTGGAGGGGCCCGTCGCTCTGCTGGAGTGCGCCTCGGAGATGGAGGACCCCCACTGCTGCGAGAAGGAGAAGGACTGCCCCAGTCGGGTAGTCTGGCAGAAGATGAAAGAGAGTATCACCCAGGTGCTGGACTCCACCACCCTGGCGGACCTCTGTCGGGAAGAGAAGGCTTGAGCCCTCCTTATACCCCACCCTTAAGGGTGCGGTATAAGGATAGTAAGGAGAATCTGATGGAGAGACGAAGCGTCTACATGGACCATGCGGCGACTACGCCGGTGCATCCGCTGGCGCTGGAGGCCATGCTTCCTTACTTCTTAGAGAAGTTTGGGAACCCCTCCAGCATTTATGGTGTGGCCCGGGAGGGCCGCAAGGCCCTGGATGAAGCCCGAGAGACCGTGGCTGGGATCCTCGGGGCCAAGACCACGGAGATTATCTTCACCAGTGGCGGTTCGGAGGGCGACAACGCCGCGCTTAAGGGCGCGGCTTTCGCCTCCAAGTCCAAAGGTAACCACATCATTAGCTCCAGTATCGAGCACCATGCGGTGCTGCATAGCTGTCACTTCCTGGAGAAATTTGGCTTCGAGGTCACGTATCTTCCCGTAGACCGTTATGGCATGGTGGACCCAGACGAAGTGGGCAGGGCGATCACCGACAAGACCATTCTGGTCTCCATCATGCTGGCCAATAATGAGGTGGGCACCATACAGCCCATCGCCGAGATCGGCAAGCTCCTCAAGGGCAAGAATATTGCCTTCCATACCGACGCGGTGCAGGGCGCCGGAGCCCTGCCCCTGGACGTGAACGAGCTGGGCGTCAACCTGCTGACCCTCTCGGCCCATAAGTTCTATGGCCCCAAGGGGGCGGGCATTCTCTATTTGAAGAGAGCAACGCCTTTCTTGCCCCAGCAGCAGGGAGGCGGCCAGGAGCGTAACCGGCGGGCGGGCACGGAGAATGTGCCCGGCATTGTGGGCATGGTTAGGGCCCTGAAGCTGGCCGTAGAGAACATGGAAGCCAACAACCGGCACGCTATTGAGCTCAGGGAAAGGCTGGTGCAGGGAGTCCTCTCCAGCGTACCCAAGGCCCGTCTTAATGGGCATCCCACCCAGCGGCTGCCTAACAACGTGAACCTCTCCTTTGAATATGTCGAAGGAGAGTCTATTCTCTTGAATCTGGATATGTTGGGGGTGGCGGGCTCCAGTGGCAGCGCCTGCACGTCAGCATCCCTGGAGCCCTCGCATGTGCTTATGGCCATGGGCATCCCCGTAGAGATCGCCCACGGCAGCCTGCGTCTGACCCTGGGCTACAGCAACACCGAAGCGGACGTGGACTACGTCATATCTATCTTGCCCGGGGTCGTCGAGAGGCTGCGGGCCATGTCGCCCCTGGCCTCCCAGGCGGTGCAGTAAGGGGGAATTATGTATAGCGAAACGGTAATGGACCATTTCAGCAACCCGCGCAACGTCGGCACCATTGCCGATGCCGATGGTGTGGGGACTGTCGGGAACCCGGTCTGTGGCGACCTGATGAAGATATTCATCAAGGTCAAGGAGGACCGCATTGACGATATCAAGTTCCAGACCTTTGGCTGTGGGGCCGCTATTGCCACCAGCAGCATGGTCACGGAGATGGTCAAGGGTAAGACCCTGGAAGACGCCCTGACGGTTTCCAACAAGGCAGTGGCGGAGGCGTTGGGGGGCCTGCCTCCCCAGAAAATGCACTGCTCCAACCTGGCAGCCGACGGCGTCCACGAGGCCATCAAGGACTACCGGAGCAAGATAGCGGCTGAGGCCAAATAGAGCGGGCGGCTCCGGTTTGTTTGAGAATTCGCGCTCGCTGAGGCTCTGAACTCTTCAGGTGTCGCTGAACATCTTTTGACACCGGGGGTGCCCTGTGATAAGACAGCGGGCAAGCAATTCTGCCGTGGACGGCAGACGAGGTGATGTCGTGCACCCCAGGGGGATGGTTCTTGCGGCACGGGCGCTATCCCATAACTATAGGATTCCAATCACAGCCGTTGCGGTTTGCCCAAGGGCTTAGTAAGAGCATTAAGTCTCTCGCCCAGGATGAGCTTGGCGGGTCGGTACTGGGGGGTGGCGGAGGCTCCGTGATGCTGGTGAACCGAGCGCCTCACCCGAACGCTGCCAGGCTGTACGTCAACTGGGTCCTTTCTCAGGAGGGACAGAGGGTATGGCAGCAGGCGACGGGCTACAATAGTCGCAGGCTTGACGTGGATGGCCCGCCTGATACAGCGCCTAAGGTCGGGATCAAGTACGTGAGAACTGATAGGGAAGAGGCTGTGCCGTACTATGGGCGTGCGGTGGCTATCGTGAAAGAGACGATGCCGCAGTGACAAACCACCTCAGCTTTTGATACAATCAAAGGGACTGGATGAATAAATATATCTTCGTCACCGGCGGGGTCGTCAGCTCGGTAGGCAAAGGTATTGCCGTAGCCTCCATCGGACGTATCCTCAAGAGCCGGGGCCTCAATGTCTCCGTCCAGAAGCTGGACCCCTATCTGAACGTTGACCCCGGCACTATGTCCCCTTACCAGCATGGAGAGGTCTTTGTCACCGATGATGGTGCGGAGACGGACCTGGACCTGGGCCATTACGAGCGCTTCATAGATGTTAGCCTGACCAAAGCCTCCAATGTCACCGCCGGACAGATCTACAAATCGGTGGTTGCCAAGGAGCGCCGGGGCGACTTCCTGGGGGGCACTATTCAGGTCGTGCCCCACGTAACCAAGGAGATCAAGGAGCGCATCGGGCTGGTGGCCAAGCAGGCCGGCGCCCATGTGGTTATTGTGGAGGTGGGAGGGACCGTCGGCGATATCGAGGGGCAGCCTTTCCTGGAAGCTATCCGCCAGATGCGGAACGATGTTGGACGGGATAACGTCCTTTACATTCATGTCACCCTGCTACCCTATATTTCCTCAACCAAAGAGCTAAAGACCAAGCCCACTCAGCACAGCGTCAGAGAGCTGCGGGCCATAGGTATCCAGCCGGACGTCATCCTCTGCCGCAGCGACTACCCCATGAGCCTGGACATCAAATCCAAGATCGCTCTCTTCTGTGATGTGGAGGAGAGAGCGGTCATCCCCTTGCCCACGGTTTCTACCATTTATGAAGTCCCGCTCCTTCTTGAATCAGAGGGCCTGGGAGATCTGATTGTGGAGAGGCTGGACCTCCCGGCTGGGCATCGCGATATGGAGGAATGGTACGCGCTGGTGGAGCAGATCAAGGAGCCCCGCCAGCAACTGCCGATAGCCATAGTGGGCAAGTACGTTGAGCTCCACGATGCTTACTACTCCGTGAGGGAGGCGTTGCACCACGCCGCACTGCACGAGGGACGCCAGGTGGATATCCACTGGGTGGACGCTGAGGAATTGGAGAGAAGTGACTGCACGGCCGCTTTGCGGCTGGTCAGTGGTATTCTGGTCCCAGGTGGGTTCGGCTACCGGGGGATCGAAGGGAAGATCCGGGCCGCCCGCTATGCGCGGGAGAACAGGATACCTTATCTGGGCCTCTGCCTGGGTATGCAGGTCATGGTTATCGAGTTTGCCCGCCACATTCTACGTTCGGAGGAGCCCAATTCCACGGAGTTCAATTTTGCCACGCCGTATCCTGTAATAGACCTTCTGCCGGAGCAGAGGGACCGGGACGACATGGGAGGCACCATGCGTCTGGGTGTCTACCCCTGCCATCTGGTGCCCGGTACCAGGGCGGCCTATGCCTATGGCCAATCTTACGGTGGAGTGATCTATGAGAGACACCGCCACCGTTTCGAGTTCAACAATGAGTATCGCGAGATGCTGGTAGAGGCGGGTTTGGTGTTGAGCGGCCTCTCTCCGGACGGACGCCTGGTGGAGATATCGGAAATTCTAGGCCATCCCTGGATGGTTGGCACCCAATTCCATCCGGAATTCAAGTCCCGGCCCAACCGGCCGCATCCCCTTTTCTCGGAGTTTATTGCGGCTGCCAAAGGCGTGCTGCACGAAGGAGACCAACCGGCTCTGCCGATGGAAGAAGAGGTATGAATATGGAGGTAATTAGTGCGCATCTTCCTTGATACGGCAAATATCCAGGAGATCCGTGACGCTGCCAGAATGGGCGTAATCAGCGGCGTTACCACTAATCCCTCTCTGGTAGCCAAAGAGGGGAGGGGCGACTTGCGGGAAAGGGTCCTGGAGATCTGCTCTATTGTACAGGGGGCTGTCTCCGTCGAGGTCTTGAGCCTGGAGGTGGAGGGCATCGTTGAAGAGGCCCGGCGCATCTCTCGGTGGTCGGAGCAAGTCGTCGTTAAGGTCCCCATTACCGCGGCGGGGCTGGAGGCCACCGCGGCCCTATCCAAGGAAGGTGTTAAGACCAATTTGACGCTTTGCTTTTCCCCCAACCAGGCCCTGCTGGCCGCTCTGGCTGGGGCCACCTATGTCAGTCCCTTTGTCGGCCGGCTGGATGACGCCGGGCACGACGGCATGCAGGTGGTGGCTGATGCGGTAGAGATACTGGACTACTATCAGTTGGAGACCCAGGTCATCGCTGCCAGTATCCGGCACCCTCTCCACTGCATAGCCGCTGCCAAGGCCGGCGCCCATGTTGCGACCGTGCCATACAAAGTGCTGATGCAGATGATCCAGCATCCCCTGACAGACGTCGGCATAGACCGCTTTCTGGCCGACTGGAGGAAGGTGGCGGGCTAGGGCTCGACGGCTACCTCATAAACTTCCACGATGGGAGGCTCCGAGGCGGCAGCGGTTTCAGCCGCCTGCGCCCGCAGCCGGTTGGCTGCCTCAACGCTCTTTCGAAGAGCTTCTTCCGTCTCCCAGAGGGTGATTCCCATGAACCTACCGCTCTCACGTTCGACCAGGAGGTAGCCCCCCTTGAAGCCAGCCATCTCCCGGCCGGCAGGTATGACTGCTTCCTTGAAATTGCGGATCCCGCTTTCCACCCGGTCTGGCGATCCCTTGATGTGGCTTACCCTTGCCCACATGGTGCCCTCCTTTGCTTGCGAAACGCTGAAACCCCCTGGCAAGGGGGTTGCCTGGTTGCTATCTCTGGACTCGATATTGAGCATGGTCCCCTCTCCGTTGATGGAGAGGGGACCATGAAGCGCCTTGCGATAGAACTTACGAGGCGCTTAGCTGCCGGCTGGGGGGTCCGCCAACTCGGTTCTCCCCCTCCGCCGCAGGCGGCGTTGCCCCAGGATGGCTACTGGTGGAACGACCTGATCTTTTCAGGCGTGAGAGTTTCCACCTTTACGTAGCGCGCCCTGTCGCGCAGTGAAGGCGGGACCATGTTTCGGGCCTCCGATTCAGTCCCCGCTTCTACGACGGCCCAGCCTGTGTGAATGCCGGACATGCATCCCAGGTTGCATTGCGCCAGCAGCTTGGGGCTCTGTGCGGCCAGCTCATCCAGGGCTTTCAGACACTCCGCGTCTTTGTGGGGCGTCTCAATCAGGTATCTTGTCATTTGAGCCTCCTTCGGGGTCAGGTTTCACTGGGCGGTTTTGGGCGCCCTTCGGAATGGTTGCTGTGGCCAGCGGCTGTTGTGTCTTCCTCCCCACCACCTCCCCAAAAAGCGGACTTGCCCTTAGGCTACTACAATTGCCGTCAAGAAATCCTAAATAATGGGGCGCAGCCGTTGCAACGCTGTAACAATTCCGAGTCAACCACCTAGCTGTCGCATTAAACCCAGGTCGTCAGATATTCCCCAACGCTCCACCATCTTCCCGCTGGCAATGCGGATGATCTCGATTCCGCTGGTGCTAACCGTCTTTCCGGTGGGGGCGATGCCCATGAAGTTGCCTCTGTGGGTCGCGCACACCGAGGTGCGGATGGCAACCTTGTCCCCTTCGGCAACGATATCCTCTATGCTGATCTGGGCGTCAGGGAAAGCAGTTCGGAATCGTGCGAACAATTGCCTGGCTCCCTCAACGCCGGGGCCTTGCCCGGGAAGTGGGTTATGGTCGATGACGTCTGACGCAACAAACTGGTCTATCACGGCCAGGTTTCCCTTAACGTAGAGCTCTTCCCAGAAACTGCGTATGAGCGCTTTGTTCTCTTCAGGTGACATGCTGTATCCTCCTCTCGCTTAGGTTTCGGTCGCCGACCGCTCGATGGGACTCCCGACTAGGCTGCCCCATTCCGTCCACGAGCCGTCGTAGTTGCGGACCTTTGGGTACCCAAGCAGCTCTGTGAGCACGAACCAGGTGTGGGACGAGCGCTCGCCTATGCGGCAGTAGGCAATGATCTCTTTTTCCGGCGTTATCCCTCTGGCCTCGTATATCTGCCGCAGCTCGTCAGCCGGCTTGAAAGTACCATCCTCCCTCACCGCCGTGCTCCACGGGATGTTTTGACACTGCGCCTTATTTTTCATATGTGGCTGCTGTTCTAGCTCCCGGACTGTCCTGGGCGGGGACCGCTCCGATCTGCTGCAGCAGCCCCAACGTGTCCCAATTGCCCCATTCCTCAGCGATCTTGCCGCCGGCGAACCGAACGATGCTGATGCCCGTCACCTCCGCCCGCTTGCCGGTGGGCGCGATGCCCATTAGCTCGCCCTGGTGCGTGCCTCTGACCGTGACCCGGGCTACAACCTTGTCTCCCTCGGCGACCAGGTCCTCGACAGTGAAGCGCAGGTCTGGGAAGGCTCTACGATACCTGGAGATATCTTGTTTGACGCCTTCCGGGCCTCGCAGTGGTTCGGGATTTGCCGGGTCGTGCCCGACGTAGTCTGGGGCGTAAGCTTGATCAGCTAAGGCCAGGTTCCCCTTGCTAAATAGCTCCTCAAAGACTTCGCGAACCAGGGCCTTATTCTCTTCGGTTAACATCGCGCACCTCCTCGTATCAAATCTGGTTAGCAGTTCAGGTGTCCGGCGCAAACGCTAACTCGGTGCCTGTCCTGGCGCAGGGAAAACGCCCAGCATCTGTAGCAACCCCAGCGTGTCCCAAGAGCTCCAGTCCTCCACGATCTTGTTCCCAGAGAACCGGATGATGTCGATCCCGGTGGTTTCTCCCCGCCTGCCCGTGGAAGGGATCCCCATCAGCTCTCCTTTATGTGTGCCTGTGGCTTTCCAACGGGCGACCACCTTGTCTCCTTCACAGATGAGGTCTTCTACGACGAATGTCAGGTCGGGGAAGGCGTTCCGGTACATGGAGATGGACTCTTTGACGCCCTCAGGTCCCCTGAGCGGCGGATGGCCAGGGTCATGGCCAACGTAGTCGTGCGCGAAAATCTTGTCCGCTACTGCCAGATTCCCTTTGGTGAACAGGTCCCCGAAGAGCTCCCTGACCAGGGCCTTCTTCTCCTCTGCGTTCATGGTATTCTCCTTTATTAGCGGTTCACAGTATTCTTGCTGAAAGGTAATGGCGCCTCATTTACCCGGGAGAGGGCACGACCCCTAGCTGCTGAAGCATGCCCAGGGCGTCGTAGTTCTCCCATTCCTCAGCAATAAGGCCTCCTGAGATCCGGGCGACGCTGATCCCTTTCGTCGTCACGAACTTGCCGGTGGGGGCAATACCCATGAGGTCGCCCTTGTGGGTGCCCCGGGCGACCCATCTGCTTACCACTTTGTCTCCGTCACAGACCATGTCTTCCATGCTAATGCGGAGGTCCGGGAAGGCGCTGTGGTACATGGTGATGAACTTCCTGACCCCCTCCCGGCCTCTAGTTGGCTCGGGACTGGAAGGGTCGTGGTCTACGTAATCTGCGGCGTACACCTTGTCTATCGCCGCCAGGTTCCCCTTGTTCCAGATTTCGTCTACGCTCTCGCGAACCAGAGCCCTGATCTCCTCGGCGTTCATGGTATCCCCCTCTATTTGAATTACGCTTGTCCTGAACTTCACTATCACCTTACCCGCCGGACTGACCGGGCGTGGGAACGACCCCAAGCTGTTGTAGCATCCCCAGGGAGTCCCAGTTCTCCCATTGTTCCGCGATCTTGCCTCCGACGAAGCGTATGGTCGTGATTCCCCTCAACGTGACCGCCTTTCCGCTAGGAGGAATCCCCATGAGATCTCCCTTATGTGTGCCGCGGGCCGACCACCTGGAGACTACGAAGTCCCCTTCTGCGATCTGGTCGTCGACTGTCGTCCGAATGTCGGGGAATGCTTTGCGGTTCATGGCAACCATCTCTTTGCGGCCCTGGAGAGTTATGGGTTGGGGACTGAAGTGATCGTGGCCTACGTAGTCTGGGGCGTAGACCTTGTCCACGATGTCCAGGTTCCCCTTGTTCCACAGCTCATCCCAAAAGTCCCGGATCAGGGCCTTATTCTCTTCTGCACGCATGGTGTCCTCCTCAAACCGGAAGCCTTAGCTACCAGGATACTTGCGATCTTGCTTCTCTCACTGCCCGGGCGCCGGAGCCAGACCGAGTTGCTGCATGATGCCCAGCAGGTCCACCTCGCCCCAGTGCTCCACAATCTGCGCTCCTGAAAACCGGACGATATGGGTCTCGGTCCACGTCGCCGGCTTTCCGGTGGCGGGGATGCCCATAAATGACCCGGTGTTCGTGCCGCGCGCAGTGGCCCGGTGGACCACCTTATCGCCCTCGGCGATCTCGGCTTCCAGGGTGTACTGGAGGTCGGGGAAAGCCGAGCGTATTGCCGTCGTCAGTTGCTTGACGGATTCAGGGCCACGGTCCGCCATTCCAGGCATGGGACTGTGGTTTACGAAGTCTCGCGAGACGAGCTCGTCGGCCAGGGAGAGCTTGCCCTGGTTGAATACCTCGTAGGGGATGCGGCGGGCGACAAGCTTGGTTTCCTCGGTGTTCATGCTGTCCTCCTTTTAGAAACTCTTGGCCCATAGGGCCGGTTACTTTTTCCCACTCTATTTGCTTGCCGGCCCGGGGGCCGGCGCAACCCCCAGTTGCTGCATCAAGCCCATCAAGTCCATCTGGACCCAGTTCTCCACCAGCTTGCCGTTCTCGAAGCGCCAGATATCGGTGTAGGTCACGGCTATGCGCTTGCCGGTGGCAGGAATCCCCATGAACTCTCCCTGGTGAGTGCCGTGCCAGGTCCCCCTGCTAGCGGCCTTGTCCCCTTCGGCGAGAACGTCATGGAGGTCGACGCGAAGGTCGGGGAAGCCGGAGCGGAACATTCCCAGCATTTGCTTGAACCCTTCAGGTCCAGGAACCGGTGTGGGGAAGTCGTGGTTGACGTAGCTAGGCCCTATTAGTTCTTGAATAACAGCCGTGCTACCCCTGTTTATGCCCTCTTCGAACAGACGGCGTACCATGACCTTGTTCTCTGCTGGGGATGCCGTGAATGCGGTCGCTCCGCCGCTCACCCGCTCAGGGAAGGGGACAAGACCCAACTGCTGCATCAGGGTAGCCGAGTCGAAGTAGTTGCGGATCGATGCAAGCCTGCTGTCCCTGATCCCCCATACCTCGATAACGGCGTAGTCTATTTTGTTGCCCGTTGCCGGTATTTCCCCGGCAGGCCCGAACAGCGAGCCGGTATGGGTACCTTTGGCCCTGAACTCGTTGACTACGGCGCCTTCGGCGGAGACCTGGTTGGTGGGGTTGATCGTAAGGTCGGGGAAAGCCGTCTTGAAGCCTTGCATGAATGTCCTGAAGCCTTCCCTGCCCCGGAAAACCTGGCCAAATGGCACCAGTACGATCTCCACATCTTCGGTTGCCAGACTCAAGCATCTCTCGAAATCGCCTTTGTTGAAGGCATCGTAGATATTCCTGGCAAGTTTCGCATTATCTTCGTATGGCATGGTATTCCTCCTTTCTTCTCTCTCCTATCGCCACCGCCTCTGTTATCTCCCGGACTGGCCCGGCTGGGGCACTACGCCCAGTTGTTGAAGAACGCCGAGCATATCGAACTCCACCCAGTGTTCTGCTATCTTACCGCCGGCGATCCTATCGATGATGATCCCGGTGAATGTGACGCGCTTTCCGGTTGGAGGAATGCCCATCATCTCGCCTTTGTGCGTGCCCGTGTAGGTCCAACGGGTTACTACCTTGTCCCCTTCGGCCAGAACGTCCTCTATCACTGCATGGCCATCAGGAAAGGCGACCTTGTACATGCGCGCACCCTCCTTGAAACCCTCCAGTCCCGGCGTCTGTAGAGGGAAGCCGTGAACGACCACGTCCCTGATAAACAACTCATCCATTGCACCTACGTTTCCCTTGTTCCATGCCTCTTCCAGGAAACGGCGAACGATGTCCTTATTATGTTCTGACATTGCCCAACCTCCTCTCATGTTCCAACAAATTACTCGCTCCAGAGGTGCGTGACTCCCTCTGCCCCGTCCGTCAAAAGAGGCGCAGAGTGCTGCCTAAGAGGCACGCTGTATCTCCTCCATGTTGCGCTTCACCACTTCCATGGTCTTTTGGTATTCACCCTTAGGGCTGAACTCCACTACTTCGGTGTCTTCATCAAAATAGGGTAGGTGGCCGGGAGCCAGGTAATACAGCTCCCCCGCGTTGATGACCTCCTCATGACCAGCGTAACCGACCCGAAACCGCCCTTTAAGGACGTAGCCCCAGTGCGGACACTGGCACCGGCCATCAGGGAGGCCCTTAAAAAGAGGCACGATGTCCATGCCGCCGGGGAGGGCCTGATAGGCGACGTTCATGTCACCCCATTCCACTTCCCGGCTGAATGCTTCACCTTCTTCGAAAATCACTGGCAGCGCTGTCTTTACCTCGTGCGTCACACACCTCCTAAATGCCGCTCTCATTTTTGGCTGGGCTTTCTGGGAATCCCGGGCAATCCCGCCCATTGGCGTCCTTACCTATTCATTTAAGACCGCGGGGAGAACCGTTGGCATTGTCTCCTTTACCTTCGTGTTCTCCCCGCCGTTAGTTCCCCTTCTTCTATTAAGGGCTCTTTGTGACTACTTCCACTCCCAGGTCTTAGTGTGGGTGTTTCCCTCCGGGTCCACCTCGTACTCGTAAACGGCGCAAACGCCGTTGACGCTGGCCAGTTTCTGGGAAGACGTATGGAAGTAGAGGGCTCCACGGTAGCTGATGGTCCCAGGACCGCTGAAACGGCCGCTCCCCTGCCCGGTCCAAGTGATTGTTTCACCGTCCCGGGTCATCAGGATGCCCTGACCCTCGCCGAAGAACACCTTTCCATCACTGGAGTTGGAACGGTATGTCCCCCAGTCGGTCACATCCATCCCCATGAACTTGCCGGCGGCGCTGAAGGATACTTCGACTTCGGCCCCGGACGCGCCCACAGAAAGCACTCTGGTGCCGGTTACTTTGCCTCTTTCTTCTCCGAGCTGTTCTCCTAACATGGCTATCCTCTCTCCTGTTGTTCTCTATATTTCCTATTCCACTCTTTGGGACATTGCATTGTCCATCGCTTTAAGACTTGTATCCTATCGAAATCATGTAGGAAGCCCTGAATGCACCAAGGGGGAGGCTCTTTCTGGGAGCTTCCCCCTCGGTCACCTCGATAGGCTGCCCTCGTTATCATGGCAAGTGCGGTCGGCCATCCACGCCGTGCCCCTGGGCGCTCGTAGCGCCTCAGCTTGGGCTCATGCTGCCGGAGCGATTGCACCTATCGACTCCTCTTTCTACCCCACCATCGGACTGGTTCCGATACATCTCCGGCTACTGGTGGAACGACCTGATCTGTTCGGGCGTATACCTGTCCGCCCTGATAACCCGCGCCTTCTCACGCAGAGAGGGCGGGACCATCTCCCGAACTTCGGACTCGCTGCTGCCTTCTACGAAGCAGTATCCCTTATGCTCGCCTGTCGTACAGGTAAGATAACAACTGCTCAGCAGTTGAGGGCTCCGCAGCGCCAGATCATCAAGCGCCTGCAGGCATTCCTCCTTGGTGTGCTGCTGCTCGATAATGTAATCCATCGTAACGTCTCCTTTTTTTGTTCAACATGCGGCTGGTGAGTTTTCCTGGTGGGGTCCAGCACCAGCCGGGAAGGGCCCCCACCTCAATTCTCTGTTCAAGTTCAGGCAGGCGCTGCTGTCCTTGGTTCTTCAGGAAGCCGTTGCTTCCAGGCGCCAGCGGATTTGGGCTAGACAGCCCTTTTCAAGGTGCTAGACTTGACGAATTCTACGACGCGCCTCAGCTCATCCTTGAAGCGCTCGAAGTCCAGACGCAGCCCGTTCAGATAGGTGCTCCATCCCGCGGTCTCCTTGGCCACGTGTACGGCCTCCTCGATCTCGGCGCTGGTGGCCCCCATGAGCTTGGCTGCTTCAGAATGGAAGAGAGTGCAGTACTGGCAGCGGAGGGCGCCGGCTACCGCGACTCCTATGAGCTGCTTGTACTTGGGCGGTATGAGGGTCTGGTCAGAAAGCTGGTACCTTTTGAATAGCTCCCAGTTTGGCCCCAGGGCCTCCTCGGGGAGCAACTTGAAGAATTCTGGCACCAGCCCCACGGTCTGCTCTATTTCTTTGTAAACATCTTGTCGACTCATGTCACTGTCCTTTCTCTTCTCAGACTCAACATAACTGGCGTCAACATAACTCGACCGCCTGTCTCTAGGCGGTCCTGGTGACGATGGGGTTCAGGATCTGGCTGCTGAAGTCGCAGGCATACTCCATGAACTCCCTCTTCAACTGCTTCGCCTCTTCGGACTCCAGGATGGAGGTGGCAGCACAGACATCGCTAAGCTCGACCAGACAGGTCCTTTCAGGGTCGCCGATGAGGATATCCTCCAGGACCTGGACGCCCTTGCACTCCTTATGAGAGCAGAAGAAGGATACCAGCTTGTCCTGGACCCACCGGTCACACTCCACAGTCTTGCCGGGCAATGGGTTATACCTGATACAAAGGGTCATGGCTCTTACCTCCTTTCCAAATCTTCCTAAAAAGAGGTCAGGCCCCAGTTCCTTCAGTTTTCCCTTGGGAACTGGGGCCTGACCGTCATCTGTTTCCTCTTACCTGTTCTTATCTTACTGGCTCATATTGTTGTTTCCCTCTTATATACCACATCAATAGCTTATTGTCAACAATTCTGGTTGAGACTGTTGAACATCACCCAAGTCCGTAGCCGGGGTCGTCCCTGACCCCGGCCGTCGGCATCGGGGACGATGCCGACTACAGAGGTTATTCAACACTCTCCTGGTTTCGGACATTTTCCTTGGCAGTGACACCTTCTACTAGCTCTCCTTGACAGCATACCCTCCTTGCGGTATTATCCGACCTGTCAGTCAATTCCCGGTAGCACTGCATTCAGCCGTGATAGATAGCGCCCGCCAGCCTTAGAAAGGGCCGGCTATTGAGCAACACGAAGGCTCTCAGTCCCGATCGGCGGGGCTTTCCAGCCCCGCCGGAGCCGATCACGGTTCAGTGTGGTCGTACCGAATTCCCTGCGCCTGAGACTAGCGGCACGCGGCGACTGCCCGGTCATGCCTATAAATTCGAACTGGATATGCGCATGCGTCAACTAATGTCCGGGTCGTAGACATGCCGTCCAAAGGCTGGGGAAATGCCAGTAGAATGCTTTATCGCTAAGGAGGCTGATATGGCAAAGGATCTAAGAACCTTCATCTCCGACCTGGCCGAGCAGCTTCCGGACGATCTGGTCCAGGTAGAAAAGGAGATAGAACCTGCCAACTTCGAGGCCACGGCCCTGCTCCAGCATCTGGAAAATGCTGGCAAGTATCCCTGCGTCTTGTGGCAGCGGCCCAGGAACCTGGAGGGCCGGTACGAGGGCGTCCAGCTAATCAGCAATGTGTTTGCTAGCAGGAAGAGGCTGGCCCTGGCCTTAGGTCTCTCTCCGGAGGAATGGCGCATGGGGCTCTCCCTGGAGTATTCCCGCCGGGAGAGCAACCGAATACCGGCCCTGGTGGTGAGCAAGGGGGATGCTCCGGCGAAGGAGATCGTCAGGCTTGGAGAAGATGCTAGCTTTCTGGGCCTGCCCGTGGTTCGCGGCCATCGCCTGGACCCGGCGCCCTTTCTCAACATGCAGTGGGTCCTCAAGGATCCGGATGGCGGGTTCTACAACTGTGCCCACTACCGGGCCCAAATGCGGGGCCCCCAACAGTGCAGTATACTGTTGCAGCCTTATGGACACGGCCGGGCCATCATGGAGAAATATCACCGCCAGGGGAGGCCCTGCCCTGTAGTAGGGGTGCTGGGGCATCACCCCGCCTATTTTCTGGGGGGCCTGACCTCGGTCCCCATTGGGGTGGATGAGTACACTGTTGTAGGGGGCTTGCTGGGGGAACCCCTTAGACTTGTGGAATCAGAGACCTGGGGCAAGGACTTCCTCGTGCCTGCCGATGCGGAGATAATCGTCGAAGGGGAGGTTCCCCCTGGCATCTTGGAGAAGGAAGGTCCTTACGGGGAGTTCTTGGGTTACTACGGCCACGAAGGCAAAGCGGGGGTTTTTAACCTCAAGGCCATCACCTATCGCCATGGGCCCATTATGCAATACGTCTTCGTGGGCCATCCGGACAACCAACTGGAAGGGGGGCTGGCCCTGGAGGGAAGTCTCTACAATGCGGCGAAGGCCCGCTTTCCCAGGGTCACCGCGGTGCATCTCCCCCTTTCGGGATGTTGCCGTTTCCACATATACATCCAGATGGACAAGCGGATTGATGGGGAGCCCGTGTCGGTGGCTTGGCAACTTCTCACCTACCAGCAGCTTGGCAAGCACGCCATCGTGGTAGACACAGATATTGACATCTATAATGAGCGGCAGGTGCTCTGGGCGCTGGCCACCCGAGTGCAGGCGGATCGGCAAATACATATCGTCAGAGATATGGTCGTCGCGGGCATCGTGGACCCCTCCTGCGTGCACGATACCAAGGGGACCAAGATGGTTATCGACGCGACCAAGCCCCTGGATAGGCCCTTCCATCAGGTTGTGGACGTCCCGAAGGAGGCTCTCGAGGCATTTCCTCTGGACCGGTATCTCTCCCAGGAGGCCATGGAGACGGCGCCTTCCCTTACATACGTGTAGCACTATCCCAATGTCCTCAAGGTTGGGTTGCTAACGGTTCTTGGGGAGATTCTTGGCAGGTTGATTGCGGGGCTTTAGACACCGGCGCCAGCGGTCTGCAGATGCAATTTGGTACCCGGAATCGCATGTAATGTGAACCCTCTGCGTCAGGGGAAGAGGGTTAGAAGTATCGGAGGTTGGAATGATGACCAAGGGGATAAACATAAAAAAGCATCGGCGGTCACTTTGTTGTGGGGTGTTACTGCTGCTCCTGGTCCTGGCCGCTGCCGCCTGCGCGCCGGCAGCCCTGCCGACGCCCACGCCGGCGGCTCCCAAACCCGCGCCCGCGGCGGGGACCCCCACCACGGCGGCG
>ORJL011026937.1_pt1 | contig 32521 bp, 21 predicted proteins | sample 1779941 | NCBI WGS metagenome assembly ORJL01 (sample SAMEA104232317, study PRJEB22302) | groundwater metagenome | biome: forest; feature: aquifer; material: groundwater | place: USA | collected 2011-08-07 | depth 5.8 m | reverse complement strand
TTAAGCATATGTCAGCGCCGGTGACGCCCGCGATGCGTCAGTATCTGGACGCCAAGCAGCAGCACCGCGACGCCATCCTCCTCTTCCGGATGGGCGACTTCTACGAGATGTTCTACGAAGACGCCCTCGTCGCCGCACGCGCCCTCGACATCACGCTGACATCCCGGTCGAAAGACGCCAACGGCGGCGGCATCCCGATGTGCGGGGTCCCCTTTCATGCGGTCGATGGCTACATCGCCCGGCTCGTCAAACGTGGGTTCCGCGTCGCCATCTGCGATCAGGTCGAGGATCCCCGCAAGGCCAAGGGCGTCGTCAAGCGCGAGGTCGTGCGCGTCGTCTCGCCCGGGACCCTGACGGACGCCGGGTATCTGGACGCGAGGGAGCCGGCGTTCCTGATGGCCGTGGCGCCGGGAAAGGACACGATTGGCGTCGCGCTGCTCGATCTCTCGACCGGCGAGTTCAGCGCCGCCGAGTACAGTGGCGCTGACGGGCTGCAGGCGCTCGCCGACGAGCTGGCGGTCCTCAAGCCGCGCGAGATCATCGTGCCCGGCGGCGACGACATGCCCCGACAGGCTCGGGACACCGCGATCTCGTCGCACGGCAGTCGGGCGAGCGTTGTTCCGCCGCCCGTCGCCGCGTCCGGCCTGCCCGTGACCCCGGTGGACGCCTGGACGTTCGAGCTCGAGGCGGCGCGACGCACGCTGCTCGATCAGCTGCGCGCGGGGGGCCTCGAAGGATTCGGCCTCGACCGCCACCCGGCCGCCGTGGCCGCCGCCGGCGCGCTCGTCCAGTACCTGCGCGGCACGCAGAAGGTCGATCTCGCGCACGTGCGGTCGATTGCGTACCGCCAGCGGGCCGACGCGCTCCTCATCGATCCGACGACGATGAAGCATCTCGAGATCATCGAGGGCGCCGAAGGCGGTCGCGAAGGCTCGCTGCTGGACGAGCTCGATCGGACCGTCACCTCCATCGGCAGCCGCCTGATGCGCGCGTGGCTGCTCCGCCCGCTCGTGGCGCTCGAGCCCATTCGCGATCGGCTCGACGCCGTCGAGGAGCTCGCCTTTCGCACGACCGAACGGGGCAAGTTCCGCGAGGCGATCAAGGCAGTGCAGGATCTCGAGCGCCTGGTCGCCCGCGCGGCGCTCGGCACGGCGGGACCGCGCGATCTCGTCGGGCTGAAAGTCTCGCTGGCGGTCGTCCCGCGCCTGCGCACGCTCCTCGCCGAGCTCCAGGCGCCGCTCGTGCGCTCGCTGGCCGCACAGCTCGACGATCTGGCGGACGTGCGCGGCGCGATCGAATCCACGCTCATCGACGACCCGCCGGCGCTCGCGCGCGACGGCGGCTTCGCGCGGGACGGCGTGGACCGCGAGATCGACGAGCTGCGCACGATCAGCCGGTCGGGCAAGCAGGTCATCGCCGAGATGGAGGAAGGCGAACGCACGCGGACCGGCATCGGCTCGCTGAAGGTCCGCTACAACCGCGTGTTCGGGTACTTCATCGAGATCTCGAAGTCGAACCTGCACGCGGTGCCGCCCGACTACCACCGCAAGCAGACCATTGCCGGCGGCGAGCGCTTCATCACGCCGGCGCTGAAGGCCTACGAAGAGAAGGTGCTCGGCGCCGACGAGCGCATCCTCGAGCGCGAGCTCGACCTCTTCGAGCGGCTGCGGACCGCGGTCGCCGGCGAGGCGCCGCGCATTCAGGCCACGGCGCGCGCGCTGGCGGCGCTCGACGTGCTCGCGGCGCTGGCCGAGGCCGCAGCCGTCAACAACTACATCAAGCCGCACGTGCACGACGGCGACGAGCTGACCGTCGTCGACGCGCGCCATCCGGTCGTCGAGCGGCGGACCTCGGGCGACGCGTTCGTGCCCAACGACATCGCGCTGAACAGCGCCGCGTGCCAGCTCGTCATCCTGACCGGGCCGAACATGGGCGGCAAGTCCACCTATCTGCGGCAGACGGCGCTCCTCTGCGTGATGGCCCAGGCGGGATCGTTCGTGCCGGCGCGCGAAGCCAAGGTGCCGCTCGTCGACCGCATCTTCGCGCGCGTGGGCGCGTCGGACAACATCGCCCGCGGCCACTCGACGTTCATGGTGGAAATGCAGGAGACCGCCAACATTCTGCACACGGCCACGTCGCGCAGCCTCGTCGTGCTCGACGAGATCGGCCGCGGCACGGCGACCTTCGACGGGCTGAGCATCGCCTGGGCGATCGCCGAATTTCTCGCCACGAATCCGAACGTGCGCCCGAAGACGCTCTTCGCGACCCACTATCACGAGCTGACCGACCTGGCCGACGCGACGCCAGGCGTCGTGAACTTCCACGTCGCCGCGCGCGAGTGGAAGGACGACATCATCTTCCTGCGCAAGATCGTTCCCGGGCGGTCGGACCGGAGCTACGGCATTCAGGTCGCGCGGCTCGCCGGTCTGCCGATGAGCGTGATCGAGCGCGCCCGCGAGATTCTCGGCGCGCTCGAGCGCGACGAGCTGACGCGCGGCGGGCGCCCCTCGGTCAGCGGCACGCCGTCGGATCCGCAACGGCAGCTTGGCTTGTTCCAGCCGGCGCCCGACCGCGCCCCGGACCTCCGGCTGCGCGAGAAGATCGCCGCCATCGACGTCGACCGCATGACGCCGATGGACGCGCTCGCGCTGCTCGCGGAGCTGAAGAAGGAGCTATGAGACGTCGAGCAGGCCTGAAGGCCTGCACTACGATCGCCACGCGGCTCTCGATCGCCACGCGGCTCTCGGTCGCCACGCTGCTCTCGGTCGCCGCGCTGCTCTCCGCCGGTTGCCTGCAGCGGCCCACGGCGAACCCCAACATCCTCGTGGTCGGCGTCACCAGCGGACCGAACAACCTCGACCCGCGCATCGGCACCGATGATGTCTCGGGGAAGACCGCGCAGCTGATGTTCAACAACCTCATGACGCTGGACGACCATCTGCGCGTCGTCCCCGACCTCGCGGAACGGCTCGACAACCCGGACCCGATGACCTACCTCGTCACGCTGCGGCGCGGCGTGCGGTTTCACGACGGCCACGAGCTGACGTCCGCCGACGTCGTCTTCACGTTCCGCAGCCTGCTCGACCCCGCGTTCATCTCGCCGCGCAAGGGTGCCTTTCGCATGGTGAAGGCGATCGACGCGCGCGATCGGTACACCGTTGTCTTCACGCTGAAAGAGCGGTTCGGATCGTTTCCCGTCAACCTCGTGTTCCCGATCGTCCCCGACGGCGCGGACGCGGCGTTCCGCGAGCATCCGATCGGGACCGGGCCGTACCGTTTCGTCAGCTACGCAACCGACGATCGGATCGATCTCGCGCCGTTTGACGGTTACTTCGGCGGCCACCCGAAAAACGACGGGCTGGTGCTGCGGATCGTGCCCGACGACATCATGCGTGGTCTCGAGCTGCGCAAGGGCACGGTGGACCTCGTCGTCAACGACCTCGCGCCGGACATCGTGTACCAGCTCGGTCGGGATCCCGGCCTGCAGCTCGTCGAATCGCCCGGCACGGACTACCAGTACATGGGGCTGAACCTTCGCGATCCGCTGCTGCAGGATCGCCGGGTGCGGGGGGCCCTCGGCTATGCGATCGATCGCCAGGCCATCATTCAGTACCTGCGCCGCGGGCTCGCGGCGCCCTCCGCCGGCATCCTGCCGCCGGTGTCATGGGCCTTCGAGCCCGACGTCTTCACGTTTTCCTACGACCCCGCGAAGGCGCGCGCGCTGCTCGACGAGGCAGGCTGCCCCGATCCCGACGGCGACGGGCCACTGCCGCGGTTCCGTCTGTCGCTGAAGATCTCGAACCTGGAGTTCAACCGGCTGCAGGCGTCCGTCATTCAGCAGAATCTGCGGGCCATCGGCGTCGACCTCGACGTGCGGACCTACGAGTTCGCGACGCTGTACGCCGACGTCCTCAAGGGCAACTTCCAGCTGTTCACGCTGCAGTGGGTGGGCGGCGCCGTGGCCGACCCCGACATCCTGCGACGGGTGTTTCACTCGAACCAGGTGCCGCCGTCGGGGTTCAATCGCGGGTTCTTCCGCGATCCGCGGGTGGATCGCCTGCTCGACGCCGCGGCCGTCGCGACCGGCGAGGCGCACCGGAAGGCGCTGTATGCTGATGTGCAGCGGATCGTGGCTGAAGAGGCGCCGTACATCAGCCTGTGGTGCAAGACGAATGTCGCGGTGGCCCAGCGGTCGCTGACCGGCATTCACATGCTTCCCATTGCGGACTTCACCTTCCTCAAAGATGTCGCGCGCACGGCGCCTCCCGGCGCCCGTCGTGCAGGTCTGTAGACTTGCGGCGAGAGCAGGCCTGAAGGCCTGCACTACTTGTGCTTTCGTCCGGGCTTGCGTCTTCGTCCGGGCTTGCGTCTTCGTCCGGGCTTGCGTCTTCGTCCTGGCGGTCGTCGCCAACGCGAGCGCCTCGACGCTGTTCGATCCGGCGCTGCGGTTCCGCATGCTGCCGACCGAGCACTTCATCATCTACTTCCATCAGGGCGAAGAGCGGCTCGCCGAGCGCCTGGCGGTCGTCGCGGAAGACACGTGGCACGCGCTGCAACCCCCGCTGGGCGTGCGCCCGCCGCGCCTGACGCAGGTCGTCCTCGCCGACCAGACCGAGCTGGCAAACGGCTACGCCACGCCCTTTCCCCTCAACACCATCGTGATCTACGCGGTGTGGCCGTCCGGCTCCCAGTTCGACTTCGACGACTGGCTGCAGCTCGCCTTCACGCACGAATTCACGCACATCATCCATCTCGATCGCTCCGAGGGATGGGCGCGCGGTGTCCGCTCGATCTTCGGGAGGACGATGTTCGCGTTTCCGAACATGTTCCTCCCGGGCTGGCACATCGAAGGGCTGGCGACGTACGAGGAGAGCGCGATCACCGGAGAGGGGCGCCTGCACGCCGGCGACTTCCGCGCGATTGTCGGCGAAGCCGCGCGAGCGCAGACCCTCGAGCCGCTCGATCGCGTCAACGGTGGGCTCACTGACTGGCCGGGCGGCGCAGCCGTGTACGCCTACGGGCTCGGGTTTCATCAGTACCTCGCCGACCGGTTCGGCGCGGAGAAGCTCGCCGTCCTCGCCACCGCCACCGCGCGCCGCGTTCCGTACACAGCGTCGCGCGCATTCCGGCGCGTCTACGGTCAGCCGCTCGGCACGTTGTGGCGCGAGTGGGCCGCGAGCCTGGCGTCCGCGGTCACGCCGGCGACGGCCGACGCCAACCTCACGCGCCTGACCCACCGCGGATTCTCGGTCAGCGGTCCACGATTCGACCGCTTTCCCTGCGCAGGATGTCCGGCCGCCGTCTTCTTCTCAGCCAATGACCCGAACGGCTTCCCGGCCCTCTACCGGGCCGACATGGATGGATCCGCGCCGCGGCGCCTGGCGAGCCGGTATCTCGGATCGACGACGGCGATCGGCCGAGACGTCGTGTATTTCGATCAGATGGAGATCCGGCGCAACGTCGGTGTGTACAGCGATCTGTTCGAGTGGTCGCGCGAGACCGGGCGCGTGCGGCGGCTGTCGCGTGACGCACGACTCCTCGATCCGGATTTGTCGCCCGACGGCCGAACGCTCGCCTGCACGCAGGACCGGCCCGGGCAACGGGATCTCGTGCTGGTCCGGCTGAAGCCGGACACTACCGAGGCTACCGAGACCAAACCGCCGGCCAACACGCTTTCTCCGGTAGCCAACGCGCTTTCTCCGGTAGTGTCCGGCTTCAGCCGGACCAACGCGATCACCACGCTGATTGCCGAACCCGACACGCATTTCGACGCGCCGAAATGGTCGCCGGATGGGCGCACGATCGCGGTCGAACGCCACCGGCTCGGCGCAATGCCGGAGATTGTGCTGGTCGACCCGGCGACCGGGACGATCCGCGTCGTCGCGGCGCGTGCGCGCACCCGCTTCACGATGCCCGCCTGGCGTCCTGATGGAGGCGCCCTCGTGGTCGCCGTCGCTCCCGAGGACCAGACGTTCAATCTGTTCGAGCTCGCGCTCGACGGTTCGCCGGCGCGCCAGCTGACGCACGCCACGGGCGGCGCCATCTGGCCGGACGTCTCTCCCGACGGGAAGACGATCGTGTTCGTGGGGTACACAACGGACGGCTACGACCTGTTCTCGATGCCGTATCCGCCGGCAACGGCGGTGGTCCGGCTGAAGCCGGACGCCACCGGAGAAAGCGCGTCGGGTGGCGTCCAGGCCTTCAAGCCTGCCGACATCCAGCCGCCAACCTCGGATCTGAAGGTCCGCACTACCACTGAGTACTCCCCGCTCGGCACACTGAGGCCGACCTCGTGGTCGCCGGTTGTCGAGACCAAGGCCGACCAGGTGCGTCTCGGTGCGTCGGTCGCCGGATACGACGTCCTCGGGTACCACGCGTACGCGGCGACGGCCACCTGGCTGGTCTCGAGCCCGTCGGGCGCCCCCACGCCGAACACGGCGTCGCCCGACTGGCAGCTCTTCTACGTGTACGACCGCTGGCGGCCACGGTTCTACGCCGCCGCCTCCACCGAAACGTCCTTCTTTGCCGGTGCGGCGACCGAGGCCGACACGCCAACGGCGGCGACGCGCCGCGCGCACCAGCTCGAGGGCGGTGTTGTCTTCCCCGTGCGTCATACCCGCGCGCAGCACGCGGGGCTGCTGTCGGTGATCCGGGCGGTGGACGACTACACAACGCCGGATCGCACCGTGCCGCGCGACCGGACACCGGTGCGCGCCGCCTGGCAGACGATCACCGGGCGGACGTACGGCTATTCCGTCAGCCGTGAAGCTGGCATCGCCGGCGGCGTGACGGCGGAGCTCGTCCGGCGCGCGCTCGGTTCCTCAGCCGACGCGACGACGCTCACGGGAGACCTGCGCGCGTACCTGCCCGCGCTGGCGCCGCACCACGTCGTCGCCGTGCGATTCGCGGGAGGCCGTTCGACCGGCGATCCGACGGTCGGCCGTACGTTTCTGCTCGGCGGCACCTTCCCCGGCGGCGGCGTGGCCGACTTCAGCAGCAGCGCGTTCAGTCTGCTCCGCGGCTTCGGCGACAACACCTTCGCGGGGAGCCGCGCGGCCGTGCTGAACGTCGAGTACCGCTGGCCGATCGCGCGGCCGCAACGCGGCGCCGGCACGTGGCCGCTGTTCCTGCACACGATACATGCGGCCGTCTTCGCCGATGCCGGCCAGGCGTGGACGCGCGCGTTCCGCGCCGCGGCGATCAAGACCTCCGCGGGCGCCGAGTTGTCGACCGACGTCGTCGCCGGTTACGCCCTGCGGCTCACGGCAACCGCGGGCGCGGCGTGGGGACACGACGGCAGCGGCACGCTCGCCGATCGCGTCACCTTCTACTTCCGCATCGGAAAAGCGTTCTAGGTATGATTTAATTGTGCCCGCATGAAGAAGTCCCGTTTCCTGCAGACGGCGATCGAGCCGTTCGTCGTCGAGGCCGGCCTGACCGCGGACGAGCTGCTGACTCGCATGGAGCGGATCTCGTTCCAGGGACGCAACCTCGCGACGGCGCATCGCATCTGGCAGAAGATGTTGCAGGACGATGTGACGATTTTTCTCGGGATGGCGGGCGCACTCTCGGCCGGCGGCCTACGGCTGATCGTGGCGCACCTGATCCTGAACCGCTACGTCGACTGTCTGGTCTCAACCGGCGCGAACCTCTACCACGATCTGCACGAGTCGCGCGGCCAGCACCACTACGTCGGCTCGCCGCAGGCCGACGACGCCGCGCTGGCGGAAGACCGCATCGATCGCGTCTACGACACGTACGCGAGCGAGGAAGAGTTCATTGCGAACGACAACTGGATCGCCGATTTTGCCGTGACGCTCGAGAAGCGCCCCTACACGACGCGCGAGCTCCTGCACCTGCTCGGCGGCCATCTCTGGGAGACCACGGGCCGCGACGGCATTCTGACGGCCGCGTATCGCGCGAAGGTGCCGATTTTCTGTCCGGCGATCGCGGATTCGTCGATCGGCATGGGCCTCTCCCAGGCGCGCCAGAAAAAGGCGGGCGCCGGCTACATCGACATCATCGGCGACATCGTCGAGTCGGCGAACCTGGTGATCCGCCGGCCGCGCACCGCATCGGTCGTCCTCGGCGGCGGCACGCCCAAGAATTTCATCAACCAGGCCATCGTCCAGGCCGAGTTCTACAGCGACGAGGTCGGCGGACACCGTTACGCCCTGCAGATCGTGACCGACGTGCCGCACTTCGGCGGCGCATCCGGCTCGAGCCTCGAGGAGGCGCAGAGCTGGGGCAAGCTGGCCACCGATGCCGCGAGGGTCTCGGTCCAGGCCGACGCGACCATTGCGCTGCCGCTCCTCGCGAGCGCGCTGGTCACGAGCGCCGCGCCGCTGCTCGAAACGCGGCAGATGCCGATATTCACCCTGGCCGACCGCGTGATGACGGTCGACGGACAGACGGTTCCCAGCGAGCGCTTCGAGGACGTGAATGAGCCTGCCGTTTGAGTACGACCGACTGACCGTCGGTGAGTTCGGCGGCACCACACCGACCACCACCGATTTCGCCAACGCCCGCGTCGTCATCCTGCCCATTCCGCTGGACCGCACCACGTCGTATGTGCCCGGCACGCGCAACGGCCCCCACGAGATTCTCGTGGCGTCGTCGCACATGGAATTGTGGGACGAGGAAACCGAGACCGACGTGCACAGCATCGGCATCTACACGATGCCCGAGATGGAGCTTCCCTTCGCCTCGATGGACGACATCGTCGGCGAAATCCGGCGCGTCGCGTCGGAGCTGGTGACCCGCGGCAAGTTCCCGCTGATTCTGGGCGGTGAACACTCGATTACGCCGGCCGTCGTCGGGGCCGTGGTGGCGAAATACCCCGACCTCTCGGTGCTGCAGATCGACGCGCACGCGGATCTGCGCGACGCGTTCATGGGCACGCCGCACAGCCACGCGTGCGCCATGCGGCGGACGCTCGAGTTCGCGCGGACGACGCAGGTGGGGATCCGGAGCCTGTCGACAGAAGAGGCGGCGGCGGCGCCGACGCTGCCGACCCAGATCTTCTACGACTTCAACATGCGGAACGACCCGGACTGGATCGCGCGGGTCGTGGACTCGCTCGGCGAGACGGTCTACATCACGATCGACGTGGACGGGTTCGACCCGGCCATTATGCCCGCGACGGGGACGCCGGAGCCGGGCGGCTTGTCGTGGTACGAGGCGCTGACGCTGCTGCGACGCGTGATCGAACGACGCACGGTCGTCGGCTGCGACATCGTGGAGCTCTCGCCGATGCCCGGCCATGTCGCGCCGAACTTCCTGTGCGCGAAGCTGATCTACAAGATTCTGTCGTACCGTTTCGGGGCGGAGGTCAGTAGCCAGCGCTGATCCACCACGAAGGACACCAAGGACACGAGGCCAACCTTTCTCTGTGGTCCTTTGTGTCTTTGGTGTCCTTTGTGTCGAATCGGCGTCGCTATGCAGCTTTCTTTAGCGTCTCGAGCTCCCGCCGCGCATCTCCGGCGAACGGCGACTCCGGGTACTCTTCGACGATGCGGTTGAACGTCTGCTGCGCGTCGGCTTTCTTCCCGGCGTCCAGGTAGGTGCGTCCGAGCTGCATCAGAATGCCGTCCACCGGCAGCGGGCCGTCCTTGCGCTGCGCGAGCTCCTTGAACGCGTTGATCGCCTGGTCGAACTGGCCCGCTCGCGCCTGCGCTTCCGCGAGGCCGAGGCGCGCCACCTGACCGTAGAACCCGTCGCCCGCCTTCTCGATCACCTGCTGAAACGCGGCGGCCGCCCCCGCCGGGGTGCCCAGCGCGAGCGACAGCGCCCCCTCCTGGTAGCGGGCGTAGATGCCGGCGTCGGTGGACGGATATGCGTCGGCGGCGATCTTGAACTTCGTCAGCGCGGCCTGCGATCGCTCGCGCTCGGTCGGGAAATAGATCCCGCTGGCGGGCGTTCCCGGGGCGGGCGGCGGCCCGACCCGCGCGTTCTGCACCGTCATCGCCTCGGCCAGCAGCGCATGCGCTTTCGTCTGCACGTGCTGGCGCCAGCCGACGTAGCCAAGCGCCGCCCCGACGACGACGACCGCGAGCGCGACGATGGCAGCGGTTTCACGCCCGCGGCTCTCAATCGTCTCGCGTGCCTGCCGCGCGAACGCCTCAATGGGGTTTTCTCTCAGGTGGCGCCGTTCGGTTCTCTTCATGGTGTCTTTCGGCTACTGACCAGCGACGAACGACTGCTGACTGGCGGCTGACGTGGCGCGCCCGGCCGGAATTGAACCGGCGGCCCCCCGCTTAGGAGGCGGGTGCTCTATCCGCTGAGCTACGGGCGCAGTGATTTTCGCGAAAAGCCTAGTTTATCAGAGCTGACGGGTTAAAATTCCCTCCGAGGACCGGATGCCCAACGAACCAACCGCGACACCACCCATCGACGAACGACGGATCGCCGCCTGGATCGGCAAAGCCCTCAGCATCGAGGGGCGGATCACCAGCCGCGAGAACCTGACGATCGATGGTCAGGTGGAAGGCACCATCGAGCTTGGCGAGCACAGCCTGACCATTGGCGTCGGCGCCGCCGTCACCGCCGATTTGACCGCGAAAAGCATCACGATCAGCGGCGCCGTCACCGGCAACATCGTCGCCACCGACAGAGTCGATCTCCAGGCGACAGGGTCGGTGGACGGCGACATCGCCGCGCCCCGGTTGTTCATGGCCGACGGAGCGGTCATCAGGGGCAAAGTCGAGATCCGGGGCAACAAGGGGGCTTCGGCGCCCTAGGTGCTCAGCGCCTGCAGCGCTTTCGCGGTGCGCACGTACTCCTGATAGCGGCGCTGGTAGACCTCGAGCTTCTCGCGATCCACGGCTTCGAGCTTCGCGCGGGTCACGGGCGACGAGCCGTTCGCCGCAATCTCCTGTTCGACGATCGCGGCCTTGAGCTTGTACTCGAGGTCGTGCGTGTGTTCCCAGGCCAGCCAGTCCGCGGTCCACTGTGAGTGCGCCGCCTGCAGCTCGTCGGTCGTGAAGGGGAACGTCGCGCCGGACGCGCGATCGAGCGTCGCGAGCTCCGCGGGAAACAGCTGACGCGCGGTCCTGGCGAGCCCCTGCCACACGAGCAGCGCGCGGGGATCGGCCTTTGCGGCCGCGAGCGCCGGCGAGAACAGCTGCAGCAGGAGCATCGCGCGGCCGCGCGACGCCTCATCGCGCGCGGCGCGAAGCTCGCCCGCAATCCGCAGCGCCGCCCACGCAACCGCGCCGGCGAGGATGGCGGCCGCAAGAAGGATCATGCGTCAGTACTGGAGCACGGTGTGGACCCGGTCGCTGCCGAGCTTCGCTCTCCCGCTGAGCGCGAGCAGCTCGATGAAGAACGCCAGCGCATGCACGTGCCCGCCGAGACGCTTCACCAGGCCCATCGTCGCGCATGCCGTCCCGCCGGTCGCGAGCAGGTCGTCGACAATCAGCACGCGCTGCCCTTTCCTGATGCCGTCGTCGTGCATCTCGAGCGCGTCGCTGCCGTACTCGAGGTCGTAGGTCGCGCGCACCGTTGTCGACGGCAGCTTGCCGGGTTTCCGCACGGGTGCGAATCCCGCGCCGAGCCGATCGGCCACGGCGGACCCGAAGATGAACCCGCGGCTCTCGATGCCCACGACCACGTCGATGCCCTGGTCCACGAACGGGAGGGCGAGGCTGTCGATCGCCGAACGGAAGCCCACCGGATCCTGCAGCAGCGTGGTGATGTCGTAGAAGAGAATGCCGGCCTTCGGAAAGTCCGGCACGTGACGAATCTGGGTTTTCAGATGATCCATGTTCATTTGAGGATGAAGCCAGTCTCCCGCGCGTCGGGCACGGAGTCGTCGACCTCCACACGTTCGACACGCGCGCCCGGCGGTCCGTGCCGGATATTGTGCTCGAAGCGTTCAATCGCCTCTGCGTCCCCTTCGGCGGCGGCCTCGACACGCCCGTCCGGCAGGTTGCGCACCCAGCCGTGCACGCCTTCGCGAAACGCCACCGCTTGGGTGAAGTATCGGAAACCGACGCCCTGCACGCGGCCGCTGATGAGATACCGTCGCGCGATTCGCACTCCGCCAACCGCCATCCGCCATCCGCAATTGAGACAGGCCGGTATGATAGCATGCACCGTTTCGAAGATGAGTCACTCCCCGCGTGCCTGAAGAATCCTCGTTTCCGAGCCTCAAGCGTTTTCTCGTCGGCCGGCCGATTCCGTCGCATCTGGCGCATCACGAGCGTCTCTCGCGCGTCACCGGCCTCGCCGTGCTCTCGTCCGACGCGCTGTCGTCGGTCGCCTACGCCACCGACTTCATCGTCGTCACGCTGATCGTCGCCGGCACGCAGGCGCTCGGCTACGCCATCCCCATCAGCCTCGTCATCACGGCGCTGCTGGCGGTCGTCGCGTTTTCGTACCGGCAGACCATCCACGCCTATCCGACCGGCGGCGGCGCGTACCGCGTGGCGAAGGAGAACATCGGCACGATGGCCGGGCTCATCGCCGCGGCTTCGCTGCTCGTGGACTACACCTTGACCGTGTCGGTGAGCATTTCCGCCGGCGTGCTGGCGATCACGTCCGCGGCGCCACAGCTCGACCCGTACCGTGTCGAGCTGTGCCTGATCTTTCTGGCGCTGCTCGCGGTGGGCAATCTCCGGGGCATCCGCGAATCGGGACGGATCTTCGCCATCCCGACGTATTTCTTCGTCGTCTGCATCTTCACCCTCATCGCCGTCGGGCTGTATCACTACTTCACTGGCGACATCGTCCCGGTCCTGGCCCAGATTCCAGCACACGTCGGCAGCACGCCGCTCACGACGTTCCTGCTTCTGACGGCGTTCGCCAACGGCTGCACGGCCATGACCGGCGTCGAAGCCGTCTCCGACGGCGTGCCGGCGTTCCGCCCCCCGGAGGCGAAGAACGCCGCCGCGACGCTGGTGACGATGGCGGCGCTGGCGATCACGATGTTCATCGGGATCACCTTCCTCGCGCACGCGTACCAGGTCATCCCAACCGGCGCCGAATCCGGCATCTCACAGCTGGGCCGCGCCATCTTCGGCCACGGCCTCGTCTATTACGCCGTGCAGGCGGCGACGACGCTCATCCTGGTGCTCGCGGCGAACACCGCGTACGCCGATTTCCCGCGCCTGGCCTCGATCGTCTCGCGCGATCGCTTTCTGCCGCGGCAGTTCATGAACCAGGGCGATCGCCTGGCGTTCTCGAATGGCATCCTGATGCTGTCGGGGTTCGCGGCGGTGCTCATCGTCGTGTTCCGGGGCGACACGCAGTCGCTGCTGCCGCTCTACATGATCGGCGTGTTCATCTCCTTCACGCTGTCGCAGGCCGGGATGGTCATCCACTGGCGGAAGGCCAAGGCGCCTGGCTGGAAGACCAGCGCCCTCATCAACGGCTTTGGCGCCGTCGTCACGGGCATCGTGCTCCTCATCGTCGGCGTGACCAAGACGTTCGAAGGCGCGTGGATCGTCCTGCTCCTCATTCCGATCATCGTCGTGCTCTTCAAGGCGACGCGTCAGCACTACGACCACGTCGAATCGCAGCTCACGCTCCGCGGCTACACGCCCCAGGCGAAAGTGCACAACACGGTGCTGATTCCGATCGGCGGCGTCCAGCGCGCCGTCGTGGAAGCGCTGCGCTACGCCGAGACGTTGTCGGAGGACGTGCGGGCCGTCTGCGTGGACGTGGATGCGGCGGCGACCGCAGAGCTCCGCCGCGAATGGTCGATCTGGGGCGGGCGCGTGCAGCTCGTCGTCCTGCCCTCCCCCTTCCGATCGGTGATGGAACCGCTGCTCGAGTACATCGAAGAGGTGGAGAAGGAGCGGCTCGACGACTACGTGACGGTGATTCTGCCCGAGTTCGTGCCCGCGCGCTGGTGGCAGCATCTGCTGCACAACCAGCGCGCCCTGCTCATCAAGGGCGCGCTGCTGTTCCGACCGAACACCGTCGTCACGAGCGTACCCTTCCACCTGGCCAAATAACACGTGGCCAGGTGAGCGTGTTCCCCACCCGACCTACCCGACCCACCCGACCTACCTGTCCTCTCGAGGCGGCGTCGCCGGAGTCTTCGCCGCGTCCACCTTGAGCGGCTCGGCCTTGATCGGGTCGAGCTTCAGCCGCTGCAGCAGCTGATTCACCGGCGGCATCTTCGTTTTCACCCCGGTGTCCAGCCTGGCCAGCTGCTCGTCGAGACTGTTCGAGAGCGTGCGGAACACCGAATACGCCTGTTCGGTCGGCCGCACGTCGGCCCTTTCGATCACGCCCTGGAGCGCCGCGATCTTGTTGTTCAACTTGATCGGGAAGTTCAGCGGATCCTGGCTGCTCTGCAGCTTCACCTGATAGATCTCGCCTTCGATCGCGCCAAGCGCCGCCTCGAAGTCGTCGAGCGCCTTCGCCACCGGCGCGGACTTCGCGTCGAGCTTGCTCTTGCGATCCTGAATCTGCGCCTTGATGCCGCGGACGAGGAGCACCGCCTCGTTGGCCTGGCTCGCCTTGTCGCGGACCTTCATCGCAAGGTCGAACTCCTCGCGCAGGTCCTGATCGCTGACGTCCTTCAGCAGGTGCGGCTCACGCCTGATCGCGAACGGCTGCGTTTCCGTCTGGCCGTCGGCGGTCATGCGCACCTGATACGTGCCGGGCGCCGCCAGCGGACCGCGCGAGCTCGCCGCCCACATGATCAGCCCCGGGAACTCGGTCGCGCCCGGATACCGCATGTCCCACGTCAGCCGATTCAAACCGGCCGCGACCGGCGGATGCGGTTCCGGCGGACGCCGCGGACCATCGTCGCTCCCCTCCACCGGCGGCTTGCGCTCGGCGTCGGCCGGGGTGCCGGTGAACGCGCGGATCACCTTGCCCTGCGGATCGAGGAGCTCCATCGTCACCTTCTGCGCCGGCTGCCTGAGGTAGTAGTCGACCGCCACCCCGCGGTCGAGGCCGCGCCGCGCGTCTTCCGGCTTGTAGAGATGGAAGGCGCTCGTCGTCTGGAGCCCGCCCTGGCGCAGCGGCGCGATGTTGTCCATCACGTAGAGCCCGCGGCCGTGCGTGGCGATCACGAGGTCGCGCTCGTCGACCGCGATGTCGTGCACCGGCGTATCCGGCAGGTTCTGCCGCAGCGACTGCCAGTTCGCGCCGTCGTCGAACGAGATGTAGATGCCGTGCTCGGTGCCGAGATACAGAAGCTTCTCGTGCTTGACGTCCTCGCGTATCGCGCGCGCGAAATCGTTCGGCACGATGCCGCTGGTGATGGCGGTCCACGTTTCACCGTGGTCGTCGGTACGGAAGACGTACGGCTTGAAGTCGTCCTGCTGATACCGGTTCGCCGTGACGTAGGCGGTGCCGGCGCGGAACGGCGACGCTTCAATCAGGCTGATGCGCGCGAAGTCGCCGAGTCCTTTCGGCGTGACGTTCGTCCAGGTCGTGCCACCGTTGCGCGTCACGTGCACGTAGCCGTCGTCGGACCCCGCCCAGATGACGCTCGCGTCCTTCGCGGACGGCGCGATGCTGAACACCGTCGCGTACGTCTCGACGCCCGTGTTGTCCTTGGTGATCGGGCCGCCGGACGCGCCCATCGTCTTGGGATCGTGACGCGTGAGGTCCGGGCTGATCTTCGTCCAGCTCTGGCCCTCGTTCGTGGACTTCCAGACGTGCTGCGAGCCGACGTAGAGGATCGACGGGTCGGTCGGCGCCATGACGATCGGGAACGTCCACTGGAAACGCTCCGCGATGTCGGCTGACGCATAGCCCATCGGGTTGTCCGGGTAGGGGTTGATAGCCCGCTCCTGGCCGGTACGGCGATCGAGCCGCGAGATCAGGCCGCCGTAGCTCCCGGCGTAAAAGATGTCGGGATTGCGCGGATCGCTCGCGATGTAGCCGCTCTCGCCGCCGCCCACCGAGTAGAACACCTGATCGGCGCCGCCGCCCGATCCGCCGGGGCCGCCCTGCGCCGCCTGGCTCGAGACGCACGCGGTGCTGTTGTCCTGCTGCGCGCCGCACACGTGATACGGCACGTGCCGCGTCGTGATCACGTGATAGAACTGCGCGGTCGGCATCGTCTCCGGCGTCCACGTCTCGCCGCCGTTCACCGAGATGGTGCCGCCGCCGTCGTTGGCTTCGATCATCCGGTTCGAGTCGTTCGCCGCGATCCACATGTCGTGGTTGTCGCCGTGCGGCACGGTGATCGACGTCCACGTCTTCCCAGCGTCGGTGGACTTGCTGAAGCCGACGTTCAGCACGTAGACGGTGTCCTTCACCTTCGGATCGGCAAAGACGCGCGAGTAGTAGAACGCGCGCTGCCGGAGATCGCGGCGTTCGTTGATCTTCTTCCAGGTCGCGCCGGCATCGTCGGAGAGGAAGAAGCCGCCGTCCTCCGCCTCGATCTGCGCGTAGACGCGGTTGGAATCCGCGCCCGACACCGAGAGGCCGATCTTGCCGAGCACGCCTCTCGGCATCCCCGGGTTGCGGGAAATCTCTGTCCAGTGATCGCCGCCGTCGGTGGACGCGAAGACGCCGCTGCCGGGCCCGCCGCTCGACATCTCGAACGCGTTGCGGTACGCCTCCCAGAGCGCGGCATACAGCACCTTCGGGTTGTTCGGATCGATGATGAGCTCGTTGGCGCCGGTCTTGTTGTCGCGGAACAGGATCTTGTCCCACGTCTTCCCGCCGTCCTTCGAGCGGTAGACGCCGCGGTCCGGATTCGGCGCCGCGTGATGGCCGAACGCCGCGACGTACACGACGTCGGGGTTCGTCGGATCGATGCGGATCTTGGCGATGACCTGGGTGTCGGTCAGGCCGATGGCCGTCCACGTCTTGCCGCCGTCGGCCGACTTGAAGGCGCCGCCGCCCTGAATGATGTTCCCGCGAATGTCGGCTTCGCCCGTCCCGATGTAGACGATGTCAGGGTTCGATGCGGACACCGCGACCGCGCCGACCGACGAGTAGTTGATCTGGCCGTCGGTGACCGGACGCCAGGTGACGCCGCCGTCCGTCGTCTTCCACAGGCCGCCACCCGTGGCGCCCATGTAGTACTCGTTCGGCCGTGCCGTGCTGCCGGCCACGGCGATCGAGCGTCCGCCGCGTGGGGGGCCCAGGCTGCGCCACCGCAGCGCGCCGAACGGCCCCGCGGCCGCTTCCTGCGCCGGCCCGCCCCGGCGCTGCGCGTGAAGAAGAGCCGGGTCGCCGACCAGCGCGCTGGCCGCGATCAGGGCGAGGAGCGCCAATAGATATTTTATAAGACGTGGCACCATCCCACGATTCTACCGCGCCTGGGAGACGACGACGAAGCGGGCCAGCGGCGTGTAGGTGCGCCAGAGGGCGCGGCCGGACGTCGCCCACATCCCCTCGCGCTCGTAGACGATGCGGAGCGGGGCCCCCAGCGCGACGAGCTCGTCGTAGGCCCTGCGCCGCATCACGCAGTAGAACGGCTCGGGGGCCTTGAAGAACGCGGCTGCCTCGGCGGCGTCTTCGAGGAACACGGTGTGCCGCCCGACGTAGAACCGGTACGCGGGATTCCACCGGTTCAGCCGATAGCTGGCGATCCGATCGGCCGGCTGGGCGCGCGTCGCCACCCAGCGCGCCACGTCGGGCACGACCTTCCGCTGCTCGAGCGCCGGCAGCACGAAACCGATGAGGCCCGCATAGGTGACGATCATCGCGATCATCACCAGCCACGGCGCTCTGGGCGGGAGCGCCCCCCGGACGTTCACCACGGCGGTCAGCACGGCGCCGGTGAGCGTCAGCGCAACCGGCACGACCGCGGCCGCCCACGGCAGATCGAGGCGCGCGATCAGAAAATAGCCGCAGCCGGCACCGACAGCGACGAGGAAGGGGCCCACCAGGTGCAGCCCCACCCGCGCGCCCGCGTTGCGCGATGCCCACTGGTTCGCCCGCACGTCCGTCCACGCCCGCGCACACAGGAGGCACAGCGCCGGCGCCGCCGGAAACACGTAGTGATCGAGCTTGAACGTGGAGAGCGTGAAGAACCCGACGACCGCCAGCGTCCAGGCCCACAACAGGGTCTCGACCCCGTCGAGCCGCTCGCCACGTCTCACCGCTCGCACGTCGTCGATCAGGCGTCCGACGAGCAGGCCGGTCCACGGCAACAGCCCGGCGGCCAGAATCTGAAAGTAGAACCAGAAGCCGGGTTGATTGCCGAAGCGACTGCCGGCGAACAGCCGCAGGTTCTCGTCGAGGATGTACCCGTTCACGAACTCCTGCCGGAACCGCAGGTACATGTAGATGAACCACGGCGCGGAGAGCGCCACGATCAGGACGAGCCCGGCCATCCACCGCAACCCCAGCAGCCGGCGCCGCAGATCGGCGGAGACGACGATCGCGATGAGGAACGTGAGGCCGCAGAGCACGAGCGCGATCGGTCCCTTGGTCAGCACGCCGAGCGCGAGGCAGACGTACGCGAGCCACTGCAGCCGCGGGCGATCGCGCAGCGCCGCCACCGCCAGGCAGGCGGCCCCGCCGAACATGAACAGCGTGAACAGCGTGTCGAGGATGGCGTAGCGCGCGAGCGCGAACAGCCCGGGGCTCGCCAGCAACATCAGCGCGGCGACGACACCCATATCGGCCGACACCATCGTCGCGCCGAACCACAACGTGACGCCGACCAGCCCAAGCGCGGCGAGCGCGGGCACGATCCGTGACGCGAATTCGGCGTGGCGGAAGACGACCATCGCGGCGCCCTGCAGTTGATGGAACAGGACGGGCTTGTCGAAGAACGGCTGCTCGTTGTAGTAGGGCGCCCACCAGTCGCCGGACGCGACCATCTCGCGCGTCGTCTCGGCGTAATGAGCCTCGTCCGGATCCCAGAACGTCGGCGTCCCGAGGCGCCAGAAGAGCACGACGAACACGAGCGTGGCCGCGAGCACGCCGAGCGCGACGTCCTGCGCGCGCCGGCGTCGCGCGGCGTCGGCCGACTTTCCTGGCGCCGCGGCGGGTGCGTGCTCCTCGAGCGCGTCGCTCATCGCGAGCGCGGAGATCTTTGGCATGCAGGGAATGGCGTCAGGGCAGAGCTTACACGGTCGCCATCGCAATGGACAGCGCGGAACACGCCGGCGGAACAAACCAGCTCATCCCAAGCGCTCGCACCTCGCTCGTTGATAGACTGCAGGGAGGTGACGCGACTTCGACGCCTCGGCTCCGTTTCGGCGACGCTGGCGAAAGCGCTCCTCGGCCTCGTGCTGGTCCTGCTGATCGTCCTGGGGCTCGCGCTCGCCGTGATTGAAACCAGCTGGGGGAAGAACCGGGTCCGCGGCGTCCTGGTCAGCCAGGCCAATAACTATCTGACGGCGACGCTGAGCATCGGCCAGCTCGAAGGATCGTTGCTCGGCGGCATCCAGCTCGGCGACGTCAACGTCGCGCGCGGCAGTCAGACGCTCATCCACGTGGACGAGATCGCGCTCAGCTACAGCATCCGCGAGCTGTTCCAGCCGGGCGTCGTCATCCGGCGCGTGCGTCTCACCCGGCCGATCGTGGTCGGCGCGAAGACTGCGGACGGCCGTTGGGATCTCGCCGCGCTCATCAAGCGCGACGCGCGCGAGGGACAACGCGCCGGCCCGGGACGTCCGCTCCAGGTGCTGTCCGTCGAGGTGATCGACGGCCGCGTCTCGCTGCAGGATCCGCTCGACTTCGGCGCCGCGCACGTGCCGACCGACTTCGAGGCGCTGAATGCGTCGTTCTCCTTCGCCTACTACCCCGTGCGCTGGACGCTGACCTTCGATCGGGCGTCGTGGATCGGTCACGCGCCGGATCTCTCGGTCAACCCGCTGGCCGGCACGTTCGGCCGCGGACCTGACGGATGGTTCTTCGAGCGCCTGTCGGTCGGGACCGCGCGTTCCGCGTTCACGCTCGACGGCCGGGTCAACAACGTCGCGAAGCCGACGGTGCTCGACCTGCGGGTGCGCGCCGACCGCTTCGCGTTTCAGGAGTGGTCCGGCGTGCTGCGCGGCTTGACGAACATCGCGGTCGACGCCTCCTTCGACACGTCGCTCAAGGGTCCCCCCAGTCAGCTCGACACGACCCTCCAACTCGCCGGCAGCGGCGGATCGGTCAAGGGACGGCTGACGCTGGACACCACCGTGCCCGGATGGCATGGCGCGGGCGCCGTTGACGTCGCGCGCCTGAACCTCGCGCGCTGGCTCAATCGCCCGGCGCGCCCGTCGGATATCAGCGGGCACGTCACATTCAATCTCGCGCTCGAACTGGGCCGCCGTTTCCCGCGCGGCATGTACGCGTTCCAGGGCCCGCACGCGATGTACATGAACTACGCCGCCGACAACGTGCGCGCGCGCGGGCAGATCACGTCGGCCGCGGTGCTCATCAGCAGTGCGGACGCGCTCGCGTACGGCGCCAGGGTGACGACGACGGACGGATCGATCGGCATCGACGAGCCGTTTCCGTTCCGCTTCACAGGCACCACGACGGCGATCGATCTGCGACGCGTTCCGGCAGATGTGCCGGTGCCGCGCGTCGACAGCCTGCTGACGTTCGACTACGACGTGTCCGGTCAGTTCAGTCAGCCGTTCATCGCGGGGCGCGCGATGTTCGCGCCGTCGCAGTTCCTCGGCGCGACCGTCGGCGCCGGTACCGTGGGCGCGATCGACACATCGCAAGAGCCGCTGCAGTTCTCCGGCGACGGCGCGATCGAAGGGGTCGACCTGCGCCGCTTCGGCGAGGGCCTCGACGTGGCGTGGCTGCAGGAGCCGCGGTACGCGGGCGTGCTGTCCGGCTCCTTCCGGGTCGAAGGCCGCGGCACCGATCGCGCGACGCTCGCGCTGAAGGGCAGCGGGCGCCTGGCGCGCGCGAATCTGTTCAAGGGCACGCTCACCGACGCGGACGTCTCGATCGACATCGCCGGCGGCACGCTCCGTGCGTCCTATGACGGATCCTTCGCGGGCATCGATCCGGCGGTGCCGTTCGCGGACCCGCGGCTCGGCGCGACGCTGACCGGATCGGGCCGCGTGACGGCCACGGTCCGCGATCTCCTCGCCAGGCCGGCGACGCTCGGGGACTACGACGTGCGCGGCATGATGTCCCTCGGCCCGTCGGTCGTGCGCGACCTGCACATCGACACGGCGGCGGTGGACGCCACGCTCGCCGATTCGCAGTTGAGCGTCGCGCGTCTCGACGTCGCCGGACCCGCGATCGCGGGACACGGCAGCGGCCTCGTGGCGCTGACCGACGACGCCTCGACGGACTTCCAGTACGACGTGGCGCGCGTGGATTTCGCGCAGGTGCGTTCGCTCACCGGCCAGGATGCCACAGGCGCGCTCTCCACCAAGGGCCGGCTCACCGGTCCGTCCACGGCGCTCCACGCCGCCGGCGACGCGACGATCAACCAGCTCGCCGCGTTCGACGTCACGGCGCTGACGCTGAACGGCCAGTACGATGTGACCGTGCCGTCCGGCGACGCCGCGAGGGCCATGGCGACGGTGAACGGTCGCGGTTCGTTTCTCACGCTGTTCGGCCAGTCGGTGCAGGAGGCGTCTGGCACCGCCACCTTCGACGCGCAGCGGCTCCGCTTCGACGTGCAGCTCGCGCAGACCGGCGCGCGCAAGGGCCGGCTGGCGGGCGACGTGGTTCTCCATCCGGATCGCCAACAGGCCGACCTGATCGATCTCACCGTGACGCTCGGCCGCGCGCCGTGGCGTCTCGCGGCCCGGGAGACCGCGCCGATCGTGTCGTGGAGCGATCAGGGACTCGCCGTCACACCGGTGGAGCTCGTGGACGGCGGCGGCGACCAGCGGATCGGCGTCGCGGGCACGTGGCGACCGGACGGCGCCGGTGCGCTGCACGTGACCGCCGGCCACGTGTTCCTCGACACGCTGCAAAGCGCGTTCGAGCGGCCGACCCGCTACGGCGGCGTCCTCGATCTGGACGCGACTGTCAGTGGCACGCGCGAGCAACCGCGGGTCGCCGGGACCGTCACGGTGACCGGCGGGCGCGTGGAGCGCGTGAGCTACCAGAAGCTGAATGGGCGCTTCACGTATGCCGGCCGGATGTTCGACGTCGCGTTCCGGCTCGACCAGGCGCCCAACGTCTGGGTGACCGCCAGCGGCACGGTGCCCCTCGCGGTCTTCAACCGCGATCTGCCCGAGCAGCCGATCGACCTCGCGATCACGTCGAGCACCATCAGCCTGGGCCTGATCGAGGGGGTGACCGACGTGATCCGCGACGTCTCCGGCGGCATCACGCTCGATGTGAAGGCGATCGGCACGAGCCGGGATCCGCACGTGAGCGGCTCGGTCTCGATTGCGAACGCCGCGTTTCTGGTCACCCGGACCGGCGCGCAGTACAAGAACGCGCGGGCCGCGATCACGCTCGCGCGCGACAAGCTCACGGTCGACGCCCTGCACGTCGAGGACAGCGGCGGACAGCCGCTCGACGTCCACGGGAGCCTGGGCACGCACGAGCTGCGCGTCGGCGAGCTCGAGATCGATGGCACGGCACGCGGGTTCGAAGTGATGCGCAACGCGCTCGGGCGGATCGACGTGGATGCGAACGTGCGGCTCCGCGGACGCTTCGAGGCTCCACGGCTGGCCGGCGATCTGACGATCAGCACCGGGAGCAGCGTGCGGGTCGACGAGATCCTGGAGCGCACCTTGTTCCAACCCTACGCGACCGAGCCGACGACGATGACGGACCTGGACGCCGTGAAGGCGCTCAACCCGTGGGATCGGCTGGGGCTCGATCTGTCGCTGCACGTGCCAGGCACGCTGCGCCTCGTCGGCGACAACGTGCAGGTGTCTCCCGGCACGCCAATCGGCCTCGGCGACATCAACCTGCGGGTGACGGGCGATCTCTATCTCTACAAGGACCCGGGGCAGCCGGTCTCCGTGACGGGCTCGTTCGATTCCGTGAGCGGCACCTACGCCTTCCAGAGCCGGCGCTTCGATGTCGATCCCGCCAGCTCGATCAACTTCCGCGGCGACCTCAACCCGGAAATCTACGTCACCGTCACGCGCGAGATCTCGGGCGTGCAGACGCGCGTCAGCATCTTCGGACCGATGCGCGAGCCCGAGTTGCGGCTGGCGAGCACGCCACCGCTCGACCCGTCCGACATCCTGTCGCTCATCGTCTTCAACACCACCACGAACCAGTTGTCGGCCACCCAGCAGCAGCAGCTCCTGGTGCGCGCCGGCACGCTGGCCGCCGGCTTCCTCGCCACGCCGATTATCTCGGCGATCGAGAACGAGATTGGCATCGACATCCTCGAGATCGAGCCCGGCGAGCTCGGGACGGGGACGAAGGTGACCATCGGTGAAGAGATCGCGCCGGGATTGATCGCGCGGTTCAGCCGGCTCTTCGGCCAGGAGCCGTACGACGAGGCGACCATCGAGTACTATCTGTCGCGGATTTTGCTGCTCCGCTTCACCTACTCCGACGCGCAGTCGCTCGTGTTGCGCTCGCCCTTCCGCCGCGTCGAGCGCGCCGGCATCGACCTGCTCTTCTTCTTCAGCTTCTGATGTCGGGGCGCCCGGGCACCGGAGCGCTTTTCACAACGCCGTAGTGGCCGGCTTCAGCCGGCCCGTGAGAGTCCGCCTGAAGGCGGACACTACAGCATTGTGAGAACCGCTGCTAGAGCAGCAGGGCTTCGACGCGACGAGCGCCACCGTGTCGCGCTGGTCGTGCACGAACTGCGCGGCGGAGAGATGGCGGGTGCCGCCCAGTTGCGTCGGATGGACGGTGGTGGCCACGTTGCCCTCGACCGGATTCGGCGCGACCATGCGTGCGGCGGGATACGCCGGGCCTGTCATGGCCGACGCCGCGCGCCGCCCGACCAGCTGCGACGCGGTTGCGGCGCGCGCGGATCACGCGGACCGGCGTGGCTCCGCGGTCCGTGCGGCCCGTGCGGCCCGCGCGGACCGCGGCCACCCTGCGGCCTCGGCGGACGCTGGTCGAGCGACGGGGCCTGCGGACGCGCCTGATAGTCGAAATCGGGCAGCGTCACGCGCGGCAGCCGGCTGTTGATGGCCTTCTCGATCGCGCGAATGCTGTCCTCTTCCTCCGGCGCCATCAACGTGAACGCCGACCCCGTCGTTTCCGCGCGCGCGGTCCGGCCGACGCGGTGGATGTAGTCGTCGGGCACCAGCGGCACGTCGAAGTTGACGACGTGGCCGAGCGCGGTCACGTCGATCCCGCGCGCCGCAATGTCGGTCGCCACCAGGACGCGGTATTTCCCGCTCTTGAAACCGGCGAGCGCTTCGGTCCGCTGCGCCTGCGAGCGGTTGCCGTGAATCCGCTCGACCTTGATGCCGTGCTCGGCGAGGTGCTTGGCCAGCCGGTTCGCGCGGTGCTTCGTGCGCGTGAAGACCAGCGCATCCTGCATCTCACCGCCCTGCAGCAACTTCACCAGCAGCACCGGCTTCAGATGCTGCGGCACCGGATACACCGCGTGGGTGATCCCGACGGCCGGCGCCGACCGACGCTCGATGTTGATCGTCGCCGGGTTCTTCAGCATCTCCCGCGACAGCGCCGCAATGGGCGGCGGTATCGTCGCGCTGAAGAACAGCGTCTGACGACGCGGCGGCAGATGCCGCAGCACACGGCGGATGTCGGGCAGGAATCCCATGTCGAGCATGCGGTCCGCTTCGTCGAGGACCAGATACTGGAGGCCGGCGAGCTTCGCGTACGACGACCGGAAATGGTCGAGCAGCCGCCCCGGCGTGCCGACGATGACGTCAACGCCGCTGCGAAAGGCGTGTTCCTGGGGGCCCGCGCCGACGCCGCCGAAGACGGCCGCCGCGGTGAGCGGCGTGTGCACGGCAAGGTCGTTGAGGTCTTCGACAATCTGCGCCGCCAGCTCGCGCGTCGGCGTCAGGACGAGCGCGCGCGTCGTGCCCCGCGGCTTGTCCATCAGCTTGTGGAGGATGGGCAGCAGGAACGCGGCGGTCTTGCCGCTGCCGGTCATGGCGCAGGCGAGCAGGTCCTGACCCTCCATCGCGGGCGGAATGGCGTCGGCCTGAATGGGCGTCGGCCGCGTGAATCCGAGATCTTTGAGCCCCTGCAAGAGGCTGGAGTGGAGTCCGAGATTGGTAAAGGGCACGGATCATTATGACAGCGGACGGCCGGTGTCGTACAATTGCCCTGTGAACAAGTCGAGACCATCGCAACAGAAGCGCCAGCGCGAGCGCCAGCGCCAGGAACGTCAAAAAGAGAAGCAGGCCCGCCGGCTCGAAGTCGCCGCGCAAAAGGGCTCCGGCCCGAATCGCGCGAACGGCGTCGATCCCGATCTGGAAGGGATCCAGCCGGGCCCTCAGCCCCTGCAGGACTGGCAAACCGAGACGGAGTGACGCGAGGTCCGTCCCAACAAAGCTCTTCGGCCTCTGCACGCCAGCCCGATCGCTTGCGCCCTCGCTCTGCCCGCCCGCCATTCTTCTCGATCCAGCCGCCGGGGAACCGCCCCATCACCCGACCCGTCTAGGCCTCCGCACGCTCAAAAGGCTTGCCCTACATCCGGCGGACGCGAGCAACTGATTGCGAGTGCGCCTCGAGCCGATACCAATCCGAGAGGCTCATAACACTCGATGCGCGTATCAGCCAGGACACTCGCGGCCGCCACCCTCGCGGTGCTCGGCATGTGTGTCACCGCTGCTTCCATCAACGCGGCTCAGGGTTCGGTTCGAGGCGCGGTTGCCGACGGATCGGGCGGCGTGCTGCCCGGCGTCACCGTAGTGGCAGCCTCAGCGGACGGGCAGGTCCTTGCGACCGCCGTCACCAACGCGGTCGGCAGCTATGTGCTCGGTGCGCTGCCTGCGGGCCCCGTCCATCTCACGTTTGAGCTCGAGGGCTTCTCCACCGCCGCCGTCGACATCACCGTTCAGGGGGGTGTCGAAGCTCGGGTCGTGCAGCGCCTGGCGTTGGCGACCCGAACCGAAACGGTCGTCGTCCACGGCAAATCACCTGTTGTTCCCCCGCCGCCACCGCGACTGCCGCCGCCGCCACCTCCGCCTGCGCCGGCTAGAGTGGTGAAACCTGTTCCGGCGCACGACCGCGAGTCCATCTGCGGGCCGGCCAAGCCGAGCGCGACCGCGGAGTCCTTGGGAACGATCCGGTCAGCGCGCCGCGGAGCGGAGCATGGGCTGTATGTGAAGGGTGACGAGCTCCTCATCGATGGCGGCAGGCTGAACGGCCTGGAGGCTGGACGAAATCTCGCGGTCCGCCGCTACTATCCCGTGAGCGGGGTCGCGGACGGCGCGGCGACCGGCGAGCATACCGCCGGCCTGCTGCAGATCGTGGCGGCCGACGAGCACACGTCGGCGGCCGTCGTGGTCTACGCCTGCGATGAGCTGATGCAGGGCGATTTTCTGGCGTCGTTCAATCCGGAACCGGTGCGGACTCCCGAACCCGCCGGAGCTCCCGACTACGAAGACGCGGCGCGGATTCTCTTTGGGGATAACGGACAGATGCTGGGAGCGCCGGGGCGGTTGATGGTGATCGATCGCGGGAGCGACTACGGCATCCGAGCCGGACATCGCCTGACGCTCTTCCGCCGTGAGGGCCGCCGCGAGGGCCGCCGCGCCAAGCCCATCCTTGTCGGCGACGCGGTCGTCGTCGCCGTCCGGACCGATTCGGCGACCATCCGCCTGGGGCGCGTCAGCGACGTGATCTCGTTCGGCGACTGGGCCGCTCCGCAGCGACGCTCGCCTGCCGGCTCGCCGGTCGCCGCGAACACGAACCCCCGGCACCCCTGATCTCTGCGGCTCTAGCATCCAGTCCCGGAAGGCGCTTGAGTGGACGCAGGTAGCGCAGGCCTTCAGGCCTGCCCGCGCCGCAATGGCAGGGCTGAAGCCCTGCGCTACGTGAGCGGCGCGACGTCCATTCAAGTGACTTCCGGGTTTAGCCCGGTAAACGGAAGGCGATCAACTCGCCGCTGTAGTTGCCGCCGCTGACGGCGACAACGATGTATTGCCTGCCGTTGAGCAGGTAGGTCATCGGCGAACCGCTCTGCGGCGCGGGCATGTAGACGGCACCGACTTCTTTCCCGTCCGCCTTGTCGTACGCGCGCAGCATCGCGCCGCGCCGGCCAGACGCCGTCGTCGTCACCCGACTCTCGCCCGCGATGACCAGCGTCTTGGTGGTCAGCGTACCCAGGACCCCCGATTGCCCCGTGCGAGGAATCGTCAGGCCCTTGAGCGCCGCGTGATTCCTGATGATGTCGGGCGTCTCGCCATGAGCGATCTGCCACTTGATCTCGCCCTTGTCGAGATCGATCGCGGTGATCCGGCCGTAGGGCGGCTTGACGAGCGGCAGCCCCTGTATCGAGAGCCCTGCTCCGCCGCCCTCGCCTGCTGCTTGCGCGGCCGGAGGCGCGTCCGCGCCCGATGCGCCGCCGGCGCCGGCCGTCCGCCGCGCGCCGGAGGTCGCCGAGCCCTGCACGAAGTTCATGTCCGACACCTTGACGTCGGGCGGCGGCACGAGGCCGAGAGCGCCGATATTCGTTTGCGAGTAGACGAACAGCGTGTGCGTGTCCGGGTCGTACGAGCCGCCGGTCCAATTCGCCCCGCCGGTCGCCGAGGGCAGCACGAGCGTGCCCAGGGGCCCTTCCATCCTGCTGACGACCGGCGGTGTGAACACCGGTCCTGTCTTGTACTTCTCGACGAGCTTCAGCGCCTCAGCGCGGAGCTCGGGTGTGAAATCGATCAGGTCGTCAACCGAAACGCCTTGACGATCGTAGGCCGGCGGCTTGGTCGGAAACGGCTGCGTCGGCGCATACCACTCGCCCGGCACGTCCCCCTTCGCGACGGGCCGCTCCTCGATCGGCCAGATCGGCTGGCCCGTGACGCGATCGAACACGTAGAGAAACGCCTGCTTCGTCGGTTGCGCGACCGCCTTCACCGTCCGCCCGCTCACGGTGATGTCGACGAGCATCGGCGCGCACGGGATGTCCATGTCCCAGATGCCATGGTGCACGAGCTGGTAGTGCCACTTGCGCTGGCCGGTGTTCAGATCGACGGCCACGAGGCTCTCGCCGAAGAGCCCGTTCCCCGGACGATGACCGCCGTAGTAATCGCCGGTCGGCGACTCGACCGGGAGGTACGCCATCCCGAGCTCTTCATCGACCGAGATCTGCGCCCACACGCCCGTGTTGCCCGTGTAGGTCCACGAATCCTTTTCCCACGTGTCGTTGCCGAGCTCGCCCGGCGACGGAATGGTGTGGAAGATCCACAGACGCTTGCCGGTGCGCACGTCGAACCCGCGCACGTAGCCTTTGACGTTCGAACGGCCGCGTGGCACGCCGCCCGACCGATGCGCGGCGCCGACAATCACGACGTTCTTCGCGACGATGGGCGTCGAATGCAGGCCCACCTCTCCGGTGATCGGATCGATCTCCTGGTCGTCGTCCTGCTTCAGATCCACGATACCGGCTTTGCCGAAGCTCGCGACGAGGGCGCCGGTCTTCGCGTCGAGCGCAACGAGCTGATAGCCGGGCGTCACGTAGAGAATTCGCGACTCGCGGCCATCGGTCCAGTACGCGAGGCCGCGTCCTGAGAGCTGTCGCGGCGCGGCCGCGCCGCGGGCCCCTTCGTGCTCGCTGTGCATCCAGAGCATCTCGCCGGTGGCGGCATCGAGCGCGACGACGGCGCGCCGCGTGCCGGCGGTCGAGTAGAGCACGCCGTTCGCCATCAGCGGCGTCGCTTCGAGCTGGAATTCGGGCCGGGGACCGAGCGGGTCGGTCTTGAACCGCCAGGCGACTTCCAGCGTGCTGAAATTCGCGGCGTTGACCTGATCGAGCGGCGGGGAGCGCGTGTGGCCGAGATCGCCGCCGTAGGTCCGCCCCTCGCCGTTGGCCGCGCCCGACTGCCCGATGACGGGCACGACCGCCCCCAGGATCACGCACGCCGCGCCGAACAATCGGACAGGACGCATGGTCAATCTCCTCGGTGGCTATTTTCCCGGGGAACCGAGTCGCGCCGCAAGCGCATCCATGGGGGTGCGTGTCAGACAGCGTTTCTCGAGGGCCCTCCCCGCAGATGTGATATAGTTCATACATGAACGGCGCGGGCCGCTCATACCTTGGAGAAGACCCACGATGTCCATTCGACCCGTCAAGCGCGTGGTGCGCGCGCAACCCCACGTTGAAGGCGCCGGCGTGAAGCTGCAGCGCGCGTTCGGCTTCGGCGACACCACCGAGCTCGATCCGTTTCTGCTCTTCGACGACTTCCGCAGCGAGAACCCCGACGACTATCTCGCCGGCTTCCCGTGGCATCCGCACCGCGGCATCGAAACCATCACTTACGTGCTCGCGGGGCGCGTGGAGCACGGCGACTCGCTCGGCAACCGCGGCAACCTCGGCGCCGGCGACGTGCAGTGGATGACGGCGGGCAGCGGCATCATGCACCAGGAAATGCCGCAGGGCGACGCGCAGGGGCGCATGCACGGCTTCCAGCTCTGGGCGAATCTCCCCTCGTCGCTGAAGATGACCAGGCCCCGCTATCAGGACGTCGCCGCCCGCGACATTCCCGAACTGGTCGACGACGATGGTACGCGTGTGCGCGTGATCTGCGGGGAATTCTGGGGAAAGAAGGGACCGGTGGAAGGCGTCGCGGCCGACCCGCGCTACGTCGACGTGTCCGTGCCGCCGGGACAACGCAAACGCCTGGCGGTCGAGACCTCACGCCATGCGTTCGCCTACGTCTTCGCGGGATCGGGCACGTTCCGCGATGCGTCCCAGCCTCAGGGCGTCGTGACCGAGCGGATCGACGGGAGCGACCTGGTGACACGCGACGCCGACACGGGCAACCGATCGCTCGTGCTGTTTGACAGCGGCGACGAAGTGACGGTGCAGGCCGGCGACGAAGGCATCCGGTTCCTGCTCGTCTCGGGCAAGCCGATCGAGGAGCCGGTCGCCTGGTACGGACCCATCGTGATGAACACGAAGGATCAGCTGCAGCAGGCGCTCGCCGAGCTGCGCGCGGGGACGTTCATCAAGACACGCTGACCGCAGGGCGCGGATGCGGCAGTTTGGATGTAGTAGTAGTTTGGATGTAGTAGTAGTTTGGATGTAGTAGTGCAGGCCTTCAGGCCTGCTACACCAGCATCTACTTGCCTCCGGGCGCGCGGCCCATGGTGTAGAACTCGTCGTTCGGGCGGAGCGCGAGCAGATTGGCGACCCGGTTCGAGAGCGCAAACAGCGCGGCGATCGACCCGATGTCCCAGATGTCCTCATCGGTCAAGCCGTGGCTCTTGAGGACGGCGAAATCGTCGCTGCCCACCTCATGCGACCGCTCGGCGACCTTGACCGCGAAGTCGAGCATCGCCCGCTGGCGCGGGGTCAGGTCGGCGTTGAGGTAGTTGATCGCGACCTGGTCCGCCAGCAGCGGCTGCTTGGCCCTGATCCGCAGGATCGCACCGTGCGCGATCACGCAGTAGTGGCAGTGATTGACGCTCGAGGTCGCGACCACGATCATCTCGCGCTCGGCCTTCGTGAGGCCCCCATCCTTTTCGAGGAGCGCGTCGTGGTAGGCGAAGAACGCCCGGAATTCGTCGGGCCGATGCGCCCACGCCAGGAACACGTTCGGAATGAATCCTGCCTTCTGCTGCACGGCGGCGATGCGGCTGCGGATGTCCTCGGGGAGGGTATCGAGATCGGGGACCGGGAAGCGGCTGATGGCGTGCATAGCGCCAGTCTATCGCATGGTCATGCGACGCCGCCTGCCACAGCTGCGATGCTGAAGGCAGTTGGACGGCGTCGTAACGTGCTCACAGAGCACCTTCTTGGACGCACCCTTAGGAGGAGATGAACGGGGAACGCGCCGCGTCGGTCGCGCAGCCGCCCGACGTGCGGGCGCCAAAGGCCGACACGAGCTTCTCGAGGTCAGCCGAGCGGCACTCGGGACACGCGGGCGTGCGGTTGGCGGTCACGAGCGTCTCGAACCGATGGCCGCGCTGACGACAGGCGAACTCCAGGTTCCTACTTGCCTGACAGAATCCGTTCTGCGTCAGCGATGCTGATCATCATCGTCATGGGATCCAGCGGAGACTCAGAGAAGCCGCAGTGCACGTAGAAGAGCTTCGCGTGTTCCGAAATGGCGTGCAGCAGAATGGCGCGCATGCCGGCGATCGCGGCGGCTTGCAGCGTCCGCAACGCGGCATCACGAAGGAGCGCCTTGCCGAGACCGCGACCTTGGAAGTCGCGATCGATTGCCAGCCGGCCAATGACCATGACCGGAATCGGCTCCGGCATGTTCCGTCGGATGTGGCCCGTCGCGGCTTGCTTCGCAACCGAACCAGTGGCGAGGCAATAAAACCCGACAACGCGGTCGCCGACAGCGATCATGTAGGTCCGCGAAGCACCAGACCGCTCGCTGGCCAGCGCACGTTTGCGCAGCCAGTCATCGAGGGCCGGCTCGCCCGAGTCGAACGCCGAAAGATCATGCTCGGCGTTCAGTGCCTCAGGCGCACCGATCGTCTCTCCAACGTCGCTCATCGCTCCCAGGGAGCTTTCGTCGCAAGCAGGCGGCGCAATCTCGGATTGTCCGCTGGCGCTTTGTCCAGCGCTTCGTTGAACCGCTTGAAGGCCTTCTCATCCAGCAGGAACAGCCGCTGATCGAGAAGCACCGAGGTCGCTTCGCGGCAGGCCGCATCGAGCATGAATTCCGAGCGGTTCTTCCCCACCGTCTCGGCAGCGCGATCGATCAACGCTCGCTTGCGCTGATCAGCGCGAAGATTGATGGTTACCCCACGGCTCGCACTGCGTGTCTGCGGCATGATTGTTCCTTCTTGTAAACTCAACAAGTATACAATCATGTCTACATAATGTCACTACATCTTCGGGCTCGTTTCCCAATGTTTCTGGCGGTTCTTGCCATCAGGCAACCATAGGGTGGCTCTTTACCACGTGCCTGAATCTTTAGCTCTTTCAATTCCGCGATCAACTGGTCCGCCTGCTCCATTCGCACGAACCCCCCTCGCGGCCCGGAAAGTTCGCTGAACGTTTGCTGAAATGGTGAAAACGGTCGGCCGGACCTGGTCCGCGACGAAATCGCCCGTACAGCAAAAAGGCCCGGAAAACCGGGCCTGAATTGTGTTTTTGATTGGTCGGGGCGAGAGGATTCGAACCTCCGACCCCTCGGTCCCGAACCGAGTGCTCCCGTGCAATTTATCTAGGAATCTGACGGATCAGGCGCGATCTTGGTAACTGGGGCGGCAACTGAAATGTCTCCATCTGACCGCTGCCACGTGGCCGTATGTGTCTTGAGCGTCCGCGCACAGGCTCACAAATACATTCCCGAGTCCCAGCGGGCATTCCACTCTTTCTTCGTTTCCTCGAGCGTCGCCGCCATGAACTCGTTCCGCCGCGGCGCAAGATCGCGCGACTTCCGCAGGACGCGCTTCAAGAACTGCTCGACGGAGAGCTTGTGGTCCCTGTCTGTGCCGAGCTTCTCGCGTAGGAATTCCGCCAGCGTGAAATCTTTGGCGTTGATGTACGCGGCAACCGTCTCGAGCTCCTCGATTGTCATGAAGACGACGGGGCGCACCTTCAGATCGAGCTTCCACAGCACGCGCTCGGCCCGGCTGACGAACTCCTCGACGAGCA
>ORJL010133666.1_pt1 | contig 32551 bp, 36 predicted proteins | sample 1779941 | NCBI WGS metagenome assembly ORJL01 (sample SAMEA104232317, study PRJEB22302) | groundwater metagenome | biome: forest; feature: aquifer; material: groundwater | place: USA | collected 2011-08-07 | depth 5.8 m | reverse complement strand
ACATCTGCGAGCTGAAGGGCGGCGAGGTCCGCCACTACGAGGTGGATGCCCGCGCCCTGGGCCTGGTCCACGCCGGCTGGGAGGCCCTCAAGGGCGGCAACGCCCAGGACAATGCCCGCATGCTGCGAGAGGTGTTGGCTGGCGTGCCCGGCCCCCGGCGGGAGATCGTGGTGCTCAACGCCGCGGCGGCCCTGGTGGCCGGCGATGCCGCCGACGACCTGCGGGAGGGCGTTGCCCTGGCCCAGCAGTCCATTGACAGTGGGCGGGCCGCTGCCGCCCTGGATGCCCTGGTCCAGGTCAGCCATGCCGTGGCGGCGTAAGGCTGGCCAACACCACAAAGAGCAGGGGTGCCTTCCGTCGTTGCGAGGCCTTCCGGAGAAGGACGAAGCAATCCGCCCCCTGGTCATACGTGGAGAGGCGGATTGCTTCGCCGCTAGCGCGGCTCGCAACGACAGGTTGAAGGGCGGGGGACCTTCTATGTATGTTCCTGGATGACGTCCTAGCCCACAAGCGTGCCCTGCTCCGCCAGGGGCGCCTGCCTCTGCGCGAGCTGGAGAAGCGCATCGAGGCCCGGCCCGCGCCCATGGACTTCGCGGCAGCCCTCCAGCCCCAACACGGCGGGTGGCCCAGGCTCATCGCCGAGTGCAAGAAGGCCTCGCCCAGCAAGGGCCTGCTCGTGGAGCACTACGACCCGGCGGCCCTGGCCACTACCTACGCCGATAGCGGAGCTGCCGCTGTCTCCGTCATCACCGAGGACGCCTACTTCCAGGGTAGCCTGGACCATCTCGCCGCCGTGCGGGAGGCTCTGGACAAACGCGAGGCCAGGCTGCCGGTGCTGCGCAAGGACTTCCTCATAGACTCCTACCACGTGTGGGAGGCCCGGGCCTACGGGGCCGATGCCTATCTGCTCATCGTGGCGGCCCTGCCTCCCAAAGACCTGCGCCATCTCATCGCGGAGGGTCGGGGCATTGGGATAGCCGCCCTGGTCGAGGTGCACAACCATCGCGAGATGGACGCCGCCCTGGAGGCGGAGGCTGCCATAATCGGCATCAACAACCGTGATTTGACTACCTTGAAGGTGGACTTGGTGGTGACAGAGCAGTTGCGCCCCCTCATCCCCCCCGGCCATGCCGTGGTCAGCGAGAGCGGGATCAGTGCGCGGGCGGACGTAGAGCGACTGGCGCGTCTCGGTGTGCACGCCATCCTGGTGGGCGAGGCGTTGGTCACTGCGCCGGATATCGCCGCCAGGGTCAAGGAGCTGGTGGGGTGAGGGTCAAGGTCTGCGGCCTCAGCCGCCCGGAGCACGCCCTGGTTGCCGCCGAGTCGGGCGCCGATTTCGTGGGGGTTGTCTTTGCCCCCAGCCGCCGGCGGATTACGCTGGACACCGCCCAGGGGATCGCGCGGGCACTGGAGCTATGGTACCGCATGGGCATCCCTCGTCCGTCCCTGGTGGGCGTCTTCGCCGATGCACCCCTCGAGCAGGTCAACGCCGCAGCCAAAGCCGTGCCCCTGGACTGGGTCCAGCTCAACGGCGACGAGCCAGTAGACTACTGCCTCCAGGTCGAGGCGCCGGTCATCAAGGCCCTGCGCCTGCCTCCCAGCCTCAGCGCCGAGGACGCCGTGGCCCGGATCGGGCCATATCGCGAGGCGCTGGCCCCCCAGGGCGGCCTGCTCCTGGTGGAGTCGGCGGTCCCCGGCCAGTACGGCGGCACTGGCCGGGCCATGGACTGGGCGTTGGCCGGTGAGCTTGCCCGGCAAGTCCCCTTCCTCCTGGCGGGCGGCCTCACGCCGGACAACGTGGGCGACGCCGTGGAGCGGGTGCGTCCCTGGGGGGTGGATGTGTCGAGCGGCATCGAGACTGGTGGCGCCAAGGACCTGAGCAAGATCAAGGCGTTTGTAAAGCACGCCCGGGAGGCGGAACGCTAACCGCTCGAGCGTGTCTTGTCTGGGTCTTTGAATTGTCTTCAAAACGTCTTGCCTGCCAAGCCTTAACGTGATAGGCTGAAGGCGGGTAGTACGAATGAAGGTTGACGAGCTACTCAAGCCCAGGTCCGGAGACAGACTGCCTCCCCAAAAGGCAAAGCTGTTGCAATACTTGCAGGAACACCCCGACGAGGTTTTCCCCTATCGGGACGAGACTCTTGGCCGGGCCTTGGGCATGAAACAGGCCGCCCTCAGCTTCGGCCTATGGCAGTTGTGTCAACAGGGCCTCATCGGCCGAGAGGCAGTGGGGCGCCGGCTCTACTTCGGCTCCCATGAAGCCATCGAGCGGCTACGGCACGACCCCAAAGGGCGGGCAGCCCGCCGGGCGCATTATGATGAGGTCATGGCTCGCGTCCGGCTGTTAGGGGAGCGTATCCACCGGCGGATAGGCGACGTGGATGTGCTGAAGTGGCTGGACGAGTCCCGAGAAAGCCATCCGTAGACGAACGCCATCATGGCACGCGTCTGCATTGACGCCAGCGCCGTCTTAGAGCTGTTGCTCCGACAGAGGCTTGCGCCTCAGGTCCAAGTCCTGCTCGACAAATGGCAACAGCAAGGAACGGAGTTGTTGGGGGCTCCCATGCTCTATGCCGAGGTGTCGTCCGTGCTGCGCGAGAAAGTGTATCATGGGCTTATCACTCCGGAGGATGGTCAGGAGGCCTTCGAGTTGTTCTGCGCCCTTGACATTGCACCTTCACGCAGAGACGATCTTCACTTGCGAATGTGGGACCTTGGGAGGCGGGTGAATGCCCGGAAACTGTACGACCTCCAGTATGTGGCGCTGGCGGAATTGGAGAGGTGCGAGCTGTGGACAGCCGACCAAAAGCTGGTCAACCTCGTTTCCCCGCGTTGTCCCTGGGTCCGTTGGGTAGGCGAAGCCAAGGTCTGACGTGAACCGACGCGAGAAACCCCTCCCCGACCCCCGGGGCTACTTCGGCGCCTACGGGGGCAAGTTCGTGCCCGAGACGCTCATGGCCGCGCTGGCCGAGCTCGAGGCCGCCTATGTTCAGGCCCAGCGCGACTCCGCGTTCCAGCAAGAGTTGGCCTCGCTCCTCAAGCACTACGCCGGGCGGCCCACGCCCCTGTACTACGCGGAGCGCCTGAGCCAGCAGTGTGGTGGTGCCCGTATCCTGCTCAAGCGGGAGGACCTGGCCCATACCGGCGCTCACAAGATCAACAACGCCCTGGGCCAGGGCCTGCTGGCCAAACGCATGGGCAAGCCGCGCATCGTGGCCGAGACCGGCGCCGGACAGCACGGCGTGGCCACCGCCTCGGTGTGCGCCAAGCTGGGTTTGGAGTGCGTGGTCTACATGGGCGAGGAGGACATCCAGCGCCAGTCGCTCAACGTCTTCCGCATGAAGCTGCTGGGCACCGAGGTCCGACCCGTCGGCTCGGGCAGCCGCACCCTCAAAGACGCTATCAATGAGGCCATCCGCGACTGGGTGACCAACGTGCAAACGACCCACTACCTGCTAGGCTCTGTGGTCGGGCCGCACCCCTACCCCATGATGGTCCGCGACTTCCAGTCGGTTATCGGGACAGAGGCCCGGGAGCAAGTGCTGGCCCAGCTCGGTCGCTTGCCCGACTACGTGGTGGCCTGCGTCGGCGGCGGCAGCAACTCCATAGGCACCTTTTACCCTTTCCTCCAAGACGTAGGAGTGAAGCTGGTGGGTGTGGAGGCGGCGGGTAAAGGGCTCGATACCGGACAGCACGCGGCGACCCTGAACCGAGGTGAGCCTGGGGTGCTCCACGGCGCCCTCTCCTACCTGATGCAGGACGCCCACGGCCAGGTGCTGCCCACCCACAGCATATCGGCGGGGCTGGACTACCCAGGCGTCGGCCCGGAGCACGCCTTCCTGAAAGATACCGAGCGCGCCAGCTACGTGGCCGTCACGGACGACGAGGCCATGGAGGGGTTCAAGCTCCTGTGCGCCACCGAGGGCATCGCCCCGGCGCTGGAGCCGTCACACGCCATCGCCTATGCCGCCCGGCTGGCCCGCGAGGCGGGGCCGGATGCCCTCATCCTGGTGTGCCTCTCCGGGCGCGGCGACAAGGACATGCACACCGTAGCCCAGGCCCTGGGGGTGACCCTGTGAGCCGCCTGGCGACGGCCTTCCGGCCCGGCCGCAAGGCCCTGGTCCCCTATCTCACCGTGGGCTACCCAAACATGGAGACCACGCTGAAGGTGGTGCCCGCCCTGGAGGCGTCTGGCGCGGACATCGTGGAGCTGGGCATCCCCTTCTCCGACCCGCTGGCCGACGGCACGACCATCCAGGAGGCCAGCCACCTGTCGCTGGAGGCAGGCACCACGCCTGTGCGCTGCCTGGAGGCCGCCCGGAAGCTACGGCAGGCCGGTGTGAAGCTGCCCCTGGTGTTCATGACCTACTACAACCCGGTGTTCCATTACGGGCTGGACCGCTTTTGCGCTGCCTGCGCCGAGGCCGGGGTGGATGGTCTGATCGTCCCTGACCTGCCACCCGACGAAGGCGCAGCCCTGGAGGCGGCCGCCAAGCCGCGGGGCGTGGACCTGGTCTATCTGCTGGCCCCCACCAGCCCCCCTGACCGCATCCGCCTGGTGGCCGAGCGCTCGCGGGGGTTCATCTACCTGGTCTCGCTGACCGGCGTCACCGGCGCCCGGGCGAGCCTGCCCGCAGACCTGGAGGCGTTTGTAAAGCGCGTACGCAGTAGCACGTCCCTTCCCCTGTGTGTGGGCTTCGGCATTGCGAGCGCCGAGGCCGCCCGCCGGGTGGCCGCCGTCGCCGACGGCGTCATCGTGGGCAGCCGCCTGCTCCAGATCATCAAGGACGCGAAACAGCCTGCGCAGGTCGCCGGGGCATTTGTCCGAGAGCTAAGGGCAGCACTGGACAGCCCCCCTGTCATTCTGAAGGAGTCCCGGTAGGACCGGGACGACTGAAGAATCCGTGCCCCACACCATCGTCGAAGGGCGCAAGACTGAGGATGCGATTGGCCCCAACGTGTCGCTGTAGGGGAGGAACTCCGTGTCCTCCCCCCGGGGAGCGGGGCGGGCACGGAGTCCCGCCCCTACGGCCTGACTCGGGGGGGACCCCTTTACATTGCCCTGTGCCGCTCTGATGCATCGGGGCGTGGAAGACAACAACCATGGTACGTCTGATACTTCTCGGCACGGGTAGCCCACGGCCCCGGCCCCAGCGCACCGGCTCCGCCTACCTGGTGGCGCTGGACAAGGCCACCCTTATGTTCGACTGCGGGCCGGGCGCTACGTTCCAAATAGTCCGCGCCAGCTTCTCGCCGGCAAGCGTGGGCTACCTCTTCTTCACCCACCACCACTTCGACCACAACAGCGACTATGGCTTCTTCACCCTCTGCCGCTGGCAGGAGGGGGCAGGCAAGGCCAAGACCCTCGAGGTGTACGGGCCCAGGGGCACGGCACGCATTACGGACCTGCTGTTCTCCAAGGACGGTGTCTATGCGGATGACATTGCGGGGCGGCTCAACGCGCCGGGCAGCGTCCACATCTACCGCAAGAAGGGCGGTGTCTTCCCCCGCCCCCAGCCGCAGCCGGAGGTCACCGAGCTAAGCCCGGGCGCCGAGGTGCGCGGTGATGGATGGAAGGTGACTACTGCCGAGGCCCATCATTCCCAGCCCTATCTGGATTCGCTGGCCTACCGCCTGGAGACGCCGGAGAGGACCATCGTCTTCTCGGGGGACACCACCCCGTGCGAGAGCGTGGCGTCGTTGGCGGCGGGCGCCCACACGCTAGTCTACTGCGCCCACGACCTGGAGCAGAACATTCGGGGCACGCCGCTGGAGGGCTTCACCTCCAGCACGCTGGGCGCAGCCCGGGTGGCCCAGCAGGCCGGGGTCCAGAAACTTGTGCTCACCCACATCGGCGACGCCATGGACGCCCCCGGCGCCATGGACCGCGAGCTGGCCCTCGCCCACGAGGTCTTTCCCGGCCCCATCATTGTGGGCCAGGACCTGATGGAGGTGTAGGCCCTGGGCCAAGTGAGCGTGTGCATTGCGAGCTGATGCGCGCTAGTGACGACTGCCGCTTGCTCTTTCGTATGGCCCGGCATATACTTGCGATTTAACTGACGTAGGTGCCAAGAGGGAGGCGCTATGGGACTAATGAGCGAATACATGAGCCTCGGACTTAGCGCCACCGCTCTTGAGTCTGAACTGCTAACCTTGGTTTCCAAGTACAACCAACAGCGCCTCGATACGTTTACCATAGTGTACGTTGCCGCAAGTGGGAAACAGATTCCAGACGTTTCGTTGAATGAGGATGACTACTACACAATCCATGACTTGCTGAGGGACGTTAGCTCGCCCAAAGTGGACTTTTACCTTGAGACTCCGGGAGGAAGTGGGGAAGCGGCAGAAGATATTGTCAAGTGCCTGCGTAAGAAATTCAAGCACGTCTCGTTCGTGGTTTCCGGAGAAGCCAAAAGCGCTGGAACTCTCATGGTCCTATCGGCTGACGAAATCCTAATGACTGAGACCGGTAGCCTGGGACCCATTGACGCTCAAATCAGGATTGGCAGATCTGTCGTGTCTGCATACGACTACATGGAATGGGTAACGGGGAAGAGAGAAGAAGCGGAGAAGCTCGGCAAGCTGAATCCCCTCGATGCAACAATGGTCGCCCAGATCAGTCCAGGCGAATTGAGCGGTGTAAACTACGCTTTGAAGTATGCAGAGGACCTGGTTGCCGAGTGGCTGCCCAAGTACAAGTTCAGGAACTGGACGGTCACGAAGACTCGCAAGATCCCCGTCACAGAGGAGATGAAAGCGACTACGGCACAGGGCATCGCCAAGGCCCTCACGAACCATGCCAGGTGGAGGTCTCACGGACGTTCCCTCAAAGCGAATGACCTCAATGACATAGGACTGGAGATCACCCTGGTTGACGGTGATCCAACACTGTCCGACATTGTATACAGGATTCAAACCGTTTGCCGTCTTCTTTTGGGCTCTACTTACATATACAAGATCATCGCGACCGACAAGGAGAAGATATTCAGGACCGCGCTCCCGGTCTCGGCGGCACCAAGGCTCCCCGTCCAAAGGTTGGCGGAGATAGTGGAGCTTGAGACGAAGTGTCCAAAGTGTGGGAAGGTGCACAATATGTATGCGAAGTTTGTTGATGATCCAAGAATTGACGAGGACTCATGCAAGAAGGGGAGGCTCGCCTACCCCAAGGACAACAAGCTACGGTGTGACTGCGGGTTCGAGATAGACCTGGGGGGCATCAGGAACGAGATAGAGGCGAAGGTGGGCAGGAAATTAGTTGTACAATGAAAAAGGAGGGCAGGAGATGGACAAGCAACTTGTCTCAAAAGACGAACCTGAGGTTTTGCTCTCTTTTTTGAGGAGGACGAAGGAGGGCAAGTACGCGCCCATAGAGGAGAGTTCCCTCCCCTACTCCCGGGTTGTTGAGGTGTCCGAAACCGTACAAGACCTTGAGGACGAGTTCTACTTCAATATCAGTTGACCAGGGGCAATCCGCCTGAAGGAGATAGGTCCACCGGGCGGCCCGTGTCCCGATCACGCTCGGCGTAGATGTCGGCCACCAAGGCGTCAAGCTCCTCTTTGGGCCAGTCCTTCCAAAGGCCAATGATGGCCAACGGGTTTCGCGTCCCTCCCGCTGGTACTTGTTCCAAACGCTCCAGGTCTTCCACACTGACCAGGGCAGCCACTGGCTTGCCCCGCCGCTCTATGACTACGCGGTCACCCCGATAGGCTACCCCCAGCACTAGCTCTGCAAGCTGGGCCTTGGCTTCCGACGCGCTCACTTTCTTGACCATCAACCACCTCAACACTGGGCCGATTGGCTATTCTGACTGATCCGACCAATCCGACCGAGCAAACCTATTCTACCATCGTGTCTGCCAATCATGCGTGGCGGCAATTCATGAATTGCCGCTACGGAGGGAGGCATGATGGAGGTGCAGGCAGAGCGCTAGGGGCGAACCGGCGGCTCGCCCCCACGTTGTCTAGGTCACCGTTATGGGGTAGGGCACCACGGCGTTATAGAGGTAGCCCTGGGCGTTCCAGGGGACGCTGTCGGGTTGGGTGTTCCCCTTTTCATCGGTGGCGCGGGTCATGATGCCATATTTGCCCGGTGAGGCGTCCCAGGGGAAGGCCCAGCGCACCCAGACATACTGCGTGTTCGGCTCCTCCAGGCGGGCCTGGCCCCACGTCTTGCCGCCGTCCAGGCTGTACTCCACCTTGGCGATCTTACCATGGGGCGACCATGCGAAGCCCCGGATGGTCTGGCGCCCCCTGGGTATGGTCCCGTCCCAGGGCAGGGCGACGGCGCTCTTGAGCGTTTGCAGCGTGACCGCCGGTTTGCTGGGGTAGTCCGGGCCATCGAGGATGTAGCTGGCCGTGTTGAAGGGCGTCTGTACCTTCTGGTTGGAGACCTCGATGCGCACCAGCCACTTGATGTTGCTCACGCCAATCCATCCCGGCACGATGGCCCGCAGCGGGAAGCCGTGGTCCGGAGGCAGGGACTCGCCGTTCATGGCGTAGGCCAGCAGGGTATTGGGGTCCTGGGCTTTGTCTATGGGGATGGGACGGTTCACCTTGGGGCCGTCGCCGCCCTCGAGGAGCACATCCACGGCGTCCACCTTCACCCCGGCCATGTCCAGGATGGCGGCCAGGGGGACGCCGGTCCACTCGGCGACCCCGATGGCCCCCAGCTTCCACTGGCCGCCGGAGGCTGGCTTGCCCTGGAACAGGGCGAAGAAGCCGCGCCCGTTCCCGGCACACTCCAGCCAGCGGTTAGCTGAGCGGGAGGGCAAGGCCAGGATGTCCTCGTAGGTCAGGACCAGGGGCCGCTCTACAGCGTTGCCCTCGATCCGGAGACGCCAGTCCTTGGCGTCCAGCCGGGGCGTAGCCCCGTGGTTGCGTTGGAAGAACAGGCGTGTCGGAGTGATGAGGCCCTTGACCAGCTCCAGCGGGCTTTCGTAGACCGGCGGCGAGGAGGCGATGACCCGCCTCAGCCCTGGCGGCTCCACCGACAAGAGGGGCGCCGACGTTGGCGCAGGTGTAGCGACCGGGGTCGTTGTGGGCAAGGGAGTTGGCGTTGGCGCTTTGCAGGCCGCCAGGACCGCCACCGCACCCCCAGCCGCCAGCAGGGCCAGGAACCGCCGCCGCGACATGCCCGCAGAACGGGCGTACTCCCATAGCCCCTCTCCATCTCGGCCGCCTGGTAGTTGCTCTGTGTCTCCCATCTCTTCCTCCTCCGGTCTCTGTGCCACGTTACTCGGAACGATTAGCATTATACCCTGCTCCCGGCAGACCTGTGCATCTTCTCGACGACCAGCAGTCGCGCCCGGACCCCGAGGCGCCCTGCTATAATGTCCCCTATCCCGTTTGCCGAGGCACGCTATGGTTGACCTGACCACCACCTACATGGGCATACCCCTGAAGAACCCTATCATCGTGGCCGGCGGCCCCACCACCCAGTCTGTGGAGATGTGCCACAAGGCGGCCCAGGCAGGCTGGGGGGCCCTCGTTACCAAGACCTACTTCGCCCAGGAGGTCGTCCGGCGCAAGCTAACCAACGTCATGTACCGGCCCGCCTTCGCCCTCTTGTCCAGCGACGGCCGGGGACGCTGGCGATCTCAAGTGCCCAAGCTGAACGGCCCGCGCTACGGGAACAAGCTCGGCAAGGTCGCGCCGGACTACGCCCTGGCCCTCAATCCCAGGGGCACCACGTTCCAGACCTGGCCCGACGACCATGCCTACCTGGACTTCCTCAACCGCGTCGCGGAGCTTGCCCACGCCAGCGGGTGCAAGGTGATCGCCAGCATCTACGCCTACACTGAGGAGGGATGGGAGCAGCAGTGCGACCTGGTCAACCGCTCCAGCGCCGACGGTGTGGAGCTGAACCTGGGCTGCCCCGTCACCGGCGGCCTATGGCCTGAGACCGGCGAACCCTTTCCCCAGGCCCCAGGCTACTACCCGGACCTGGTTGCACGTTGGGCGCTCTTTTGTACCCAACGCCTCCGAGTCCCCGTCTCCGTCAAGCTGCCCGGCCACTCACCGGACCCGCTGAGCGCGGTCAAGGCCGCACAGGGTAACGGGTGCCGGGGCGTCCAGTACGCCGACACGCGCATTGTGCCGGACCCCACCCTGTTCATTGACCTGGACACGGCCAAACCCGCCGTCTTCCCGGACTACCCACTGTTCCGGGGCGGCATCCCTTCGGCGAGCTGGCACCTGCCCTTCATCCTGGGGCGCGTGGCCCAGTTCCGGATGGCAGACGTCTCCCTGGACATCAGCGGGTGCGGCGGCGTGCAGAGCGGCCTGGACGTGGTGCGGCTGTTCATGGCCGGGGCGACCTCGGCCCAGGCGTGCACGGCCACCCTGGTCGAGGGTGTGGGCATCGCCCGACAATGGCTGGAGGAGATCTCGGGGTGGATGGAGTCGCGCGGCAACAGTAGCCTGCACGAGCTACAGGGGCTGGCCCTGCGCCAGCTAACAACGGACGTGGGCCGCCTGCCGCCCGGCGAGGTGCCCCAGATCATGGGTGGCCCGCTGCCGCGACAGCAGGTGCAGGTCAACGAGAAAAGGTGCATCTCCTGCCACTGGTGCGAGGAGGCCTGCCCCTACCTGGCCATCCAAATCCCAGACAAGGCGCCCATGATTGACCCGGGCCGCTGCGAGGTCTGTGGGATGTGTGTAGCCCTCTGCCCCATGAGGGCGCTGTCTATTGCGGCAAGGCAGTGAGTAGGGGCGCCCCGATGCATCGGGGCGCCCCTACAGATTCGGCGTAGGCCCCGGTGTCTACCGCCCCTGGAAGCGGGGTTCGCGCTTCTCCAGCCAGGCCCGGGGCCTTCCCATGCGTGCTAGCGGTAAGCTTCACTCCGGTGGGCGATGCGGTAGACGTGTACTAACCTCTCGTCATCGGCGATTTCGTAAAGCACCCGGTACTCACCGACCCGGACGCGCCACTGGTTTTCAAAGCCTTCGAGTTTCCTTACACCCCGGTGGCGGGGGTCAACAGCAAGCTGGCGCAAGGCCACCAGGATGACTGTATACAAACGCTTATGGAGCTAGCTGACCCGTCCGTGACGCATACTCGTCCAGCGTTATGGGCTTACCCTTGACACGCTTGGCCCGCTCGATCAGTACATGGTCGGCCAGATCCTCCAGCAGCTTCCTGTCGCACAGGACCCGCTCCGCAAGCTGTTTACGCTCACTGGGCTTCAAGGTCTAGTACGCTTGCCAGAAGACCTCGACAATAGCTGCGTTTGTGGCCATGACGGCCTCCTCAGGCGCAAATAGCAGGTTACTACGTACAGTATAGGATATGCGGCAGCCACACTCTAGCTCGGCCCCCTACACGCAGTCTACCGTCCCTGGAACCGCGGCTCCCGCTTCTCCAGCCAGGCCCGGGGGCCTTCCCACAGGTCCTGCGTCTGACGCGCCAACTCCACGTAGTGCCTGCTCAGTCGCACTGCCTCGTCCAGGTCCCAGCCCATGGTCTCGTACAGCTCCTTCTTGAGCAGGCGGATGGCCACAGTAGGCCCCCGCACAAGCTGACCGGCCAGCTCCAACGTGGTGGCCATGAGCTGCTCGTGGGGCACTACCCGGTTGACGAAGCCCATGCGGTAGGCCTCGTCGGCGTCGAAAACGCGGGACGTCCACAGCAGCTCCAGGGAACGGGGCAGTCCGATGATCCGAGGCCACAGGTAGGCGCCGCCCTCGGCGGGCACTCCACCCATCCGCAGGTAGGCCGGGTTGAACTTGGCCTGGTCGGAGCAGATGCGCAGGTCGCAGACCGCCGCCATGTCCATGCCGCCGCCTGCCGCCGGCCCATTGATGGCCGCGATGTAGGGCTTCTCCAGCTTCTTCACGGTGCCCAAGAACCGCCAGCAAAGCAGGTCCGTCGCCGTCTCCACCTCAGGGGTGGACAGCTCCCGGGGGTCGGCTCCCGCGCAGAAGGCCCGGCCCGCCCCAGTGACCATGACCACCTTCACCGCGTCGTCGGCCTGCGCCGACTCCAGGGCGGCAATCCACTCCAGACGCATCTGAGTGGTGATGCCGTTGAGCGACCGGGGCCGGTTCAGGGTAATGGTGGCGATACCATCAGCCACGGTGTAGAGGATGTCGTGGTACTGCATTTTAGCCCTCTCAGGTCACACAACAGTAGGGGCGAAGCATCGGGCATACATTGGGATTTGGTGCTGAGCCCTGCCTTGCCCGATGCTTAGCCCCTACCTGCCTTGGAAGCGGGGCTCCCGCTTCTCCATCCAGGCGCGGGGACCCTCCCACAGGTCCTGTGTCTGCCGGACCAAGCCCACGTAGTGGCGGGTGAGCCTGACTGCCTCGTCCAGGTCCCAGCCCATGGTCTCGTACAGCTCCTTCTTCACCAGACGGATGGCGACGGTGGGACCCCGGGCAAGCTGTCCGGCCAGCTCCATGGTCGTCGGCATGAGTTGCTCGTGGGGCACCACACGGTTCACGAAGCCCATGCGGTAGGCCTCCTCCGCGTCCAGGGTGCGGGATGTCCACAGCACCTCCAGGGCATGGGGCAAGCCCATGATGCGGGGCCACAGGTAGCCGCCACCCTCGGCGGGGACGAACCCCATCCGCAGATAGGCGGGGGGGAACTTGGCCCGGTCCGAGCAGATGCGCAGGTCACAGACCGCCGCCATGTCCATACCGCCGCCGGCCGCCGCGCCGTTGATGGCCGCGATGTAGGGCTTCTCCAGCTTCTTCACTGTGTTGAGCAGCAGGTAGGTGAGGCGGCTGGCCTCGGATGCCAGCTCCGGCACCGCTAGCTCCCTGGGGTCAGCCCCCGCGCAGAAAGCCCGGCCCGCCCCAGTGACCACGACCACCTTCACCGCGTCGTCGGCCTGCGCCGACTCCAGGGCAGCTATCAACTCGCGGTGCATCTGGCTGCTCGTGGCATTGAGCGCCCGGGGACGGTTCAAGGTGATGACGGCGACACCGTCGGAAATGGTGTAGAGGATGTCATGGAACTCCATATTCAGACCTCTGGCCGCACGGCCGTAGTACGCTTGACAGGCGCACGCCGGCGTGTGACAATCCAATTGAGCCGACGTGAGGTCGGTGCAAAGGTCCCTCCCCAGTGAAAGTGGCCATGGGCCACTGTGCCAAGTCCATCGGCGCTAGCTGGGGAGGTCGTTTTCCACCGACAATCCGTTCCACGCTTATTTTCCTAGTGCAAGCGACTCGTTCCGAACGAGATGACGGATGGCCTCGCAGGGTCTCGCCTCTTTCTTTTCCCGCTTCTCAGCTATCTCCCCTTGAAGTGCGGCTCACGTTTCTCCAGCCACGCTTGGCGGGCCTCTCGCACATCCTCGCCGGCGCCCAGCAGTCGGTCGGCCTCCTGGCCCAGGCCAAAGGCCTGCTCGATGATCAGCTCCTGGTAGCGAAGGAGGATGTGCTTGGACTGCCGGATGGCCAGCGGCGCCCCTTGTGCCAGGCGCTGGGCCAGATCGAGGGTGGCGGGAAGCAGGTCCGCATGCGGCACGACCCTGTCCACCAGACGGATGGCCAGGGCCTCCTGGGCGCCTATTTGCTTGCCGGTCCATAGGAACTCGGCGGCCCGGCTGTAGCCGATGAGCCGGGGCAGGAAGTACCATCCCACCGCGCTGGGGATGAGGCCCAGCCGGACATACGCCGTGGCGAACGTTGCCCGCTCGGAGGCAATGCGGATGTCGAACAGGCACAGGTAGTCCAGCGAGCCCCCCGCGCATGGCCCGTTGACCGCCGCCAGCAGCGGCTTGTCCAGGGCAAGGGAGGCCATGATCACCCGGCGGCTGCTCTCGTCGGGGGTGATCTCCGGCTGCTCCGGACTGCGCAGGTCGGCTCCGGCGCTGAAAGCCCGCCCCGCACCAGTTAATACCACCACCTTGACCTCATCATCTGCCTGGGCACGCAGCAGAGCGTCCGCCCAGGCATCGCGCATGGATGGTATGGTGGCATTCAGGGCGCCAGGCCGGTTCAGCGTGATGGTGGCGATGTCCTGGGACACCTGGTACAGGATGCTGGGTGAGTAGGGGTGTATGGCCATACGCCCCTACCGACCAGTGAACCGGGGCTCGCGCTTCTCCCGCCAGGCGAGCTTGCCCTCATGAGCGTCCGCGGTGCTGTGGAGCCATGCCTGAGTCTTCACCGTGAGGTCAAACGCCTCGTCAGGGCCCATCTGCCAGCACTGCCTCATGAGATCCTTGGTTTTCCGGATCGCCAGCGGTGCTCCCAGGGCGATACGGCGGGCAAGCTCCATGGTGGCAGGCATGAGTTGGTCGTGGGGCGCCACCCGAGACACGTAACCCAGCCGGAAGGCCTCGGCGGCGTCCATGGCGCGTCCCGTCCAGATAAGCTCCGCTGCGGCGCCGTAGCCCACCAGGTGGGGCAACGTCCAGCACCCCGCAATGGCGGGGACGTTGCCCATGCGCACGTAGCGCGCGGCAAAAGTCGCCCGCTCGGAGGCAATGCGGATGTCGCACAGGCTCACCCAGTCCATGCCGTGCACGGCGCCGTTGACCGCGGCGATGTAGGGCTTGTCGAAGCGCATGATGGCCCGGAAGAGCTGCTCCGTGGTCTCGGCATGCTCGTCGGGGGCAGCGGTCTGGCCCGAGACCTCGGCTGCCTGACGCCGGGTGGCCACGTCCCGGATGTCTATGCCGGTGCCGAAGGCGATGCCCGCGCCCGTGATGACCACCACCCGGACCTGGTCATCGGCCCACGCCTTGTCCAGCGCGTCGGCCCACTCCACGCGCATCTGGGGGACCAATGCATTCATGGCCCGAGGCCGGTTGAGGGTTATCAGGCCGATTCCCGGCTCAGGAATGTCGTAGATTATGTACTCGTAAGCCATTTTGTCATGTTCTCAGAGGTCAGGGAATCCAACAATGACTTTAGCCCTTGCACCCTGCGTGCCCCTGTGATACAAGTGTTAGCTGTAGTTTGCCATAATTCGTCTCTGGAGGCAAAGATGAAGCGGGGTTACGTAGTTCTCGTTCTGGCCACGTCTCTTGGCCTGGTAGTGGCCGCTTGTGGTGGCGGCGGCGAGCCCAGCAAGCCGTCGGGGACCCAATCGCCCGCGGACCGGGGCAGGCAACTGGCCAATGCTCAGGGGTGCCTCGGGTGCCACAGCACCGATGGCTCGGCCCTGGTAGGCCCCACCTGGAAAAGCATGTATGGTCACGAGGTCAAGCTCGCCAACGGCCAGACGGCCACCGCCGACGACGCCTACATTACCGAGTCCATATACGAGCCCGACTCCAAGGTAGTGCAGGGCTTCCCATCAGGCACCATGCCTAGCTTCAAAGGCACTTTGTCCAGCCAGGACGTCCAGGCGATCATCGAGTACATAAAGACCCTGCGCTAGGTGACGAACCAGAGGCCCGGAAAGCCTGCGCGCCCACTGGCAGCCACGGGCTTTCCCTTGTGCTCAGAACGTAGTACCATAGTGCGAGTTGTGCGCGTGCCCGCCGAGGCGGGCGGCGCTTTTCTAGACTAGCGGACCGAGGTCTGTACTACTATGCCTAAGAGAACGTATCAACCCAAACGGGTGCACCGCCAACGGCGCCACGGCTTCCTGGTCCGCATGGCCACCCGCGTAGGCCGGGCAGTCCTCAAGCGCCGCCGGCTGAAGGGCCGGCACCGCCTGACGGTGTAGCTGAGACCATGTCCGCGCATGCGCAGAGAGCAACGGCTGACCGCCCACGCCCGCTGGGAAGAGCTATGGCGCTCGGGACGGAGTTGGTCCAACCGCCTGCTGGTGCTCCGGGCACGGCCCAGCGGGGCCACGCCATCCCAAGTGGGCTTCTCCGTGGGCAAGAAGCTCGGGGGGGCGGTGATCCGCAATCGCACCCGCCGGCGCCTCCGCGAGGCTACCAGGCTGCTGCCCCTCAAGCCTGGCTACGACTTGGCCATCATCGCTCGGATGCCGGCAGTACAGGCCGACTTCGTCGGCCTCGAGTCAGCGGTGGCGGACTTGCTGCGGAGGGCTGGCCTCATGTGGAACTCGGGAGCTAAGGGGTAGTGACCAGGCTGTTGCTTGCGGCCATACGGGTCTATCAACACTGGGTGTCACCGGCGGTGGCGCCACCCTGTAGGTACTCGCCCACCTGTTCCCACTATGCCTCCGAGGCAGTGGGCCGCTTCGGTTGGCGGCGCGGCGGCTGGCTGGCCCTGCGCCGCCTGTGGCGGTGTACTCCCTGGGGAGGCTTCGGGTATGACCCCGTGCCCTCCACACAAATGACCTCCGGAGGTAACCCATGAATCGCCCCTGGGCACCGTGGGCGCTGGCGGGGCTGGCCCTCGTCCTGGTACTGGCAGCCTGCGTGCCAGGCAAAACGAAACCAGCCACCGGCTGGTCCGGCCCTGGGGTCTCGGAGGACATGGTCTTCGTGGGCACCATGGAGGGGCGCGTGCTGGCCCTGGAGGCCAAGTCCGATGCCCGGGCGAGGAGTTGGGTGTTCCCCCCGGCGGGCGAGAAGGACCTGGTGGCCATATACAGTACCCCGCTGGTTGCCCAGGGCCGCCTCTACTTTGGCGATTTCTCCGGTAAGGTGTTCGCCCTCGATGCCGCCTCGGGCGGCAAGGTCTGGGAGTTCCCCGCAGGAGCGCCTGTCTTCGCCAGTGTGGCGCATGCCGATGGGATTGTGATTGCGGCCACAGCGCAGGGGAAGGTCTTCGCTTTGGCCGCGGATACCGGTGAACCCCGCTGGACGTTCGACAAGCCCACTGCCGGCGTATGGGGCACTCCAGCGGTCTCCGACGGCAAGGTGTTCGTGCCCTCTCTGGACCACAACCTGTATGCCCTGGAGCTGTCCTCCGGACGGTTGCTGTGGACATTCCAGGCGGCTGGGGCCCTGGCTGCGGACCCCCTGGTCGCCGACGGCGTGGTGTATCAGGGGTCCTTCGCCCAGCGACTGTACGCCATCTCGACGCGGGACGGCAAGGCCCTCTGGGAGTCCGTAGGAGATGGCTGGTTCTGGGCACGGCCCGTCATTGCGGGCGGGACGCTGTATGCAGCCACCCTGGGCAGCCGGCTGTACGCCGTGGACGCGGCTACCGGCGTGCAGAAATGGTCCTTCAACACTAGAGCGCCTGTTCGCGCCACCCCGGCGTTAGTTGGCGATACCGTTGTGCTGGCCAACGAGAAGGGCGCCGTCTTCGGGGTGAATCGCCCTACCGGCGTGGAGAAGTGGACTACCACCACAGGCAGCGGAGTGGTCGCTCCGTTGTCCTCTAGAGACAACACCGTGTACGTGAGCGCCCTGGACCGCACCATCTATGGCCTGGATGCCCGCAACGGCCAGAAGCTGTGGAGCTGGAACACCTCTGTGAGCGAGAAGTAGCCCGTGGAAGTCATCTCCCTCGCCTGGAACGAAGTGCTGCTGCGGCCCATGCTCAACGGGCTGCTCCTGTTCTACCGCCTGCTGTTCAACAACTTCGGCCTCAGCATCGTCGTGCTTACCCTCGTGGTGCGGCTGCTGACCTTGCCCCTGACCCTCAAGCAACTGAAGGCCACCCGCGCCATCTCCGTGCTCCAACCCAAGCTCCAGGAGCTTCAGAAGAAGTACGGCAAAGACCGCCAGAAGATCTCCCAGGAGACCATGCGGCTGTACAAAGAGCACGGCATAAGCCCCATGGGGTGCCTGCTCCCCATGGTCATCCAGTTCCCCGTGTGGATCGGCCTGTACCAGGTCATCATCATGGCCCTCAACCTATCCCCCGAGGGGCTGATGGGGCTGTCGCGCGCGCTCTACTCCTGGCTGGGGATCGCCCACGAGGCCATACCCCTGAACGCCGAGCTGCTGTGGCTTAACCTGGCCCGCCCCGATCCCACCCCCATCCTGCCCGTCCTCACCGGGGCCAGCATGTGGGTGATGCAGAAGCAGACTGGCATGCCCAGCGCCGACCCCACCCAGGCCGCCACCAACCGCATGATGCTGTGGATGTGGCCCTTGATGTTTGGCATACTGTCGCTCCAGTTCCCTAGCGGGCTGGCCCTCTACTGGGTAATCTCTAACGTCATAGGCGTGATTATCCAGTACTTCATCACTGGCTGGGGAGGGCTGAAACCGGCCCCCAAGGCGAAGAGCGGGGAAAAAGAAGATGGAAAAGCCAGAGCCGACAAGCCTAGAGATAAGCGCTAGGACGGTAGACGAGGCAGTCGAGATTGCCCTTACGGAGCTCAACCTCAGCCGAGGGCAGGTGAAGGTGGAGATCCTGAAGGAGGGCAAGAAGGGACTGTGGGGCCTGGGCACCGAGTCCGCCCGGGTTCGGGTCACCGCGCAGTTGGAGGGGCCCAACCTGGAGGCCGTTGCCGTGGAGGTGTGCCACCAGCTCCTGCGCCTCATGGGCATAAAGGCCCAGGTGACCGTAGCGGAGCCACCCCCCACGGTGACCGCACCCGTTTCCCTGGACATCCGTACCGATGACTCGGGCGTGCTCATCGGGCGGCGGGGCGAGACCCTGGCCGCGCTACAGTTCGTCGTCAACCTTATCGCTGGGCGCCGCCTTCAGGGCGAGGCCGGGGTGAGCCTGGACGTGGAAGGCTACCGGCACCGTCACTATGAGTCCCTCCACAACATGGCCCTGCGAGTGGCCGAGCGCGTCTCCGCCACCGGGCGTCCCGTTGCCCTGGAGCCGATGCCCGCCCGAGAGCGCCGGGTCATTCACCTGGCCCTCGCCGAACGGCCCGACGTGATGACCCAGAGTGTGGGCGAGGGCGATGCTCGCCGCGTCGAGGTCCGCCCCAAACAGCCGTAGGGGCGTATGGCCATACGCCACCACGTGTTCGCGGGGCAATTGTAAGAATCTCAACCTTTCCGATTCTTGGGACTGGGCATACGGACGAGTCGAGGTGGCCCAACCCCACTGTCTTCCCCTGTCGTTCCTATGAAAAAGCCCCCGTTTTTCATCCGGCGTGGTGGCCGGGTCAACGGCCATGCACAGTTGCGAGGAGCGTAGCGACGAAGCAATCCGTACCCCTGGTCTTGCGCTGACACACACGCTGTCGTTGCGAGCCGCAGCGAAGCAATCCGGCCCCTGGTTATGCGCAGAGACATCCCGACGAGTCGGGACTTCGGCCCTTAACGGGGCCTCGCAACGACAGGGCAATCCGCCCCCCTTTCTGTCATTCTGAACGAGTCCCGGCGCACGGGGACGAGTGAGGAATCCGTGCCCCTGGTCTGCTGCGGCAACGGCCATAGTCGGGTAGTACGGATTCTTCGCCCTTCCGCAGAAGGGCGAAGAATGACAAGTAGGGGCGCAGCATGCCGCGCCTCTGCGTGCTGACTCCGTTGCCTACTTGTTCAACGACCGGGCCAGCGCAAGCAGGCTCAGGTCCAGTTGCTTCTTGGTGCCAGCTACCTCACCCAGGGGGGTGGTCACGATCTTGCTGTTGAGCAGGCCAACCATTATCCCATGATCGCCCCGCGCCAGGTGCTCTGTGGCGGCTGCCCCCGACCGCGTACCCAGCAGCCGGTCGAAGACGGTGGGCACGCCACCCCTCTGCACATGCCCCAGGATGGTGACCCTCGCCTCGAAACCCAGCCGCTCATGTTGCTCCTGGAAGAAGCTTTGCAGCTTCTGGGCATTGCAGTAGGCGCCCTCGGCCACCACAACAATGGCGTGGGCCTTCCCTTTCCGGTAGTCGGCGCGGACACGAGCGGCAACCTCCTCAGGGCCGGTCTCCACCTCAGGGATGACCACGAACTCGGCGCCGCCGGCAATGCCGGCCATCAAGGCCAGGTAGCCACAATCTCGGCCCATAACCTCCACGATGAATGCGCGCTGGTGGGAGGAGGCCGTGGTCTTGATCCTGTCTATGGCCTCCAGTGCGATATTCAGGGCGGTGTCCACCCCGATGGAGGGTTCCGCGCCGTAGATGTCATTGTCTATCGTGGATGCTACACCGATCACCGGGAAGCCCAGCTTGGAGAGCTCGTAGGCTCCAGTCTGAGAGCCGTTGCCGCCGACAACCACAAGCGCATCAATGGCGTGCTGCTCAAGGGTCCGCACGGCCTTGATGCGGCCTTCTTCAGTCTTGAACTCGGGGCAACGGGCACTACCCAGGACTGTGCCCCCCTGCTGCATGATGCCGCTGACGCTCCTGGCCCCCAATGCCACCACGTTGTCATTGATAAGGCCGGCGTACCCGTGGCGGACCCCGAATACCGCCCACCCCTTGTCAATGCCGGTGCGTACCACGGCCCTGATGGCCGCGTTCATGCCTGGGGCGTCGCCCCCGCTGGTCAGCACCGCAATCTGCTTCATTTTGCGCTTCGTCATCCTCCGTTGCACTGGCTATCACTATAGACGGTGGCTGGAGCAAGCGGTAGGGGCGGCCCGCCGGGTCGCCCTTACGCCTTGCCGGACCGGAGCTGTAGGGGCGAAGCATCGGGCCAACATCGTGATTGGGTGCTGGGGACTGTTTTGCCCGATGCTTCGCCCCTACGGTCTTTGTCACGTCCCCTATTACGCAGTCCCGGCTGTAGGTGCAAATGGTCACGAATTAGGCGCCGGTGGGGTACGGGCGTAGCGGTCCCGAAATGTCGGGACCGCTACGATGGGCGGTGGCCATATGCCTTATTGGTCATTTCGTGCGTTTTCGGGCCGTATTCCGTAGGGGCAGCCCCCCGTGGCTGCCCTGGATTGGCGATTGTCGTTGGGGTATGTCGCCAGGGCGGGCATCCCGATGCGTCGGGACCCCTACGAGGTAACCCCCCAACTGGCCCCACCACCCCACGGAACACGCCGCCGCCAGCGGTGTCGGCGTAGAGGGTGCGGTCCGTGACTTGAATGAACGTACTATAGCGCCCAGGGGACCAGGCGCCATGTAGTCCCGTGGCGACACGTGCGTGGCGGCCGTACGCCGTAGGGGCGCCCCTACACCTGAACGGCCCATGGCCCCGGCTACGGCCCCCAGGGGGGCAACCGGCTACCCTTGTACAGCCATGCGCAGGTCAGCGGTGACCGGAAGCTCAAACAGGTCGCTGCGCAGAAGTCGCGTTGAGAAGAAAAGGACTTCCAGGTTCTCGATGTCCCGCGTGGTCGGGTTGAACCGCGCGATCACGTCGTCGCCGATCTCTTCCGATTCCTGTTCCGCGTAGGGCGGACGCTTGCTGATGTAGAGTATGTCCGCCTCACGGTCGTACTGGAATGTCAGCTTCGCTGCCACTCGACACCCCCTTCCGCAAGCTTGCGGGCCATGTAGGCGGTGATGACCCAGTGACGCCCGCTGCCCGCTGGGCCACTCACTACAACTACTACCACGTGCTTGCCCCCCTTAACGTCAGTATACCAGCGTGAGAACAGCCTGGCGTTACCGAACCGCACACTGCGGCGTACCTGGTCCGGGTCTGCGAGCGCGCCCGCAAGGTGCTGCCGGAAGGCGGGCAAGAGGTCAGGGTGGCGCTGAGAGATGTGGCGTTCCCGCTCCTCGCTCAGCTCGACGTCGCCATGCAAATAGGGACAGAGGAACTGCGCCATCACTGTCCCCCGGCCGAAACATGCTCTAGCGTTGCCACCATTCTACTCCCCGCTAGCCGGATGGAACGCCGGTGGCTATGTGGTGTGTTAGCGATTTTATACGATTGCGGACGGCATACGTAGGAGCGCAGCATGCTGCGCCCCTACGCCTGTACCTAGCCCCGCTGTTCATCATGTCGCCTTCGGCTGCGCCCTGCAGGGGCGACCGGCCGGTCGCCCCTACGCCAGCACGGCGCCACCGGCCCGGCCTACGGCCCCACCACCCCACGGAACACGCCGCCGCCCGAGGTGCCGGCGTAGACGGTGCGGTCGGTGGCGTAGGCCGAGGACAGGGCCACGGCCTCCACATAGGTGTTGGCCAGGCCGTTGTTAACGGCTTGCCAGGTGGCCCCGCCATCCCTGGAGCGGAACACGCCGCCCTCGGTGCCGGCGTAGAGGGTGCGGTCCGTGGCGTAGGCCGGGGACAGGGCCACGGCCCGCACATCGGTGGCAGTCAGGCCCTGGTTTACCGCCTGCCAGGTGGCCCCGCCATCTGCCGACCGGAACACGCCGCTGCCGTTGGTGCCGGCGAAGAGGGTGCGGTCGGTGGCGTAGGCGGGGGACAGGGCCACGGCCAGCAAATCGGTGGTGGCCAGGCCATTGTTAACGGCTTGCCAGGTGGCCCCGCCGTCGGTGGAGCGGAACACGCCGCCGTCCCATGTGCCGGCGAAGAGGGTGCGGTCGGTGGCGTAGGCGGGGGACAGGGCCACGGCATACACAGACCCGCTGTAGAGGCCGTTGTTGGCCGCGGTCCAGGTTACCTGGGACGGCTGGGTTGGCATGGGTGTGGGCTTCGGCATCGGCGTGGGAGTGGGTGCGGGTTTTGGCGTTGCAGTAGCCGGGGGTGGCGCCGGTGTGGCTGTGGGCAGGGGCCTTGGGGGGGTGGTTGGCACCAGCGTGGCTGTGGGCAGGGGCCTTGGGGTGTTGGTTGGCACCAGCGTGGGTGTGGGGTGGGGGGTAGGCGTGTCAATGGGTAACGGTGTGTATGTCGGCCAGGGTGTATATGTTGGGTAGGGCGTTGGCGTGGGAACGGGTGTAGCCGTAGCTATGGGGATGACAGCGGGTACGGATGTAGGTCCTGGGGTGGGCACGGGGGTGGCGGCAGGTGGCGGTGTTGGTGTAGGCATCTGTATGGGCGGACGGCCGTCCGCCCCGGCCAGGACTGGCGTGGGCGTTGGGCCGGCTGGCGTTGCCTGCCCCAGTAAGAAGAAAGCGCCCGCAATGCCCACTATGGCCAGGGTGGCTCCCACGCCCACAATGGGCAGCCAGGGGAAGCGCCGACGTGGGGCTGCGGACTCCGATGCTTTGCTCGGAGAGCCTGTCGAAGGGGTGTAACGCAGGCTCTGCTGCTGGATGGGGGTCCCCGGCAGGAGGCCGCCTTGCGGCCGCACATGATAGACCCAGCGCCCCGGCCGCTCCACCTGGACATCCTCAGGCTGGCAGGAGAGGACCACCTCCCAGCATTCGGCGTCCTCATCGAACCGGGAGCTCTCAACCTGCCACATCAGGAGCCGACGGCCTCGGCCTTTGCCCACATACTCGCCCTGAGTTTTTTTGGCATGCTCCAGGGCATAGGCCCGGGCCATGCCCATGTCGTAGCCGCCCTTCAGCTCGCCGGTGTCGGTGAAGAGGTCCCTCTTATCGAAGGGGTCCTTCTTTTCGCTGTTCTTTTCAGGCCCGCTTCCGGCCATTCTCTCCCGCCTTCAGCGCTGGTTCGTGACAAGCGGAACGATAGCGCGGAGCAGGGCGGCTGTCAAGGGCAGGGCGTGGGCCCCCCCTCGAAGTCCCCCTTGGCAAGGACCCCCTGCTGTCCCCCTTGCTAAGGGGGACTATAGGGGGTACCAGCGCCAGCAAAGTGCCATCGTAGCGGCAATTCATGAATTGCCGCTACGATGATCGGCCCACCGTCAGAGGTATTGGAGAGGTATCAGGCCGGTTGGCACAGCGCGCCAGGGGCGGGCATCCCGACGAGTCGGGACCCCTACGCACTGTCGTTCCTATGAAAAAGCCCCCGTTTTTCATCCGGCGTGGTGGCCGGACCAGCGGCCATGCACAGTTGCGAGGAGCGTAGCGACGAAGTCCCGATTCGTCGGGATACCCCCTGGTTATGCGCAGAGAGATCCCGACGTGTCGGGACTTCGGCCCTCAGCGGGGCCTCGCAACGACATGTGCCTCGTCTGCCCCTTGACAGGGGCGACGCTTTCCCCAAACAATAGGGCATCCGTAGGGGCACCCCTCCTGAAGTCCCCCTTAGCAAGGACCCCCTACTGTCCCCCTTGGCAAGGACCCCCTATAGTCCCCCTTAGCAAGGGGACAGTAGGGGGTGAGAAAGGAGAGCGCCATGCCTTTCACCGATCTGCGCCAGTTCCTCAACTACCTGGAGGACCAGGGTCAGCTTACCCCCGTAACGGAAGAGGTAGACCCCAAGTACGAGATCGCCCGCCGCCTCAACCGGGCCGCCAAGGCCCAAGGCCCGGCGCTCCTCTTCCAGCACGTGAGGGGTTCTACCGTGCCCCTGGTGGCGGGCCTCTTCGCCACCAGGCAGCGAGTGCTGGCCGCCCTGGACTGCACCGAGGAGAGCTTCACCGAGCGCCTGCTCCAGGGCATGGCGCAGCCCATAGCCCCCAAGGTGGTGGCCGGCGGCCCTTGCCAGGAGGTGGTGCTGCTCGGCGACGAGGTAGACCTGACCAAGCTACCCGTTCCCACCTTCAGCCCCAATGATGGCGGACCCTACATCACCCTGGGAGTGGTATTCTCCAAGGACCCGGAGACCGGCGCCCGGAACGTCTCCATCATCCGCATCCAGCTCAAGGGCAAGCGTCGCCTGGGCATCATGGCCCGCAGCTATCACCATGCCGGCGTGCAACTGGCCAAGGCGGAGGCGAAGGGACTGCCGCTGGAGATTGCCATCGTCATCGGCGGCGACCCCGCCATTCCCATCGCCAGCCAGTGGCGCGCACCCTACGGCGTGGACGAGCTGGGGCTCGCCGGGGCCATACGCCGGGAGCCTGTGCCCCTGGTCAAGTGCAAGACCGTGGACCAGGAGGTCCCCGCAAATGCGGAGATCGTCATCGAGGGCCGCATACTGCCCGGTGTGCGGGAGATGGAGGGGCCGTTCGGCGAGGCGGCCGGCTACTACACACCCGCTTCGCCCAAGCCAGTAGTGGAGGTAACGGCGATCCCCCACCGCAAGGCCCCCATATTTCACGCCGTCCTCTGCGGCCCGCCCACCACGGAGACCCATCTGCTTACCCAGATCATCTCGGAAGCCACCCTGTACCGGGCGCTAAAGGCCGACTTCGCCGGGGTCAAGGCTGTCCACCAGCCTGGTTGGGGGATGGCCTTCGTCTCCTTGACCCAGCACACGCGGCAGGAGGCCCGCAGCGTGCTGGCCGCGCTGCTCAGCAAGTCCGAGGTCAAGATCGCCGTGGTGGTGGATGAGGACGTGGATGTCCGCAGCCTGGACAAGGTGCTCTGGGCAGTGACCACGCGGAGCCAGCCGGACAAGGACACCATCATCATGTCGGCCATGACCCACTCCGGTCTGGACCCGTCCAGCGACGCGGGAGTGAGCGCTAAAATGGGCATAGACGCCACCAAGCCCTTTGGGCAGCCCTTCGCCGACGTGGCCAGCCTGCCGGAGTAGCACCCGTTGGCCAACGCAACCGCGTGTCACACCGTAGCGGCAATTCATGAGAGGAGGTCCACCATGCCCGACCCCGACCTGACCGACGCCGCACTGCGGGGGCTGCTGGAGCTGGCAGAGAAAGTGCGGAACGCAAAGCCGCGCAGCGCTACGGCCTACATCGCCGTCCTCTCCCCCGACATGGCCGCTGCCGTCCTACGGGAGCTGCTGGAGACGCGGGAGGCGCTGGCGCAAGTCATCGAGGTATCGGAAGGCTTCGCGGCGGGGACTGGCGCGGCTGCGATTCTCCGCGAGGCCCGCACCATGCTGGAGCGCGGGAGGGGTAAGGTATGAAGGGGTCGTTGTCTTCCCGACACAGCGTAGGGGCGAGCCGCCGGTTCGCCCCTACAGTGCCCCTTCCCGAAGCGGGAAGGGGGCCAGGGGTTAGGTTCGACGTTCCGCCGTGAACAGCAAAGGCGACACCATGGCACAGTCGCAATCGTTGCGGGAGGAGGTGCAGGCCTACCTGCGGGCGCACCACACCATGACCATCGCCACTGTCTCGGGAAACCAGCCCTGGGTAGCCACCTTGTTCTACGCCCACCGGGAATTCACGCTGTATTTCGTCTCCGACCCCGGTAGCCGCCACTCGCTGGAGTTGGCCGCCTCCCCCAAGGTGGCCGCCACCATCAGCGAGGACTACGGGGACTGGCGGCGTATCAAGGGCATACAGCTCGAAGGCGTGGCCCAGCCGGTATCCGCTCGCCGGGAGCAGGTGGCGGCCCTGGCCGCCTACGTGGCCAAGTTCCCCTTTGTCGCCGGATTCTTCCCCGCCGCGGGCCTGGACTTGTCACGCATGAGCATAGGAGGACGACCGGTCTCGGTCAGGCTGTACAAAGTGGTCCCGGGCAGGCTGCTATATCTGGACAACGAGAAGGGCTTTCATCACCGCGAGGAGCTGGTGCTGGGTGAGGGGGCCGGTGCCTAGGACCGTAGCCCCTTGCTGTCGTTGCGAGGAGCGCAGCGACGAAGTCCCGATTCGTCGGGACACCCCCTGGCCATGCGCGGACACACGCTGTCGTTGCGAGCCGCAGCGAAGCAATCCGGCCCCCCGGTTATGCGTAGAGAGATCCCGACAAGTCGGGACTTCGGCCCTCAACGGGGCCTCGCAACGACAGGAAAATACCCCCACGGTGGGGCCTCGCAACTGTGCATGGTCCGTTGTCGGCGCTGTTTTCAAAGGAGGTTAGCGTGAGGCTTGTAGTTGGCATCAGCGGGGCTAGCGGGGCCATATATGGCGTCCGCCTGATGGAGGCGCTCCGTGGCCTGCCCGAGGTGGAGACACACCTCGTGATGAGCGACTGGGCGCGTCGCATCATCGAGGAGGAAACGCGCATCAGCGCTGCCCAACTGGCTACCTTGGCCACGCATTGCCACGAGAACGACAACCTCGCGGCGCCCATCTCCAGCGGGTCGTTCCTCACCGAGGGCATGGTGGTCGTCCCGTGCAGCATGAAGACGCTTTCGGCGATTGCGCACTCGTATTCGGACAGCCTGCTGGTCCGGGCCGCCGATGTGACCCTGAAGGAGGGCAGGCGACTGGTGCTCGTGGTCCGCGAGTCGCCGCTGCACCTGGGGCACCTCAAGCTCATGGTGGAGGTTGCTCAGATGGGGGGCATCATCCTGCCGCCCATGCCCGCCTTTTACCACCGCCCCCTGACCGTGGAGGACATCGTGGTCCACACCGTGGGCCGCATCCTGGACCAGTGGCGCCTCCCCCACCACCTCTACCGCCCCTGGGAGGGGGAAGAGGTTCGCTAGTCTACGACGGCAACAACCCTACTGACCCCGGCCACCTTCTCCTTCAGCGTCGCTTCGATGGTCTTCTGAAGGGTGATGGCGGCGAACTCACAGCCGCCGCAGGCGTCCAGGAGCTTGACCTTGACCACGCCGTCCTCGCCCACGTCCACCAGCTCCACGTCCCCGCCATCCATCTTCAGGTAGAACCGGATTGACTCCAGGGCCTCTTCGATCTTGTCTCTCATGGTTGTCCTCCAGGTCCAAACTCATCTCGGGCACATCTTAGAGGGGTAACGGCAGCGCCGTCAAATACTTTTGTCACCCTCTGGTACACTTCCAGGAACTGCCGGGCGACCTCCGGCCAGGCGAACCCCTGGACAGAGGCTGGGCCGGCCTCACCCAGTGCCCGTCTAAGATTCGGGTTGGCCACCAGTAGCTCCAGCCTCTCCGCGAAGGCATCGGCACAGTGGCCCGCTATCAGGAAGCCATTCTGGCCATCGCGCACGGTGCTGCGCAGGCCACCCACCGGCGAGGCCACCACCGGCGTGCCGCAGGCCAGCGCCTCCAGGGCCACCAGTCCAAAGCTCTCGTAGTAGGAGGGGATCACGCACACGTCGGCAGCGCTGTAGAACAGGGGCAGCTTGTCCTGAGGTACCGCGCCGGTGAACCTCACCCTGGGGCTGATGCCCAGCTCTCCTGCCTTGGCCTGGAGCCGGGCCAGCTCCGCCCCCCCTGACTCGCCACCCACCACGTAGAGTAGCCAGTTGCTGGCCTCCAGACGGGCCACCGTCTCCAGCAAGAGATCGGTCCCCTTGAGCGGGTCCAGGCGGCCTACGTAGAGCAGTACGGTAGCCCCATTCAAGCCTAGCTCGGCGCGCGCCTGCCTGGCGTCCAACGGGCGGAACAGGGACAGGTCCACCCCACAGGGCACCACGGAGATGCGTTCGGCGGAGGCGCCGTAGTAGCGCAGCAGTAGGTCCTTCTCCTCCGCCGTCGAGACGATGATGCCCTGGGCACTGCGGGCCACCGTGCCCTCGGTCTGGCGCCGCAGCACTGGCTCGCGCTCCCCGACCCGCACCCGTATCTTGACCTCGGCCAAGGTGTGGAAGGTCACCACGTGCGGCACACGCCAGTTGCGGGCCAGCCTGCGCCCAGCCCAGCCGGAGAGCCAGTAGTGGCTGTGTACCAGCTCGTAGCGCAGCCCGTGGCGCTGGGCAAAGGCATCCACCTGGGCACAGAAACGAGGCAAGTATGGGAAGACCGCCGTGCGGCTCAACCCCCGGGCCACAGGGAGATGGATAACCCGTCCCGACGCGTCGGGACTCCCCAGATGTACCACCTCGTCGCACTGGGGATGAGCGCGGGTGAAGATGTCCACCTCAATGCCAAGGGCGCCGAGGTGGCGGGCCAGCTCCCGCACGTAGACGTTCATGCCGCCGGTATCCCTGGCGCCCAGGCGGGCCAGGGGGCAACCATGCACGCTTATCAGCGCTATGCGCTGGAGCGGCTTATCGTGAGCTGCCACAGCCGGCGGTCTACCCCTCCCAGGTCGTACTTGTATGCCTCAGCGCCCCTGAGGAAATCGAAAACAGCGGCCCCCCGCTCAATTGCCTCCCGAATGCACAGGGCCTTGAGGAGAAGACCGACGCTCAGAGACGAGTAGGCCGGATCGTAGCCACTATTATACAGGGAAAGCTGGCCCGCATAGAAGAAGCACACGGTTGCCGCCACCTTTACGCGGGACACCTCCATAAAGAACAGGTACAGGTGGCCTTCCTGGGCCAAGGCGATGGCCATGGCCCGCATGAACGCCTCCCGGTGCGGCGTGAGGAACTCTGCTTTATCCTCCCGGCTGTCCCGCAGCAGGCGAAAGAAGTCGTCCATCCCTTGGGCGATGCCCTCAAGGTCCCTGACCACATAGTGTTTGACTTCGCTGGCGCCATAGAGTCGGCGTAGCTTGCGACGCAGCTCATGGCGGTCTTTCTTGCTCAGAGAGGCCAGGTAGTCCTCCCAGGTGGTAGGCAGCTCGATGCGAGGGCACACGTCCTCTAGAGTCTGTTCTACCGCCAGCCCGCGCGCCTTGGCCAGTCCCGGCAGCAGCTCCAGGGCGCGGGACCCCTCGGGCAGCGACGCCAGCTCCAGCTCCCTCCAGTCCTGTCTAGCCAAGTAGTCCAGCAATGCAGCCAGGGCAGGGGCTTCCAGCCCGGGTTCCAGGACCAGGTCGCGGTAGTCCACCACGTCTTTGCCCCCCAGCAGCCCCAGGTGGCCGTTCTGTCGTACGAGGGGTGCTATACCAACGACCTTGTCGCCCTTTCGAATAGACAGCAGATGAAGCTCCCCCCCACCCAGATGCCGCCACCACGTGCGCTGCCATACCGGAGTCAAGAACACCGATGGGTAGGGGACAGCGGCAAGCAGGTCATTCCAGGGGGCCTCCAGGGTCTCGAAGTCCTCCTGCTGGACTTGAAGGGACATCAGGCGCCCTGGACCAAAGTCAGGAACTCGGAGCGGGTCAGGGAGTTGCGCCGGAACAGGCCACGCATGGCGGAGGTCACCAGGTTGCTGCCCGGCTTCTTGATGCCCCGCATGGTCAGGCAGAGGTGCTCCGCCTGAACAATGACCCCTGCTCCCTGAGGCTCAATGCCGGCCATTATGGCATCGGCAATCTGCGTCGTCATGCGCTCCTGAAGCTGCGGGCGCTTGGAGATGATCTCCACCACCCTGGCCAGCTTGCTAGCCCCCACCACACGGCCATTGGGTATGTAGCCCACGTGGGCCACCCCGTAGAAGGGGAGAAAGTGGTGCTCGCACAGGGAATAGAAGGGTATGTCTTTGAGGATCACTAGCTCCCGGTGGCCCTCCTCGAAGCCGATGTTGAGATCGGCGAGGGGGTCCTGGTCCATGCCGGCGAAGATCTCGCCGTACATCTCCGCGATGCGCCGGGGCGTGTCCCTAAGGCCCTCGCGGGAGGGGTCATCGCCAATGGCCTGGACTATGGAGAGCACCGCTTTCTCGATGGCGGATTGGTCAATCATACTTCTTGTTCCACCTGAGCTCTATTCCCGTCGCCCATTATAGCTGATTGCACGTGGCAAGCTGCTGAATCGCGGTTTGTCCCCGGCTGCTGCTTCTCAGTGGGTCCTCTCCTCTGACCATTCTGGGCCGGTGCCCCGAATCTACGCCACGGGGTTTGCGCCGGACTGGCAAGGATGGTGGGTTTGGTATCCGCCTATTTCAGGCACTCAGTTCACCTTGACAGAGCCTCAACCTGTACGTACTATGTGGACATCCAGGCACGGGCACACCTTGCAGGAGGAAAACGGCTATGTGGCAACGGCGGTCCTGTTGGCTAGGCGTCCTATTCTTGGTGCTTGCGGCGTGCGGGCCGGCAGCACAGGAGGCTACTGTAGCGACGGCGCCACCCCGCGCCACGAACACGCCGGTGGCCAGCGTTCCGGCCGCTAGCGCCACGGTCACCCCTGTTCCCAAGGCCAGCGCCACACCGGCCCCCGCTGCGGCTGCGTCGTCAGCCGCCACTGACCAGCCGAAGTACGGGGGGACGTTCATCGCCAGCTTACGGGGGGACCCGACCGGCTGGGACGGGTGGATGACCAAGAGCGGCGCCAACGACGTCCGCAAGCAGCACAACATCGCGTTCAGCATGCTGGCCAGCGTCCCCGCCGTCAAAGAAAGCCAGTGCTCGTTGGACATCCTTCCGGACGCCGCTGAAAGCTGGAAGTGGACCAATGCCACTACGTTCGAGCTCAAGCTTCGCTCCGGCATCAAGTTCCACAATAAGCCGCCGGTCAACGGTCGGGAGATGACCGCCGAAGACGTGGTGAACAGCTTCCAACAGGCCTGGTGGGAAGTAAAGATGCGGGACTACGAGCTCATGGCCCCCTACATCAAGAGCATGCAGGCCATTGACCGCTACACCGTTCGTTTCACGACGGATGCACCGCTGTCGCCCCTCGTCCCCCGGGGGCTGGGAAACCCGTACGGGGCGGTGATCGTGCCCAAAGAGGTGATGCAGCCCAAGACCGGCTGGAACGACCCTGTCAAGTCGTACATCGGCAGCGGACCGTTCATGTTCAAGCAGTGGATAGCGGGGGTGAAGGTAGTCTACGAGAGGAACCCGGACTACTTCAAGAAAGGCCAGCCCTATGTGGACCAGTTCGTCTTCCTGATTGTGCCGGATATGGCCACCCGACTGGCCGCCGTACGCTCGGGCAAGCTTGACCTGTGGTCAGACCAGGTCCCGGTGACCGTGGCCATGGAGGTGCGCCGCACCAACCCCGACTTCCAGATCCAGAAGTGCCCCTCCAACGCTTATCACACCCATGTCGTAATGGCGGTCCAGAAACCCCCTTTCAATGATGTCAAGGTGAGGCGGGCCATTTCTATGGCTATTGACCGCCAGGCCCTCTTGCAGTCCGTCCTCCAGGGAGAAGGCACCTTCACGCCGCTCTTCCCGCCCCTGTCTTCCCAGTACTTGACCAAGATGGACGAGGTCCCCGCAGACATCCGGCAGTACGTGGAGTACCACCCCGACAAGTCCAAGCAGTTGCTTGCCGAGGCGGGCTATCCCAACGGCTTCGAGGCCAGCATCAACGCCACATCCTACTATGGCTCCCCCCACGTGGAGTTCGCCCAGGCCATTGCCTCGATGCTGGAGAAGGTAGGGGTCAAGGCCAAGATCAACTGGCAGCAGTACACCACCTACCAGGAGGTCACCATTGCGGGCAAGTTCGACAGCATGGGCCTGACCATGGTGGGCATCAAGGACCCCTTCCAGATCTTCGGCCGCTTCTATGGGCCAGCGCCCGGCACCAGCAACTACCAGCGCGTGGCAGACCCCCAGTTCGACGCGCTAATGGACCAGTACAACCAGACCGTGGACGAGGCCAAGGCGACGGAGCTGGCCCGTCAGATGCAGTTCCGGCTGATTGACCAGGCCTGGGCCATCCTCACTCCGGCGGCATATGACTACTCCATCGCGCAACCCTGGGTGAGGGGCTTCTACTACAGCCTGCCCCTGGTCACCAGTCGCTGGGCGGAGAATGTCTGGCTGAGTAGGTAGGCGCCGTAGGGGGGTGAGAGGAAGTTCCTACCCCTCTCCCTCGATGGGAGAGGTCTGGGTGATCCCGATGCCTCGGGATGAGTGTAGCGAAGGGGTGAGACGCTCGCCTACAACCTCGCCTGCAAATGGTTGCCACGCTGGCGACCTCAAACGCTTCCCCTCACTCTCGCTCTCTCCCATCAAGGGAGAGAGGATTTCGCCTTTCTTCAAGTCGCTGGCCAGGGAGGCGGTCGGTTGCGGCCAGCGAGCGAAGCATACGCCGGGCCGGTCCGTCGCGGCACCCGTGGCTCGTGGCATTGGCGCCCGCTCATGGTGAGCGCCTCTCGGCGGGAGAGGCTGTCGAACCATGGCCACCGGTTCTTAGGCCAGGCGCGGATTCTCACGCCCGACAGGAATCGATTCAAGCGTGGAGCTTCCCGCGAAACGCGGTAGTTGGCCTGTTCGGACCGCGAGTGCCGGGGCAGGGCGAGGTGCCAAGAGCGGGTCTTTGGTCAGCTTTTGGGCCTCGTTAGACGCTGCAGGGGGGTCTAGGAGGCTGGACAAGGGTT
>ORJL010108844.1_pt1 | contig 32561 bp, 19 predicted proteins | sample 1779941 | NCBI WGS metagenome assembly ORJL01 (sample SAMEA104232317, study PRJEB22302) | groundwater metagenome | biome: forest; feature: aquifer; material: groundwater | place: USA | collected 2011-08-07 | depth 5.8 m | reverse complement strand
TCGAGAAGTTACACAAGCAGGACAATCCTAAATAAACGATTTAACAGAATAACTATTTTCTTGAATGAGCTTGAGAAAATACGCGCGGTCGAGTTTGAGGCCGGGGTGTGCGGTCGCGGGCCGACAATTTAAATGACTCCGGAGAGACCTTTTTTTTCGATAATATGCAGCAACTTTAAAGCCGGGCCGGAGGGTTTTTTGGCGCCCTGTTCCCATTTCTGGATGGTATAAACGCTGGTATTAATAAACCGGGCAAGCGCCGCCTGGCTTAATTTAAGTTTTTTGCGCAGCCGGGCGATCGCTTCCGGGGCATAGGGCTTGACTTCCGGCAAAGCAAGTGCCCTGACTTCCTTGAGGGTGATTTCGTCAATACTCCCCGTTTTATAGAAGCCTTCCATTGTTTCTAAAACCATATTTTCGATACTGTTTTTCTTCATGGCTGGACCTCCATCCCCGATATTCCAATAAGCTCATTGTGTTTGACGTTTTTTATGACGACTTCATCATTAATGCTCTGAAAGAAATTCGACAACTTGTTAAGGACCTTGAGTTGGACGTCGCTTAAATTCTCCTGCTAATTCTTGCTGAACCCGAAACAGAAGATCAGCTTCTCTCCCTTTTGATAGAACAAGATCGTGCGTGCCCCGGAGCTTTTTCCTCTACCCGGCAGCGTGAGACGCTTCTTGAACAAATGGTTCCCTAAATTCGCCTCACACAAACCGTTCTCAAATTCACCAATGGCCTCACGCAAGGAACTGTCGGCGATCCCTTCTTTTCTGGCCCAGCGGCTGAAGTACCTGGTCTTCAAATAGAACACAAACCCCCCATCCATAGTACTTAGTGCTAGGCTACTTAAAATATAGTACTTAGTACCATGGTTGTCAAATGTGTTTATATATACGGGGATCTGCGGAAACTGCCGGGAGGATGACGATTTAACTAAAGCTTAATCAAACGCCTTGTATTTGTCAAACAGCATTTAGTGACGAGGAATCCTTGATCAATCGCAAAAAATAGGCGCGATCGGGTTTGAAGCCGGGTTGCGCGGTCGCGGGCCAGGGGTAGATCTTATCGGGCAGTTTAAAGGAAGGCAGATAATTGCGCAGGAAGGACTGGATCTCTTTTTGGGAAACGCGGGCTCCCTCTCTGATCTCAACAAACGCCACGGGCCGGTGGCCGAATTCTTCACTCTTGACCGGCACGACCACGGCCTGCACAATTCCCTCGATGTGGTACAAATGCCGCTCGATCTCTTCCGGCTGGATGTTCTCGCCGCCGGAGATGAACATATTGTCCTTGCGCCCCAGGACGGTCAGCGTGCCATCTTCATTCAAGCACCCCAAGTCACCCGTGTGGAACCAGCCCTCTTTATCCAGCGCGGGTTCAATCCTTTCGCCTTTGACATATCCCTGAAAAAGCGTCTTGCCACGGACAAGGATCTCGTGGGCAGCGGATATTTTCACCTGAGCGTTTTTTAAGATGACGCCGCGCGGCAATGGATCTTCTTCCGTTAAACGCTTTGACGTGGCGACCTGCGAACTCATCTCGGTCAAGCCGTACGTCACGTGGACCGGCAGACGCAAGTCAACGGCCTTTCGGAGTAAAACATCGGGAATCGCGCTGCCCCCGATCAAAATGGCTTTCATTTTTTGCAGCAGACTGACGTTTTTGGGGTCACTTAAAAGCCGGTGCAGCTGTGTGGACACCAGGGAAACGTGGGTGATCTTAATTTTGCGTAATGAATCCGCCAAATCCGCCGACGAATCCGGCACGACGACTGTCCCGCCGGCCAAAAACGTGCGCCAAACAATTCCCAGCCCACCGACATGATATAAAGGTAACGATAACAGCCAGCGGTCGCCAATTGAGACCGGAATATGTTCGTTGGCGGCCAGGGCGCTGTAGTAATGGTTGCCGAAGCTGTGCGCGGCCGCTTTGGGTTCGCCGCTGCTGCCAGAGGTGGACATAATATCCGCGGGATCATTGAGGGCATATTCAGTTCCGTATTCAGTTCCGGGGACACGTACTTTTAATTCGGTACGTGTCCCCGGAATAGAGATCGTTCTCGTGCAGGCAATGGACTTTAAAACCATGTTGGCCCCCTCTTGCGGCAGGCGCGTGCTCAAAAGACAAGGAATCGCGCCTTGACGCCACAACGCGAAAAGCGTGACGATATATTCAATGCTGTTGGGGCTGATCAAAGCGATGCACTCGCCGGTTTTGACGTCAAGCTGCTTTAAATGGATGGCATCATTGAGTTGCTGATAAGTAAGGCTGCGGGTGTTGCTGAGGAGGGCGATCTTTTCGCCGTTTTTTGAGGCGTGGTCAAAGACAGGGCAGGTAATACGCTCGGTCATACAATTTCTTTAAGAAGCTCAAAATTGATGTCTTCACTGCGCGGCGGGCGCTGGCGAATATTGACCTTCCCGTGGCGGATCAGCACGTTCTCTTTGAGGATATCCTGCTGGAACCATTTCAAGGTATCCAAGCCCGCGGCCTGGTCGCGTACCGTGCAGCTGGCCAGATTCGCCAGGGTCAAAATGCCCAAACCCGATTCAAACGACGAACTGATAACGATGGCCAGTCCCAGCGACCTGGCCTGTTGCATCAACTGCCAGGTCTTCTCGATACCCCCTAACGCCGTAGGTTTTAAGACCAACACATCGACGCCATCCATGCTTTTGTATTCCTCAACGGACAATTTCAGCAATGATTCATCGAGCGCTACGGGGATCATGGTCTCCTGGTAAAATTCGGGGATCTGATAAATATGTTTCAAGGGTTCTTCAATATAAGCGACCGTGCTGCATTCTATTTCCCGGCCGAAGCGCACCGCGTCCTCGAGTTCCCACGCCTGGTTGGCATCGAGATGCAGCAAAACCTCGCCGCGCAATACCTCGTTGACCGCGCGCACCTTCTCGACACTTTCATCGACCGAACCGCGCACTTTCAGTTTCATGTCCATAAATCCGTCGTCCTTGTACTTTTTCGCCTGGCTCGCGACCTCCTCAACGCTGCCGTCTAAAAGCGCGTGGACGCGCGTGTAATCGCGGTGGTCACGGTGTTCATAGGCAACGGACTGGAACAACGACGTATTCTTGGTAGCGGCGATGAGGTTTACGACCGCCATTTCGATACCGAACTGCACCGAACGCCGCAGATTCAATTCCTCGAACCAGGAATTCATCTTACCGTCGAGCTTTTCGACACCGGGCAAAACGTCGCGCCCGGTCAAGACCGACTTAAGCTCCCGTACCTGCTCCTGCGCTTCGTTCAAACTTTCCTCACTCCAGCCATCGAGCGGAGCGACCTCGCCGAAGCCTTCAGCATCGCGATCTGATTTCAAATGAATGATGAGCCCTTCGCGTTTGGTCAGCTTCAAACCGTGCACTTCAATGGGCCGGCTTAGGGGAAGAGAATATTTGTAGAAGCGAAACGAGACGATCTTCACAATAACCACCCCGCGGCGAACAAGACGCTATAAATGAGCAGCAGCCGCGCGGTCGAGGCCAGGCCCGCGTTGAGCGCGACCCCTTCGGTACGGGTCAAAACCGTTTTGATCGTCGGGATCGCGGCCAGGCTCATGGCCGATGATACCAGAATGAGCACATGGTCCTCGATGAACATATAGACGAAGACCGGGACCACGCAGGCGCCAAGGACACAGAACAAATATTCAGAGAGTGCGAAACCGCGGCCGAAACGCACCGCGAGGGTGTTCTTGCCGGATTTGCGGTCGCTGTCGATGTCGCGCAGGTTATTGACGGTCAAAATGGCAACGGAAAAAAGCCCCGGAGCGACCCCGGCAAAGATGACCGCCGAATTGAGTTCCAGCGACTGGACGTAATAAGTGCCCGCGACCGCCACGGGGCCGAAGAAAATGAAAACCAAAATGTCGCCCAGGCCTAAATACCCTAAAGGATATTTCCCTGCCGTATAAAAGATCCCGGAAAGGATCGCCAGTGCCGCGAGGACCCCGATCGGCCAGCCGCCGCGCGTGACAAGATAAACAGAGAAAATCGCCGCCAGCACGAAGACACCGATGAACGCCGCCTTCACCTGTTGCGGCGGGATCAACCCGGCTTGCGTGACCCGTGTCGGGCCAACACGATCAATTGTGTCTGTGCCTTTTTTAAAATCGTAATAGTCGTTAGCGAGGTTGGTCCCGATCTGCAGTAAAAGCGCCACAAGGAAACATACCAGCGCGGTGGGGACATCCCCGATCCCGTCGCCAAAGGCCATGATCGTAGCCATTAAGACCGGCGCGATCCCGGCGGGGAGGGTTTTCGGACGAACTGCTAAAAGCCAATTTTTAAAAGTAGAATTTTGCATGCGATGTTGGACTAAAGACAAAAGACTGAAGACCAAAGATAAAGTTTTTATTTTTGTCTTTAGTCATTAGTCTTTGGTCTTTAGTCTGTCAGGGTCTTTTCGGAAACTTACTAAAATCTGGCTTACGCTTCTCAACGAACGCATTCCGCCCTTCCTGCCCTTCCTGCGTCATGTAAAAAAGCATGGTGGCGTTGCCGGCGAGTTCCTGTAATCCGGCTTGCCCATCGCAATCAGCGTTCAAGGCCGCCTTAAGACAGCGGATCGCCATCGGTGAATTCGCCAAGATCTCCCGGCACCATTGCACAGTTTCAGCTTCAAGCTTTTCGTACGGGACAACCGTATTGACCAATCCCATCTCGAGTGCTTGCTTCGCATTGTATTGACGACACAGATACCAGATCTCGCGCGCTTTCTTTTGCCCGATGATGCGTGCCATGTAACTGGCGCCATATCCGCCGTCAAAGGAGCCGACTTTCGGGCCAGTCTGGCCGAAGATGGCATTATCCGCGGCGATCGTCAAATCGCACAACAAATGTAAAATGTGTCCGCCGCCAATGGCGTAGCCCGCGACCATCGCGATGATCGGTTTGGGGCAGGTGCGCATCTGCCGCTGGAAGTCTAAAACATTTAAGCGGTGCACGCCGTTCTCGTCCTTGTATCCGGCATCACCGCGGATCTTTTGATCTCCGCCGGAACAAAAGGCCTCTTTCCCTTCACCGGTCAAAATAATAACGCCGATTTTCTCGTCATCCCGCGCGTCGTTCAAGGCATGCGACATTTCCTTGACCGTCTGCGGCCGGAACGCGTTACGCACATCGGGCCGGTTGATGGTGATCTTCGCGATCCCTTCGGATTTGTGGTATTTGATATCCGTGTATTTCCCGCTTCCCACCCAGGAAATCGTGTTTTGTATCTTAATTCTCGTTGTCATCGCATCCCCTCGCTAAATTACTCTTTAAGCTTTAGTTTCTCCTCAATACTCTTACGGCGTCACGCGCCGGACGATCTCATCAAATGACATCTTGGTAGCGGCGGGATATTCGGGACTTTGCTCGTCATGAACAAAATAATCTTGACCGGCCTCGAAAGCACCGTGATAAGGCGTAATCATTTCGTATTCATTGGGGGCGGTTTCTTTAAGAAAAAGAAGATATTTCCTGCCTTCCTCCAGTTTTACTTGGGTCGGTTTTTGCAGTTTCTGCCCAAAGGCAATGCGGATAAGTCTGACCATTTTCCCTTCTTCTACATTAGGATCGTGTATTTTCGCTTTAATGTATCGCTCCACACGGCAAGTCGCCATCCAATGTTCTGCAGGCAGCGGAAACTGTCCACCCACGCTAGCATCTGTTTGGTGGACTTCCTGTATAGTACCAACCACAACAGCATCCGACTGCCTCATCCGCTCCTGCAAGCTCATCGCCGTCATCTCAGCGAAACTCAAGGAAGCAAATAATAAAAGTAGCATAGCCAGGAAAGACAAGTTTTTAATTCTCATATTTTGTCTCATAATTTGCTAGCTTAACATAAACCCCATAAACCGCCAAGCGCTGTTGCCCAGCCCTCTCCTATAATCGCCCATAGACCTCTTTGCGATGGCCGATTTTGAGAATTATAATAATTAATCTGGTGTCTTGAATATCATAAATAATACGATAATCTCCACAACGGATACGGTAATACGAGGAATCGGCCAGTTTCAAGCAATTATGCGGTCTCGGATCGCGGGCAAGGGTTTTGATCGCTTGAGCGATCTTGGCCTGGTCCGCCCGAGGGATACGTTTTAACGCCTTGACAACAGACTGCTTGACTTCAATGCTATACATCATTTTATTTTCAACTCTTTGAGCACTTTTTCTAAAGGAACAGTAGGCTCAGCAAGGATTTTCTGAATATCCTTTAAATCCTGCTGTTCCTCCAGCAGATCCTGGGAGATCACGCGGTTGATGTATTCCGAAGTCGATTGCCCGGTGCGAATCGAATGGAATTTGAGCAGTTTAACCAATTTGTCTTCCAAGTATACGGTTGTGCGCTTTTTTATCATCGCTTCATCCCTCCTTACCGCAAGAATAACATAACAACATAATTATGTCAATGTAGCACCATTTTATGAATCCTCTCCTGCAATCCTTTAGTCAACGTCACGTTGTACTTGCGGTCACTCGTCACTTCAATGATCGTGGATATCCGGCTTTGAGTGGCGATTCTGTAGTCCCGGACAAAATCCTCACTGGTGCCGGGATTGGCGTAATTCAAATCGAACATTTCTGCGGCCGCGGCGAAGTTCAGCCCGTGCGGGGTGCCGAAGAATTTTTCAAAGCCGTTCTTAAATTGCGCGATCGGCAGAAAATTGAAAATTCCGCCGCCGTCGTTATTGAGCGCCACGATCACGAGCCGCTGGGGTGAAGTTTTAAGCATCGAGAGCGCGTTGAGGTCATACAACAGCGCCAGATCGCCGATGATAAGCGTCGTGGCACGGCTGAGCCCTGCGGCAAACCCGCACGCCGAGGCGACCGTTCCGTCAATCCCGCTGGCACCCCGATTCGCGCCCACAACAACCGATTTTCCTTTTGGGTCGGCGTACATATCCACCTCCCGGATCGGCAGGCTGTTGCCCAAAAATAAACCACTGTCGGCCGGAATATGCTGAGTCACCAATCGTGCCGCGGCCGCTTCGCTTAATTCCGTTTGTTTACCAAAATATTCTTCAACAATTCCGTCGATCCTTCCATTCATTCTTTGCAGGGAAGAAAGAAACGGGTTCACTTTGCTCTTTGTTACTTTTTTCGCCAGCGTGTTACAAAAATCATCGACACGGGCCTGGAAGCGCAACGTCACGCCGTGCAAGGGATCATTACGCAACGGATGGTTCAAGACCATGATGTATTCCGACGGGTTGCTTTGTTCAACGTAATCATACCAGCGTTTGGAGGTGATCCGGCCTCCCAAATGAAGAACGCCGTCGGCTTTGCGCATTTTTACCAACAATGTCTGATCAAAATACGAAATCACATTTTTATGCCGGCAACCTAGCCGCAGGCCGCTGGTGACATCCGGGAATACCGGCCAGTTGAGTTTGTCGGCTAAGGCCAGAACGCTTTTTTGTTCTTTTGCGCTGCCAAGCTTACCAACAACAATAAGACCACGCTTGATCTTTTTGATCCGGCTAACAATTTCATCGACCGAATCCAATTTCTTTTGAGAAACGATATAACGGGTGTATGGTGTGCGCGCATTCTGCCAGCGCTTTAAAAAGGGGACAGCGCCCTTTTTAAAAAAGGGCGCTGTCCCCTTTTGGAACAACGGTTCCCGGTACATACAATTGATATGGACCGGCCCCTTTAATTCCCCGTTAGCGCGGAAAACCGCTTGGTCGATCGTTGTCAAAACAAAATTCGCCGGGATATCATCTGTGGGGCACGGCATGTCGAATTGCCAGCGGACGTATTCTCCAAAAATTTTAACTTGGTCAATGGTTTGATTGGCGCCGGTATAACGCAATTCCGGCGGGCGATCAGCGGTGAGAATAATGAGCGGCAGTTTCTTTTTAGAAGCTTCGATGATCGCGGGAAACAAATTCGCCGCGGCCGTACCCGAGGTCGTGATGAGCGCGGAGGCTTTGCGCGTGGCGGAAGTATACCCCAACGCGTGGAATGCCAACGCGCGTTCGTCGAAATGGACAAAACTCTTTGCTTTCGGATTTGTGGCAACAGCCACCGCCAACGGTGAGGAACGCGAGCCCGGCGCGAGGCAAAAATAGTCGACACCGTTACGGATGAGCTCTTCGACGATGAGTGAGGACCAGCACTGGTTAAGATTGAGATTTTTCATGTTACTCGCGTTCCGGATACCCGGGTATCCGGATAACCGGATATCCGGAAACTCCTTCTATCTTTTATTAAACACCCCTATAAAGTTCCCTATCTTCGTCTCGATCTCGTTCCACTCACCCTGAGCGGTTGAGCCTTCGACGATCCCGGCACCGGCGTAAAGCGAAAGTTTGTCGTGGTTGACCAAGGCGCAGCGGATAGCGACCGCGAACTCGCTGTGGTCGTATCCGACGTACCCGACCGGGCCAGCGTACCAGCCACGGTCAAAGGGTTCGATTTCCTTGATCGCGCCTAAAACCTCTTCTTTGGGGCACCCGGCCACCGCCGGCGTGGGGTGAAGCTTCGCTAAAATCGTATCGTCAGTGATACGCGGGCGCAGCACGCTTTCTAAACGCGTCACTAAATGCTGTCCGCCTTCAAATTTGACCAGACGCGGCTTTGCCTCGGCGCGGACCTCACTGCATAAATCTTTCAAAGCTTCCTGAATCGCTTCCACCACATAACGGTGCTCCAAAGCGTTCTTGGAAGAATTCAACAGTTCCTTTTCCAAAACGGCGTCTTCGGCGGGGCTCGCGCCGCGTGGCGTTGTACCGGCGACCGCCTCGGTTTCGATCCGATCGCCGTTTCTTTTATACAACCGCTCTGGAGTCGCGCCTAAAAACGCGGTCGTTTTACCGGTCTGAATACAAAAATGAAAACACTGCGGGGTTTTGTCTTTTAAGTGTTTTAAAAGCGCGCTGGGGTTGATATAAACGTCAAAATCGAAAACGGATTTTCGCGCGAGGACGATCTTGTCATACTTGAATTTTCCGCTCTCTGTCTTCGTCTGAGCGAACGCGGCCTCCCACTCTTTGCGGTCAGGGAAATCCACGCGACGCAACACCTTCGGCGGCCGCCGGTATTGGGTTGTTGGTGAAAAATCGATGGTGTCGAGTTCCTTAAGAATGGCCGCCACATTGTCTTTGTCGACATCCTTGAAGGCAATGTTAAACGCCAGAATATTTTGACCATCGGTTTTAAGAAGCTCAAAACGCGGGACGATAAAGCGGTAGCTGCCGAAACTCTGCCAATTGGGATCAGCGACCGGGCCGTCAAAATTCATCCCGCCGTAATAACGCAAATTCGGATTGTCCGCCGCGAGGCGGTCTTCCATGTAAGCGAAAACTTCCGCGTGATCGACCGGGCCGTTTCCTTCCAACACATCGGCAACACCGATCCCGCCGACCTCAAAGGCCCCTTTTTCCCGGCTGGACCAATAGATCTTTTGCGCGGCATGTTGATTGTGCAGCCAGGTGAGGACATCAATTGTTTCGCAGGGAAATTCGTAACGCAAGATTTGCAGCGGCACGCCGATGGGCGAGACCCTATCCGGCAGCTGGCGGATGTGACGCGCCAGGACATCTTTGACCTGGTTTAAAGCGTAGATCTGTTCGGTGCGAAATAACGTGATCATAAATCGAATGTGGTCACCAAGTCACCTGTCACCAGGTCACCCGTTTTTTTGTGACATTGTGACCTTGTGACCTTGTGACCTTTAGAGTTTTTCTCCGACATAGATAGTCGCGATCCCCCCCAACAACAGATGCGCCTTGGGGTTAAAAAATCCCGCGTCTTGCATGATCGCGCAAAAGGCGCCGCCGTAGGGAAATTGTTCGATCGTTCGGTTCAAATAACGGTACGCCTCACTGTGGCCGGAGATCAGCCCGCCGACCGACGGCACAACCTTGCGCAAGTAACGCAAGTGCAGGGCGCGCAAAGCTCTGTTTTCCGGCAGGGAAAATTCCAGGATCAACGCACGGCCGCCTTTGGTCAGCACCCGGTGCATTTCCCGCAAGACCTGCAGCGAGTCTTCAACGTTACGTATCCCAAAGGCCATGGTCACCGCGTCAAATTTGTTCGCATCAAATGGAATATGCCTGGCATCTGCGGCGACCAGGGAAATTTTATCGGAAAGGCCGGCGCGGGCAACTTTTTTACGTCCGATCGCGAGCATCTTTTCGGCCAGATCAATCCCGGTCGCTTCGGCCACATACCGGCCGTGGCGCACGAGGATCAAAAGGACATCCGCGGTGCCGGTAGCCAGATCCAACAAACGCTGGTCGGACCTCCGGGGCAAGAATTTCTTCAACTGCCGGCGCCAATGACGATCTAAACCTAATGATAACAAACGGTTTAGAAGATCATAGCTTGGCGAGATCGCATCAAATATCTTCCAGGAATCGATCTTGTTAATGGCAAGGTTGTCGTTCTCGTGAGGCATAATGCAGACATGGTAACACAGGCGGGTGATTGAATCAAGAGGTACGACGACGCGGCCCGGTTCCGAATATCCGGTTATCCGGATAGCCGGGTATCCGGAAACAGCGATTTATCGTCAGTTCTCCTTAACAGCAAACCCCAATTCCAGCGGTTGCGCTCCGGAATCGGCGGTATTGCTAGGCAAGTCCGTATCCGAAATCCCCAGTAACAGCGGCAAATTCGTGATCGGCGTCACATTGATGATGACCGGCAAAAAGCCTTCGATGTGCATATCTTTAATCGGCTGCAGCGGTAACGGCAGCGGCACGCCGTTTCCGTCGCGCTTGATCTGCAGGTCGAGGAGTGCGGGATTAAGGTCGATACCGCCGGGGCTAGTCATCAGTCTTCCGTCATCAGTCTTCAGCTGACGACTGACGTCTGACGACTGACGACTTTCAGTTACCGGCGAGGAGGCGGAAGTCGCCCCAAGGCGATTCACAATAACATCTATTTCGTAACGAAGTGTGCCGGGATTTTCCCGCTCTTGAGCCTGGACGATCAATTCATTTAAGACCTCTTTCAGTTTATCTTGTAAGGTAACTGTCGTAACCACGCGTTCCATTTCCGGCAAAAATGGATCGCGGGCGGTTGTCCATTTTCCCTTCTGAATCTGTCCATACAGCTTCTGCATGAGTCCCATATTTTCACCCGAGGCAACGCCAGCGATCGCCTTGACGGAGGATAGATCCTGCATGGAAAAATCGGCCTTATCTTCAATCATTGATGTCAAAAGATCCAATGACCCGCCGTAAGATAAACTATTATCCAAAATGTCAACAATATCCTTAACTGCAACGACATTCTGTTTTTTATGCTCAATCACAGCATCAATCAACTTTGTCGTCTTTGTGGAAACAGTTCTGTCTCTGAAAAAATCACCGGCACCAAAAGTATTACTTATATTATTAATCTGTTTTAGCAAATCAGCGACATCTTCTGCCCGCTTGCCAGGCCAATCTCCGATCTTATCTTGCACAGTTTTTACGTTTTGATTATGGGTCGGTGCATCAACGATCAGATGAATAAGACTTACAAGCAAGATTGCTTTTATTACTAATAATCCGAAACGAATCGTACCCCCCGGTAAATATCCATCATCAACTGGTGAAGAGGCTATCATCTGATCGGCGGTCGTCAAGACCAGCTTGATATCCCCATCCGACCGGACCAGAAGATTTGCCCTTAAGGCTTCCCAACCATTCGTGTTCACAACCAATTGCTTTAAGATTCCCTCCGCCTCACGGAGCGTCTGCGCGTTCACACCGGAGAAAAGCGCTTCACCTTCGGCCAAAGTTTTTCGAATGCCTTCCAAGTCTGCTTGCGCACCGTGCAACGGGTGAACGATGAGGTCAACGGCCTTTTTCTTATCAAATTTTTCTGTCGCCAGGACCGCTCGGATCTGCGCACGTATTTCGGCAATGTCACTCGCGGAATCAACTGCCGCCACCGGCGAGGAGGCGGAATTGTTATTGTTTAACTTTTCATAAATATAATCAACAACTGCAAGGAATTCAAAATTTGTCATTCCCGATAAAGGCACCTTAAATGCCGCCTCCAGCCCATTTAAAATATTAATGAAATCCCCTGTCTCTACTTCATCGTCATGCTCCAAATCCATCGTCATAATCTCTTGGTCATCAGAGAAATGAAGCACATCACCAATGATCTTCAGTGCTCTGGCTTCAACTTGATCTCTGGTTACCGGCGAGGAGGCGAATCGCTCAAGCTCAAGGTATTTCATGGCCCCACTGTGACCTGTTCTTTGGTCAATGATCAATATTTTCTTTCCATCGTTCTTCGTCGCGAAATTTATTCCCTGAGGACTCACTCCTCTGGCATTCCGATAATCGACTTCGACGACGAGACTGTCCTTACGGGGATCGTATAAATATACAAAATTCGAATCGGTGACCGCGGCGATCAGGGTGCCCGCAGCGTTGGCCATTATCCACCGGACATTGCCGCTCATAAGCGATTTGATCTTCGCGCTTACTTTGTCCCTCAGCGCTTGACCGATCTCCGCCCCAATTCCAACTTCAAGCTCACGAAGTTCTCTTTCGGAGGAGAGGGTCTCAAGATCGCTCTCCCAATACGCGACCGGCGAGGAGGCGGGAATCGAGCCATAACCTTCCTCCACCCACTTCGCATACAAACCCTGCATTTCCATCCAACCTTGGCTTTTGTCTTTTGCCAGCACCTTCCCGATCGCGGAAGATGGATCAGCCATCAATTTGGCAAAACTCTTGCCTGTTTCCAGATCGGCATTCCGGTCATAATAAGCTCCGTAAGGCGTCGCCAGCTTGGCCCCATACGGATCCGTTGCCACCAAATTCATGATATAAACATGGCCTCGCCTGATATCAAAAACGATATCATCATACGAGAAAGCGTATTTTGTGACACCGACCGTTTTGTTCAATTTTCCCAAACTGCGACCGAGCTCCCTTAAAATATATCTTCCCTTATCGTCACTCAAAAAAGACCATACCAACTCGTCATTCTCCGTCTCCAACAGCGCTTTCAAGGAAATGCCACCAGGAACATCTTCGTAGACCAACGTATCCCCGACAATAATGGCTTTTGGGTGAATGCCCTTCTGGGAGGCCTTAAACGTATATTCATGCTCAAGGTCCGTCGGATTCTTGGATCTGTCAGAATGCCGCAGTTTTAGATTCAGGGTCTTCTTTCCGAATGATTCCCTGGTACTATAAAAATCAAGCTTAAGCACAGTGCCGCCCGCTTCATCTTCGACCTTCACTAACCGAGGCGCGATGCTCTCGAGTTCGGAAGCGGAAATAGCGAAATGACGTGCCAGCTCTTCTATGACATCACTGTCACCAAGGATCTGTTTTATCTTCGTGATGACCCTTTGCCAATACTTTTTATCGACGTGTATCATGGCCCCATCGTCTCTGGTAAAAATACCTTCCTCCGATGGAACAATAAACAACTTGGCAACCGGCGAGGAGGCGAGGCTGGAAAATTTGACATTCGAAAGTGCGCGCAGAACGTCTTGCTCCTTAAGCTGGAATCGGGATACCAGCGCCGCGGCGATAGCCTGATGTCCTTTTTCGCTATCGATGATCCGGAACATCGCGACCTTGATCTGCTGGATGATCCCGTCAGCGGAGATAAACTCAGAACGAACATGGCTGACAGCAAGCAGGCTCTCTATTTGCTGAGGTAACTCAAGATCGATCCCTTGCCCTCCGAACTCTTTGATGCCCTTCCCAACTATCTTGGCTAACTTTTCCTCATCTACCCCTGTCCCTGCGATAAATTCTCTGATATCATTCTGAATTTTTTCTGAGTTCTCAGAAAGAAGCGCGTTGACCGGCGCCATCACACTGTCCGGCGACACGCGAAGCGCGTCAGCGATCCGGGAAGCATATTGCGAAGGCGTCAATACCGGTGAGGATGCGGTAGCCCGCGCCGCGGCCAGTTCCGCTGAAGCCGAGATGATAATGTCCCTGGCCTTTTCTCCCAATGCCTTTTCAGCTTCCGTGCGCGCCCATTCGCTCTGGGGGGTTTGAAGCAATGCTTTGAGCTTCGAAGCTTTCCCTCGCTCCGCAAGCATGCCGAATTTGGTCATGGCCTTGAACACAGCCAGATCTATCCGGATCTCATCTTCTGCCGCCAACGACAGATAAAAAGACCCCAGCTGGCGGGAATCGTTCAAATCGAACAACTCTTTGCCCGCGGACCGGACATTTATTTCACCACTTGCAAACCGTCCATAAACCTCCATCACTTTGGACAGTGACAAAGCGGAAAGCCCCGCGTAGGCGATACTTAAATAATCCTTCTGGCCCTGAGTCAATGGCGAAGAGGCAGTAGCGAGGCCGGAAACCGCCGCGCTTAATTTCAGAAAGTCGACCAGGTAATCTTCATCGGCCAGATCTTTGATCATGATGGTGAAGTTCGGCCTTCCATACTTGGTCATGGCCAGCGCGGTCGCCATCGCTTCGGAGTTGAGGATATAATCGAACGTCTGTCCCTTTAAATAATCTTCTTTGACCTCAGGTACCGATAGGGAATTCCCGTGGTTATCGATAACGATGATCGGATTCAGCCATTTGTTCTCACCGAGCAAAACGCCGTTCTGGACCGAGTGCTGTCCTTGCGGCGACTCGGTGACGCGGACCAGCGACGGCGAGCCTTGGCCGGCCGCGAAATCGACGAATTGCGCCTTGTTGAGCTTCTCGGTCAGGAAATGGCCGTAGACCCAGTAGTTGCTGTTTTTTTTGCCGGCCGATCTTAAAACGGCGGCCACCAATACCGCCTTTTGCCGGTCAGCGGGCGAAAGCTTCTGATAACTGTTCTGAAATTCCGCCGACGCTTTACCGTCGCGGATATAGCGCTCCACATCCTCTTTAAGCAGCTCCGCCTCCCCGACGATCTGCGCCTCAGTCAGCCCGGTCTTCAAAAGATTGGTCAGGTCCAGGGATACTTTGCCATCGCTGTAATATTTCTGCGGGACGATGCCCTCAAGACCAAGGTTCCGGAAGATCTGCTCCGTGGTCGTCCCCTGGAAGTCACCGAAGGCAAACCGCTTGCCCCCTAAAAGCTCAACTAATTCCTGCTTGATCTCCGGCTTTTCCTGGTCCCCTAACAGGACCTTGACGTATTTTTTCATCTGCTCAACCCCGGCCTGTAAAAAGGCAAGCTCAGGATCATTGAGAAGCAACACGCCGGCGTCAGCGACGATGTTATGCACCATCTGCATGTACAATCCCAAATAATACGCGTTCATTTTCGGGATCCGCACAACAGCCTGGGGAAGACCGCGCTCCTTAAGGCGCGCGACGCGCTGTTCAAATTCTTCCCTAAGCCGGGGATCGGATTGCATCCATTCATCGACCACCAAATGGACATGCATGTCCTTTCGGCCAAGAAGCAGGGCCTCGACGGCCCGGGTTTGTCCATTGGCCAGGATCTCAAAAACGGCGGGGCCTTTCCCTTCCTCCTGGATACTTTCGTCGTTTATCTGTTCAAAAAATGTTTTTTCTCCCCGCCACCGGTCTGAGGCGTACGCCCAGACAATGACATCGGAGCCAACGGCATTGTTCATTTGGGCCATCAATCCGCCGATCGTTGCGGGGATGGCCGCCACGTCGCCTAAAAGCTTCGCCTGCTCATCGTCTTCAACGCTTTGCGCGCCGTTGCGGACCTGCGCGATATCCTGCCCCAGCACATCCAAAACAAACATCCCGACGGCGGTAAAGATGGAAAATCTTCCCCCGACGTTATCAGGGACAATGCCCGCGATCTGATAACCGTTCTTCTCCGCCTCTTGCCGCAAAACGCCCCTCGCCTTGTCGGTCACGACGTAAACGTATTGCGCGTATCGCTCACCCTGCGCGTCTATCAGCTTCTGCTTGAACAGGCGAAACGCGACGTCCGGCTCCAGGGTTTCCCCCGACTTGGAATTGACGACAACGGCGGTCTTGGCCAGATTTACCTGGTCTAATATCCGGCTGATCTTCTCTTCAGCCGTCGTGTCGGCGATAAATACGCGGACCCCCCGTGAATTCTCCAGGCCGATCTTCCCCGTTCTCCAGGCGTTTCCATAAAGCAGGTCCAGTTCCGCTTCGATGGGCGCGGTACTGCCGCCGATCCCGATGAGCACAATATTTTCGACATCCCCAGCCTGGATCTTTAAACGCAACGATTGGCTGACCTCGAACATCTTCTGGCTTTCAAGCTCGTAGAGCATATTCACCGGCCAGTCCTTCCAGCCGACGAAATTTCCCGGCCGGGACCTCAGGGCGCCAAGACCTTTGCGCATATCATTCCGGCTTTCCTTAACATGGTCCAGGACCCACGCGTATTCCCGCGGGATAGATAATTCCAGACTTGTGCCCGACGGCCCCGTGATCTGCTCGGAAATAACCGGCGAGGAGGCGGCGATCTCCGCTTCAAGGTCTTTCTGGGACATGCTGCTGAGGACGAATACGGGCCCCTCTTTCCCTCGACCGGTGCGCTCTCTCATTCTGAGCACATCCGTGGTACCATAAATTCCCAAATAGATGGTGTCAGCGCGCAGGAGACCAACGCTGAAATAGATCGAAGGCTTGCCGCTAATTAAATGAACAGTCTGGTTTGACAAATAACCATATTTATCGACCAAAGTGGCCCCCGCGAATTCCACACTGTACCCATCACCAGACCTTTGCGTGTATTTGAGCGTTCCGGCCAACTCCAGGTCTTTGTGTGTCGTCTCTCCCTCGGTCAAAAAGAGCTTTGTCGTTGAAGCGGTCTTGATCATCTCCAGGACCCGCGCCATATCCTTCGCGGGCGTGTCCGCTTTCGCTTCCTGGATCGGCGAGGAAACGCGGGGCTTTCCGTTGTCCGGAACAGGCACTTCGTGGTTCATATTATCGAACATCCATTGCCGCAACTCTTCCATGTTCGAGATCTTTCTGATCTCAGTAATTATTCTGGATTTTTCCGCTTCAGAGTAACCCGCCTGCGCAGGTAAATTGCTGACGATATTGACAAAATATTCTTTGGATTCCTCCAGCGTCGTCGATTCGGCAACTTGATTTTTCACCGGCGAAGAAGCGGCACCGGGCGCGTAATCACCAACGGCGGTCGCTATTCGTCCAGACTCCGCGCGTAAATAAGCGTTCACCAGATCAGCGAAAAGTTTACGAATGGACACTAATTCGTTGATCTTTATATTCTTTTGTTGCGCGGACAATGACAGGACGCTCAGGAAAGATTCGACGTTCTTCTGGTGCCCAGGCATGTATGGTTCTTGTCGACTTCTGATCTCTTGCGCGCGCGTAAAGATATCCGGGTCGTCTCGATACTTGGACTCACTTAAGCGTGCTACAGTGTCCTCAAACAAATTCAGCGTGTACCGGAGCTCTTCCGGCGAATAATAATTTTGCCTGCCAAGCGTCACCGCCAGCAGAGCCACAGAATCTTTGATCACGTCACCGGCCTGTACTCTGTCTAATTCCACGCTGGCGAATCGCGGAAACCGTTCCACGTCGACAGGCGAAGAGGCGGTAGCGGCAACTTGGGGGAAAACGGCATCTAAGCCCTGCAGCATTCTATCGAGGGCTTCAGGATCTCCTTCATTTGGCTTTGTGAACGCTCCGGCGATCCTGCCATTGAGCGCGGCGATCGCCGGCAAGGCCTGGGGATCGGGCGAGAAGACCATCAAGAAAACCGGCAATTTCCCGCTAACCTTGTCAGCCAATTGCGATCCTGTCATCTTGCCTTGTCCCATTAAATGGTCAGCAAGGACGGCGTCCACTTTTTGGCTTTTAATGACCTCTTCGGCCGCTTCACCGCTTTCGACCGAAATAACCTTAAATCCATGCAGCGTCAACGAAGCGCCTAAATTACTTAAAACGTTTAAATCATCATCAACGAGCAAAATCGTCTTGACCGGCGAGGAGGCGAGGCGAGCCAATCTGCCTTCGGCTTCGCCTAAAGCTTTCCAAGTACTATCACGCTGATCGGCGACCGGGACAAGAGCTTCTTTCAATCCGGCGGCGTAATTTTCCCTTGGGACACGAAAATTTTGCCATGCGGAATCAAATTCCTTCTTACTTGAATCTACTTCCTTATTCAATGCCTCCAACCTTCTCTTAAAATAAGCAATGGATACCTCCAAGGCCTCGCGATCAGCAAACTGGCTTAAAGCCTCATAGAAAAATGGTTCCTCATGGGTCACTTTGAATTTATCCCGGACATTCAACAGGGGAGCCACGGCCCTGTTATCACCTATGTCGCCTAAGGCCCATGTTATGAACCATCGTTGCTGCGCGGACTGTTCTCTGAACAGCAATTCGACAAGCGGCATGACGGCACGCTCATCGCGCAATTGGCCAAGGGCCATAATGATTTTCTGGCGCGCGTTGTGGGCGGAATAATTATTTTCAACGTCAAATATCGCCTGCAGTTTTTCAAGAAGCATCGGCACAACGCTCTGGTCCCTCAAAGCCCCTAACCGCTCCGCCGCGCCGGCGAGCAAAGTATACGCTGGCCTGGGTTGCAGATTATTCATTTCCTGGTTATATTCATTCTTTATGACAAGCTTAGATCTAGATTGATCCTGCGTTACGGCATAACGATGCTGATTATTCTGGAACCAAATAAGAGCGCCATTCCGATCAAGCACCGTCTCCACCTCAAAAACAGAATCTTTTTGCAATTGCTCCTGATTCCAATAAAAATAAGTATGCTGCCAAGAAAGGACATCGAGGTTGTGCGCAACATGGCGGACGCGTTCATCGGGAGAAAGCGCCTTGGCCCAATTGTCGATAGATCCACGCTCATTCCAATCGCCCTCAATTTTAACCGGCGAGGAGGCGGCGAGAACGGCCTTGACTTCCTCAATGACTTCCGGACTCCCGAAACTGGCCGGCCCCAACTGCTGCTTGCCATCGGAAAGTTCGATCGTCAGATTGACATCAAGCGATCTCTTTAGTCCTTCCGCTTGCCCCATCTTTTTATGCCGCCATGTTAAATCATCCCCCCCGGCAACTTGAATTAAATGGGCAAGGGGTTGAATTTCTGATTTGACCCTGAGCTTCTCTCTCGGCTGGGCGAAAATGGCACGTCCGCCGTCCAATATATGATCGATAGCTCCATAAACATCGGTCCCGGCGGCCCCGCTATACCCGGGCATGGTATCGCCTTCCACCCACTGATCAACAAGCCCTGGAAAATCTTTTGGCCATTCCGCACGGCTTCCCCCCAAGGCAATGCGCAACCCTTTGCGGTCATCCTTCGGCCCGCTCAGGTCGATCGCTCGCGAATGATAAAATGTGCCCTGATCGATAACGAATTCGTGCGCGCCCATACCCTCAATGGCCATAATGATCGTGGGCGTTATACCATGGACAACCAGCACGGAAGCAATGATCTCCCGGCCGCTGTGTTCCTCTATCGAATCAGTGAAGAGCCGGTTGCGGACACTGATGATCGACGCCGCGCCGCCATTGGCCTCCACTCTTGAGCTCCCGTCCAGGGCATCGGCGGTGATTTGCAGGCGTGACCCTGGTTTTCCATGAAAATCAGTTAACAATCCCCGGTCTTCCGAATAATAGGCCCCTACCTTTCCTGCGTAAACACTGGAAAACAAACGGTCGGTCTTTTTATCGATCGTCAATTCTTTGGCGCCTCCGGAATCTATCACCCCGGTCGGGTGGGCTCCACCCAGATACAATGGCCCTACTTCTTTGGAAACTTTGGCGGCAATTTTAAGGGCATCAATAACATCTTCCCGGTCTTCCAACCGACGAGGAACTCTCGTCTCAAGAAAATCTTCCAGCGTTGTTTGAGAATGGGTGATCTTGTCGCTGTCTTGCTTTAACGTTGCCGGGATACGGGGAGCGATATTTTTGGGAACATAATCCGCCTTATTAGCTTCGAAATAGTCCCACATTTTCCCGACCGCGCCGCTGTTGCCCAAAAAAACCTGGACGGCCGGCATATCGCCTGGAATATCACGAGGCGATTTCGGGCCGTCTGCGGTCATCACAAAAGCCTTGCCGCCCACGCTTTCGGCAAAAAGGGACAATATCTTCGCTTCTTCCAAACGGACGATCTCACTAAAAAGACCATTATTGACCAGGATCTCATAAAGATTGGTCCCGGTAGCCCCATGCATCAACCCGTCTTCACCCAAGACACCGCTGTAACGGGTCTTCAAAACTTCGCTTTTACTCCCCGGGATCTCGTTGCCGTTGGCGTGATAATAATTTTGTAAAAGGTTCGACCATTCCGAATAGATCCCTCCGATGGAAACCGGAGAGTCTTTTCCGGTGTCTTTGCTTAAATTCAAGGTCCTGCCACGCGCGCTAAATTGCTCTCCGTCATAAGCGTAATGGGCAACTTTCTTTCCATCGGTCACGGCCAAGGTGGTTATCGGCCCATTGAGAAAGAAGAGCGCGCCCACTAACTTTTCTTCCTTATAAATGCCCAGAAATGTCCCCACGCCGATCTTCGATTTTTTCTCAACGGCAAAATCATCCTGCATAATAGCGACTTTGTAACTCCCTGACTCCCAGTCACGCGAAAATTGATCGTCTCCCAACACCCGCATTTCGTAGATATCAGGATTCGCTTCAAGGGCCCCTTCCAGGTCACGAACGATCGACTGGGCCCGGTTGCCAAGATTGTTATTTTCAAGGATCCCTCGCATAGCAGGAGATATTCTGACCATGCGGGAGGCCACTGAAACAAAATCGTCGCTCAACCCTTCCGCAGTAAAGGCGTCCCAAGGAGACATTCCATCAACCAGGACCGGCGAGGAGGTGGAAATTTCTTGCGCGAATTCGCGAATGTCAGACAACTGCGGCCCAAAACCGATCTCAAGCGAAGGCGAAGCCATTTCCTTCGCCAGCGCCACCAAGCTTTGATACGTGTCTGTGGCGTAGGTCTTCAAATTCCCTCCAACGTAAAATGATTTCCCGGTTTTTTCGTTAACCCGTTTGGCCACTTCAAGGATGGGACGAAACGTATCGACCTTCGCACTCTTGCTGCCGACCAAAAGACCATCCACATTCGGCAAAGAAAGATAACTCTCCGCGCTTTTTGCGTCGACAGATCCGCCAAATAGAACCTTAACTTTTCTGGCCCTTTCCCAGCCGAGACTATCGGCGGCTCCTACCTTACTGGCAAAACGTCCCGTCAATTTTCCATCAATGACCTCAAGTCCCGCCAAAGTTGCTTTGATAAACTCAGACATTAGATTAGCTGTTTTTGGGGAAGCGTTCATAACGAAACTCGGCCCGCTGATCGCCCACCGAGGCTCATAAGCAATTTTATCTCCCAAAAACTGTTCGACGGTAAGACCTTTAAGGCCTAGCCTTAGCTGCATTTCTACAACCGCTTGGGCATTCATTAACTGGAGTTGTGACAGTTCACCCAATTCTTTTTGTTTTTGATCCTCAATATTCAAACTTAAAACATCCTTATTGAGTTCTTGAGATGTTTCTCCGACGGCAAGGATATTGCCCGTTAAAGCAAATTTATGAGCGGCCAATAATTGTTCATTGATCTTTGCATTTGATTCTCTTTGCAGATTTCCACGTGACTCGGAATGTCCAGCCAGAATACCGTTTGCTCCTTGCCGAATCGCGTTCTGGATATAAACAGCGCTTGTTTCCGCGCCCTGGACCGTTGTGACCCGCTGCGCGAATACACCAATCGGCGAGGAGGCGGGGCTCTTCGCTTCTTTCGGAACTGATCCTTGTTCATGAACGACGTGTAAAAACAGCAAATTAAGTTCTTCTTCATCGATCGCTCTTAAAACATATATCCCATCGCTTTGCGCTCCATCCTCTTGGGCAGTGACCTTATAATTCCCTTTTTGAATCCTCTCCACGGCTTTTCGGGCGGCTTCGCCATAATATGGATTATCAAACAAACCCTCTAATTCTGGAATGTCCTTGTCATTCCATTGCGCAGAAGGATGCTTGATGACATCTCCCAGAAAATACCCAGAATGAGATATCCTTGTATGATTCGGAACAGAAATTACCCCCTCCTGCCATAATAATTTTACAAAGGGAGAAACTGCGGCCAGCTCGGCAAGCAGTCTCTCTCTCATTAACTGACGCATTTTTTTCACTAACGGTCTATTGTATACTAGATATCCCTTGGAAAAACTCTCCCAGATAATATTATCAATAGATTCCGCGGCCTCTTTTGGCGGCATCTTTTCAAGAGCAGCCATTTCTTGCAGAATACCTGTATCATAAATATAAAAAATCTCGTTGGAGTGCGCTTTGATCTCATCAACTCTTTTCTCAAACTCTTGTTTCTGGTAAACCTCAAAATCTGTATCTTTAGTTTTCATTATCGCTATAGCCGTTGGAGCCACAACACTAACGCCGATATTGGTGAGAGTACCGCAACCTCCAGCGCCGCATAGCAAACCGGCAAAAATTCCCGCCATTTTGATTCCATCACCGAATCCGGTCAGTTTGGATGCCAAACTGCGTCGAGGCTTGTCCCCTTGCGCCTGATCTTTCATCGGCGAGGAGGCGGGCGCCTTAGCCGACGCGATGGCCTCTTGCGCGGCCGCGACCGAGGTGTTTTCGCTCAACTCCAGCATATCCACTTCCACCCTGCGGCCTTGCTCTTGCGCCCAACCCATCTGCCGCGCGATGTACCCGTCGATCCGCTGGCTTTCCTCCAATACCGGTCCAACGACCAAGCTCGTTCCCCCGGAGAAGTACTTTCTGGGGATGATCTCTTTGGTCGCGGGGTCGTAGTCTTCCTTGATGTAGTTATAGACACCCTTTTTGAAGGCTTCTAAATACTGCTCATAGATCTTCTGGTTGACCGTCTTGTCTTCCAGATCAACACCCTTGGTCTTGCCCTTGTCCACATAGACCTGGCCCAGGAGGGTCTCTTTAAGGTTCTTTTTGAACCAGGCGGCAAGGATAACGGAGTTATAGATCTGCCTGAGATTGGCGAAGGTCTGGCCTTCGTTGACCTCTTTCTCCAGTTCGGGGAGGATGACTTCTTTGATAATAGAAGTTTCGATGCTCGATGCTGGATGCTCGTTGCTCGATTGGTTACGAGTATCTAGCATCGAGGATCTGGTATCAAGTCTTTGCGCTTCATAGTCACTTTCCAACATTACCTTTAAATGACTTTTTACAACAAACGCGCTGTTCTCATGCTCGTAGACGACCGCCTTTTCCGGTACGATCCACACCTTATTAAAGGTATTCACCGGGATCTCGGTTGTCCCGTACTGCTCATAGGCTTTCTGGTAGATCTTCTTCCAGAACGCGCTGCCGAGTTCTTTTTCCGGGTACATCAAAGAGGCGGTCAGTTGTTTGAGGATATAGTCCTGCGCCAGAAGGTCCCGGCCCATTTCCGTTGTGCCAAAGCCGTTGGGGATGATGCGGTCTTTCTCGTACGGGGACAGGTTGACCCACATTTCAGTCTCCGGCACGGTCAAAGAGGCCAGGAAGTACTTGATCAGACGGGTTGATTCGTCTTCAAAGGCCTGGCCTTCTAATCTCTGGTCGCCGCTGCCGATGATAAAGTCGAATTTCAGGGGGTTTTCCGGATGGATGATGATGCCGTTGATCAGCGTGGGGGTGAACCCCGGGCTGGTCGTGACCATCGTTCCCGGCGCCGGAAGGGTAAAGACCGACTGGGCGTAGCTGGGGGGCAGAGCAAGACCAAAAGTGAATGTGAATGCGATGAAGGCGGAAAGGATACGATAGGGTAAAGTTTTTTGTCGCTTCTCGAGATAGCTGATCATGAGTTCTCCAATAAATGGTCAAACGAAGGGTAAGCGCTTTCCTTTACAAATAATGTGTAAAGGATAACATGTTTTTATCTCATGTCAAGGGCAGGAGCCTGCGTGCGCAGAATATGTAACTAATTGGGATATAACGAGATAAAACTCGAAGAAAACTATATTTTCTGTTCGGAGAGATATCGCTCTGCATCCAAGGCGGCCATGCATCCTGAACCGGCTGCGGTGACCGCCTGACGAAAGACTTTATCTTGCACGTCGCCACAGGCAAACACGCCGGAAACGTTGGTGCGGGTGGTACCGGGGACGGTTTTGACGTAACCAACGTCATCTAATTCCAATTGTCCGCCGAGAAAAGCAGTGTTGGGCAAATGACCGATGGCGTAGAATAATCCACCGGCTTCGATCGCGAATTCTTTGTTTGTTTTGTTGTTCTTGACCTTGACGGCATCGAGTTTTTTGTCCCCGAGGGCTGAGAGAGCCTCGGTGTTCCATTGCACCTCGATCTTTTTGTTACCAAGGACCCTCTCCTGCATCGCCTTGGACGCGCGCAACGCGTCGCGACGAACCAACATAATGACTTTACTACCGAATTTAGTCAAATAGAGAGATTCTTCGCAGGCGGTATCGCCGCCGCCGATGACGACGAGGACTTTATTGCGAAAAACGGGCAGCGCCCCGTCGCAGACCGCGCAGGCGGAAATCCCTTTTTGCCACAGCTTCTCTTCACCCGGAATTCCCATGCGTTTGGCGGTCGCACCGGTGGCCACAATAATAGATCTTGTCTCAACGGATTTGCTGCCGGCGAAAACCTTAAATGCAGGGACAGGTCTAGACCTGTCCCTGCCCAAATCGACCTTGTCGACCGTTTCGGTCACGATACGCGCGCCGCAGGCAATCGCCTGTTCGCGCATCTTGAGCATGAGCTCGGGCCCGCTGATCGATATGTATCCGGGATAATTTTCGACCTCGGTCGTCGTGGTGAGTTGCCCTCCTGCGGCGACACCGCCGGCCATCATCCCTTCATACACTAAGGGATCGAGTTTCGCGCGGCCCGCGTATATGGCGGCCGTGTGCGCGGCGGGACCGGAACCTATGATAATAAGGTTTTCCATAATGTAGTCTTCAGTCGTCAGCTTTCAGACATCAGACTGAAGACTGACGTCTGATGACTGACGACTTAACTAAATTTTATAACTGTCTAAAATTCCCGAACGAGACAACGGCTTGGCGTCTATGATCCGGTTACGCAACAGCTCATCGTAACAAATTTTATCCGGATTACGGTAGAACAACCCGAAATAGACGCGGTCCTTATTGGCGAACGCGAAGGCTTCTTCGTGGTTGGACGGATCATGCTGGATGACTTCTGTTTTATCGGCGAGACGTTTGTCCGGCGCGACACCCTTTTCGTGCGTCAGGAAGGAAAACCAAGCGGAAGTTTTATTGTCAAAATTGTCCGGATCAAAATGCGGACAGCGTTGCAGGACGTGGACGAACGAAAATCCCTTGTGCGCGTAGGCGGCCCTCAGGGTGCTACCCATGTGGTCGGGCAACCAATCGGCGGTGGAGGCAACGAACGAAGCACCCATCCCCAGCGCGAAGCGGATCGGCGAGATCGGATCAAGCGCCGTTCCTTTGGGCTGCGTGTTGGTCGGGTGGCCCTTACGTGTCGTCGGGGACGACTGGCTTTTGGTCAGCGCGTAAAGCTGGTTGTCATACAAAATAAAGACGCAGTTGAAATTCTTGTGAATGCCGTGGATAAGATGGTTGCCGCCGATACTGAGCGCGTCGCCGTCGCCAGCGTGGATAAAAAGCTTTAGATCGGGACGGGCGAGGGCGACACCCAAAGCGATCGTGATGGGCCGGCCGTGAATAGCGTGCACGCCGTAGGTATTGACATAGAACGGCACGCGGCCCGAGCAGCCGATCCCCGAGACGTTGACCGTTTGATGCGGCAAGATCTGCTCATCGACGAGAAAACGCTTGAACCCCATCAATACACCGAAATCCCCGCAGCCAACGCACCAGCGCGGGTTCTCGGTATTAAGGTCCTTGACGGTTAACGGCGCCCCGGCGGGCGCTTTTTCACTTAACTCCGGCATGGAACAGCTCCTTGACCTTTGTCTCAATAGACCGCGGGGTGATCGGCCGGCCGGTGACACGCGAGATGATCGCCTGCACATCGACTAGCGTCTCAGCGCGCAGGATCATCGCCAACGGCGGCTGTTTATACGGATCGCCATAAGCGAGTTCCACGGTCACAACTTTTTTGAATCTGGAAAAAATCTCTTTAAGCATCGGCGGCAGCGGATTGACGAAGCGCAGGCACATCCCTCCGACGGCCATTCCCTGATTCTGGCAATACGAAACAGCCTCTTCCACCGCGCCCTTGGCGCTGCCCCAGCCGACGATAAGGATATCCCCTTCTTCACGCCCGCCAAAAAGCTCGGGTTTCCCAAGCACGCGCTGAACACAATGCACTTTTTCGTTACGCACCGCGTGCGAACGCTGGCTCGCCTTCGAAAAATAATTGACCTTGCCGGACTCGTCGGTGTTCAACCCCGTGATGCGGCGCATTTTTCCCGGCGTTCCGGGAACAGCCTGCTCGGTACGCACCATTTCAATATGGTCCGGCAACCGGGCCAGACCGAAATGTTCCAAAATGAAATCGGGGATCTTGTTGCTGTCTTCCATTTCACAAATCTGGGGCTTATCGAGAACTTTATAACTGTTAGCCGTCTGAAAATCGCTCATGATAAAGACCGGTAAACGCAGTTTTTCAGCCAAATAACGCGCCAGGATCGGTGCGTAAAAGCAATCGATAATATCATATACCCCAAAGACGATCTTGGCGCTGTCCCCGTGGCTGCCGTAAATGACGGACAAAAGGTCGGATTGTTCGGTCTTGGTGGGCATCCCGGTCGAAGGGCCGGAACGCTGGACATCGATGATGATGATAGGAATTTCCGCCGCGGTAGCGTAACCGATAAATTCTTGTTTTAAGGAAAGCCCGGGGCCCGAGGTGCAGGTCAACGCCGGCACGCCGGCGTAATAGGAACCGATCGCGGTGCCGATGGCGGAGATCTCGTCTTCCGCCTGGTGCACGTTGCCGCCGAAGGACGGGAACACCTTCGCCAAGGTATGCAAAATTGAGGACGCCGGCGTGATCGGATAGCCACTGACCAGCTTGATGCCGGATTCGATGATCCCCATGCTCAAGGCCGAATTACCGTCGATGAGGATCTTCTCGTGCCCGTTCTTTCCGGAGGCGTTCTTGATCTCGTAAGCGAACGGGACATTGTCTTTGGCGAACTGGTATCCCAAATGGAAAAGGTCAATATTCTTTTTAAAAACATCTTCCTTGAGCTTGGTCCCGAAAGTCAGCTTGATCTCATTAATGACGAATTCTTCCGGCGCGTTGTAAATGCAGGCGAGCATCCCGATGTAATACATATTTCTGGCTTTACCGGCAAGCGATTTGACGAGGGCCTGCGCTTCAGGAACGACCTCAAAAGGAAAAAACTGCAATCCGGAATCCTTGACGCGCTTAATGGCCAGGTCGTATTCAGCCGTCGGCAGATCTTTGTCCCCCATATCCAGCAAAACACGGCAGCTGGGATTATGTTCTTCATCGTCCAAACGGCGGTCGAGCACGATCTCGTGCGAGGCAAGGATCACGTCGGTATTATTTCCGATATTTTCGAGGTCAAATTCGGCAACGCGGATGATGACGCCGGAAAGTGCCGGGCGGCTCCGGGGCGGCGGGGAAATCTCGGCGGGGATCATCGGTTCGATGAAGACATACTTGCCCATACGCGCGAAGGCGCGTATCAAAATGTCTCCAGCTTTCTGGGCGCCGAACCCGGCGTCCATCAACAACTCGAACCGGCCGACTCTTACGTTATTAACCGTCTTGCTTTGCACTGCGGAAATCCTTTGTCCTGCAAACTCCAGTGACTTCAAATATTTTGATTACTATAACACTTCCTTTATGAATATCAATACCTAAATTTGCTTTTTGACCATAATTATACTAGCAAAAAATTGGCGGTAAAGCCACCATCATCTCGACGTCGGTGACGGCATGAAGATACGCAGGTCCTGCAGTTTTTTCATGGGGATTCTACCTATGGACCCTTCTGGGGATACTTCGGGAGTGCTTTCTTCCTTTCCCAACAACTCTTCGACCGAATGGTCGGACTTGATCGTAAAGCCCGCGTCCTTGATCATCTGCAATGTACGCCGGCGGTCGTCACCTTTGGTGTTCAAATACCCGTCTAGAAAAAGCGAATTGGCCGGATACAAAGCCATCACCTGCATGCCGCGCAAATGCAATTCCCGTCCGGCGGCGACACGCAGTTCGGATTTCGGGTTCAAAAAACGAAACAAGCACAAAATGCGCAAACAATATTCCGGCGATAAATTGACCGCCGGGCCCAGCGCGTTGCCTTCAATGGGAATATAAAAATTCACCGGGATCGACTCGACCTGCAATTCCCGCAAAGCATAAGCGACTTCGAGAATATCCTGATGCGTCTCCCCCATCCCCGCGATCATCCCCGAGCAAAGCTGGATGTCCGCCCGGCGGGCCGAGGCCAGCGTGTTAAGCCGGTCCGCGTAAGTGTGCGACGTGCAAATGTTGGGGTAATTACGCTCGGAGGTATTCAAATTGTGATTCAAGCGATCCAGCCCCGCCTCTTTGAGAATTTTCGCCTTGCCTTCATCCAGAAGACCGGAAGAAACGCAGACCTGCAGCGGCGGATACTTCGCCTTGATCTCGCGGATCAAACGGGCGATGTGCGCCACACGCGTGGCCGATGGCCCGCGCCCGGCAAAAACCATGCAATAGCGGAATGCGCCTTTTTCGTAAGCATTCTTGGCCTCGGCCAGGATCTCAGCATCGGACTTTAAGGGGTATTCTTCGATATCGGAATCGGAGGTCTTCGCCTGCGCGCAATAACGGCAGTTTTCCGGACAAAAACCATTCTGGGCGTTATTGATAATATGGATGGAAACCTCTTTGCCGCGGTATTCCTTGCGCACTTCGAAAGCGGCGTTAAGGAGCGGCAACAGCTCGATCTTTTCAGAGGTAAGGATATCCAGCGCGATCGCGCGGGAAAGGGCCTCACCGGCGATACTTTGCCCGGCGAGCTCATTATAGAAGGTTTGGTTCATTTCTATTATATTCTTTGCTATTTAGCGTTAAATAGTGTATCCTAGACCCATGAACAATACCACAATTTATTCTAATTGTAAACTAAGGAATGTACATTCGGTTCACATTCCGGTCATGGGTACGGGCTTTTCGATCGATACCCCCATCAAGGTCGCCAAGTACGGCATCGCTTCGGTCATCTCCATCGTAGATGATTGCCTCATCGAAGAGATGCGTAAATATCACAGCGAACTGCGCGGGAAAGAGTATGTCCCCATCACCAAAGAAGACGAAGATTACCGGGCGCGTCGCATTACCGCCTATCTTAACCTCGTTGATGACATCGTACAAGACGAATTTGCAAAAGTAAAGTCCTCTGCCTTCGAACCCGGCAGTGAGATCACCAAATATTTCGAGCTCCTCGCGGACGATTCACCCTTGAAAGCCTCGTACAACGCCATGCTCGCCGAAAGCGATCCGGCGCGCAAAAACAAATTACAGGAAAACCTGCGCGGCCAGATGAAAATGGGAAGTATCGACGTCAACATCATGACCAAACTCGACCGGCCCAATTACGGCCCGGACAAAAAAGAACTCCCTGCGGAATATTCCGACGCGCTGGCGGCCTTGCGCGGCTACGCCCAGAGCAAATTAAACTCGGCCATCGTCTTCTCCGCCGGGATCAACCGCCGCCTATACACCTACATCGAAAAATTCAAAGATTTCTACGCGGATGCCACCGGCGCGATCAAAAAACGGATCATCCTCAAGGTCACCGATTACCGCTCCTCCTTTGTCCAGGGATGCTTCCTCGCCAAAAAAGGGTTGTGGGTTTCCGAGTACCGCGTTGAATCGGGCCTCAATTGCGGCGGACACGCGTTCGTTTCCGACGGCTATCTGATGGGGCCGATCCTCGAAGAATTTAAAAAGAAAAAAAGCGAATTGATCGCCACCATCCTCAACATGTGCAACGAAGCCCTGCGCGCGAAGAGCATGAAGACCTTTGACGAAGCGCCTTATACCCGCATTACCACCCAAGGCGGCATCGGCACGGCACAAGAGAACTCATTCCTTTTAAAGTTTTATCAGGTCGACGGTACCGGCTGGGCGACCCCCTTCCTACTGTGCCCCGAGGCGACCAACGTCGATGAAGCCACACTAAAAAAACTTTGCGCCGCGACGGAAAGTGACATTGAGCTCAGTGAAGTCTCACCTTTAGGTGTGCCGTTTAATAACCTCAAAGAAAGCGCCAGCGAGCTGGAAAAACGCCGCAAGATCGAACTCGGCCGCCCGGGAAGCGCCTGCCCAAAAGGATATCTTGTCTCGAACCGGGAATTCACCGAGCAGCCTATCTGCACCGCCTCACGGCAATACCAAAAATTAAAACTGGACCAGCTTCAGACCATTGAACTCAACCCATCAGTCTTCAAGCAGCGCGCCGCACAGATCGTACGCAAGGCCTGCATCTGCAATGACCTGGCGGAATCTCCTTTGATCACCCACCACGTCACGACAAAACATGGGATTGAACCCAAACGTTTTACGGCTATTTGCCCGGGCCCGAACATAGCGTATTTTTCCAAGATCGTTTCTTTAAAGGAAATGATCGACCACATCTACGGAAGGTTAAACCTTTTGGAAGGTGTGGCGAGGCCAAACATGTTCATCAAGGAATTGCAGCTTAACATCGACTACTTTGTGAAGGAAGTCAAAAAGATCGCGCCGGAATCGACCCAAAAGCAGATCGAATACGTGAACGAGTTCAAAAAGAACTTGATGGAAGGCATGGAATACTACCACGAATTATTCCCCAAGATGATCGAGGAGACCGAAGAATACCGTACGCGCACCCTCGCGCAACTGCAGGAATTCAAAGAACGTCTCGAGAGCTTCATCAGCGAACACACGGCCATCTTCCCCCAACATTCCCTCATCGTGGCATAAAGCACCGATCATTACCTTTTTATTACAACGTAGTATCGACCCGTCAGCGGTTATCTGAACGATGGAGGTGAGCTTCACGAATTTTCTTCAGGCGGGCTTGTGAGCGTTTCAGGCGGCGTTTGTTCTTGATGGCGGTCTTCTCTTTCGGGGATTTGCCGATCGTGGCCAAGGAATCCGTGAAATTATTAAATGGCGTCTGGCGGTTGATCTCTTGATTTAGTCCCGCCCAACTTTCCACAGGGACAGAAAGTAACAAAGCAGCCGTCAGAACAAGTATTGAATATCGCTTCATATAGTTACCTTCGCCGGGATTTGGCCAACAGGCGCAGAATCTCCAGATAAAGCCAGATCAGTGTGACCATCAATCCAAAAGCGCCGTACCATTCCATATATCTCGGCGCACCGCGCTCCGCCCCTTTTTCAATAAAATCAAAATCCATGACCAGATTCAACGCCGCGATCGTAACAACAAAAACGCTGAACAGGATCCCCACCGGACCGCTGCTGTAAATAAAAGAAATGTGATTCCCCCAGAACCCCATGACCAGATCAACAAGATACAAGATCATGATCCCGCCGGTTGCCGCTACAATTCCCAATTTGAAATTTTCAGTGGCGCGGATAAGCCCGGACCGGTACGCCAAAAGAAGGCTAAAAAGCACTCCGCAGGTGAGCGTGACGGCCTGCATCACGATCCCCTGATAAGTTGCTTCAAAAAAGTTCGAGATCCCGCCTAAAATAACGCCTTCAATGAGCGCATAAATGGGCGCAGTTACCGGAGCGGCCTCTTTTTTAAAAATTGTAATGAACCCGATGACCAGACCAGCAATGATCGCCGGCAAGATCCACTTCGCGGCCACGAGAGGATTGTTCCAGGACCAGCTCGCGGTCAAAAGAAGCAGGAATGAAAGCAGGAACGTTTTATTGACGGTGCCCTGGATGGTCATGGCACCCGCGCTCGAAGGACCTGCGGAAACAAAAACATTATCACGTAACGCCGGGTTACCTGAACGCAACATGCTCTCCTCCTCTGCTGTTGAATGTTCTGGAAAATCTGGTTACGCCGTAGGCGTATAGACGTGAGCGCCTTTTTCGACGAACTCTTTGGCCTTTTCCTGCATTCCCGCTTCGATGGCGGTTTCGGCATCCAGGCCCTTTCGTTCAGCGTAGTCGCGAATATCCTGAGTGATCTTCATCGAACAAAAATGCGGGCCGCACATCGAACAAAAATGGGCGAGCTTGGCGCCTTCGGCGGGCAAGGTTTGGTCGTGGTAACTTTCCGCCGTTTCGGGATCAAGGCTCAGGCGGAACTGGTCGCGCCAGCGGAATTCAAAGCGGGCCTTCGAAAGCGCGTCGTCCCATTCCCGCGCGTGCGGATGCCCTTTGGCCAGGTCCGCCGCGTGCGCGGCGATCTTGTAGGCAATAATTCCCTGTTTGACATCTTCTTTGTTGGGAAGCCCTAAATGTTCTTTGGGCGTGACGTAACAGAGCATCGCGGTGCCGAACCAGCCGATCATGGCCGCGCCGATGGCAGAGGTAATATGATCATATCCGGGAGCGATGTCCGTCGTCAAAGGCCCCAGCGTATAAAACGGCGCCTCGTGACAAATTTCGAGCTGTTTGGTCATATTCTCTTTGATCAAATGCATGGGAACATGTCCCGGGCCTTCGATCATGGTCTGCACGTCGTGGCGCCAGGCGACTTTGGTCAATTCACCGAGCGTTTCCAGCTCGCCGAACTGCGCGGCGTCATTGG
>ORJL010374379.1_pt1 | contig 32578 bp, 30 predicted proteins | sample 1779941 | NCBI WGS metagenome assembly ORJL01 (sample SAMEA104232317, study PRJEB22302) | groundwater metagenome | biome: forest; feature: aquifer; material: groundwater | place: USA | collected 2011-08-07 | depth 5.8 m | reverse complement strand
ATTTTGGGTGGCGAGGGCAATTTCTATTTAGGGAACGGAAATATTGCAGTGCATTTGTCCAATGATAATTTAACTACCGATATATCGGCTGCAGAAGCCGAAGTCGCGCATGAATATACTCATGCAATACAGTTTGAGCGCGGGCCTTTTCTACCATCTGCCCCACTTGTTAGCGGTAATACTATTTCCCTATACGAAGGACTGGCTGATGCAACAGGAGTGTATGCCGGCTTTATAGCGGCAGATAAGCTTATGTCTGGTTCCGAACAACAAGAAGGCTGTGTTGGCACATTTGAATTGCCACATACCGTTGGCAGATGTGTTTTCAAATATCTCAATCAAAACGGCATTTTTAGCAAGAGTTTTTTTAGAGCTTTATTTAGCCCCACAAAATCGTATTTCTTTGAGGATAGCTCCGATTTATTAAAGGTGGGCGTATGTAACACATACAATGCATATCTTTCGGAAGCTGCTGGCAAAGATTTGACAAACATCATGATTGATCAAATAAAAGGAAATTGTTCAGGAGTGTCAATAGAATAAATTTCAGCCTTGCTTTTTGGGTCAAATGCATAGACTTTTTCCTTCTCCCAGAACTCAAGCCATTTCGGCTCTGACTCTTTTGCATCGTAGTTTTTAGGCAAGTCCATTTTTCTTTGGGATTATAACGAAATATTTATATACTTATCTGAGGGAAGAAACTAACAATTATAAAAAAGGCGAAATATTGGCTGAAATGAAAGGTAATCACGACCTTAAACGCATGTATCTGGTAGTTAGTCTTGCCATTATATTCACTGCTTACATAATCTTTGGTTTGAATAATTCTTACGGAGATTTGGTTGGGGAAGCTAGTAAATCGTTAATATGCACAGATTCTGATGGCGGTCAAAATATTTTTGTTAGAGGTACTACAAAAGGACCAGATTGGAATTCAAACAAAAAGGTGACTAAAAAGGATAATTGCGTTAATCGAGGAGAGAAGGCAGGAAGATTGGATGAATTTTACTGTCTTGAAGGCAAAGTTGCAGATGCAACGTTTGGACCAGAAGAAGGATGTAGTATATGCAAGAATGGTGCTTGTGTGTCAATTTCTTCTATACAAGTTATTTCCCCGAATGGAGGGGAGATATGGCAGACTGGTTCCGTGCAAGAAATTCAATGGTCTAGTATAAAGATAAATCCAAACCAACAGCTATCAATATTTGCAGTTTCTCAAGCTGTTCCACAAGTACACCACTATATTGTCAATTCTATCAACGATGGATATGAAAAAATCAAGGTAAGTATTCCAGCCGGGCAATACAAGCTTCAGATAGCTACAACATTATCCAGTGGAGGGGTAGTTGAGGTAGTTGTTGATGATAGTGATAACCCTTTCAGCATTGTTGCTGCAAACTGCACAGATTCTGATGGCGGTGTGAATTATAATACTCAAGGGACGACTTGTGTTGGAAACGATTGTAAGATTGATATATGTCTTGATGGCTATTTTAATGGCGACAATTTAGCTGAATACTATTGCGAATCATTAACCAACAAACAACCGCCAACTGATAGATTTTCAGTTACATATTTTTGCCCCAACGGCTGCCAAGATGGTGCTTGTGTACAAGAAGAACCTTCTCTACAAGTTCTTTCCCCGAATGGGGGGGAGGTGTGGGAACAAAATCCGGCGAAAGGTCAGTTTGTGAAATGGTCCGGCGCAACGGAACGAAAGCCAAGTGATTTTAAAGTCGCGCTTACTGATCCGAGGGGAAATTTCGTAGGCTGGATTATGCATAATAGCCCTCAAAAAGATCCCGCGGGTGGATTCCAGCTGATATGGGACGTTATTTCCGCATGCAAGACAGAATTCGTTGGAGGGTTTACCGATTGTTTCAAAGTGTCGCCTGAATTCTATAAAGTCGAGGTTGTGGATATGATCACTAAAAAAACTGATGCAAGCGACGCGCCGTTCAGTATTGTTCCTCTTTGCTACGATTCTGATGGCGGCATAAACTATTATATAAAAGGATATGTCAGTACAAATTATAATGGGCAAGACATAAATAATAAAGTATTTGATTCATGTATATCTCCTGATCCAAATTACCCCAATCAATCGATTGGTGTTGACTCTTGTTCTGGACAAAATTGTCAAGTTGAAGACTTTTATTGTGATGGCTACAAAGGTCCTTATGGTTCTTTTTACAACTGCCCATATGGCTGCAAAGACGGAGCTTGTATTAATCAAACAGCAGTATGTGGCAACGGAATTCTTGATCCAGGCGAAACTTGTGATGGTGCTAACTTTGGTGGCATAAAATCTTGTACTGAGTATAGCCAATCTTTCAGCGGAGGCACTTTAAAATGTGCTCCTTCATGCCAGATAGACACTTCTGCTTGCATATTATCTTCAGGAGGCAACCAAACTAATAGTACTTAAAATAGTTAAAACAATAAAAATATAAACACAACTTTTTCTTTTTTGCTTAGTATGGTTTTTGAACAACTTTTCAAGCTTAAATGGATTGAACGCAAAGAGCATGCTTTCTTCCTTGGATTCTTATATTCAATAATCGGCTTAATTTCAGCAAGACTAATTTTTCCTTCTAGTGTTGGATTGATGAGCGTTGCATTTACTTCTATTTTGCTGATACCCTCTTTAAATTTACTTTTAAGAATGGAGGAAAATGTTGAAATAAGGGAAAATAAATTGCATTTGAAGCAATTGTTTAGTGACCATAAAGATATTTTTAAAGTTTATATTTTTATGTTTTTGGGGATATTTTTGGCATATAGCTTGATTTCCTTATTGTTTTCGGAATTCACAATTGAAAGGTTGTTTACAGCACAATTAAAAAGCGCAGGAATTAGTGGTTTCGCACTCGCACAAGACCCATTAATTAGATTAATATTAAATAATTTGCTCGTATTTGTTGTTTGTTTTATACTCTCTCTTGTGTATGGAGCAGGGTCTTTGTTATTTTTAACTTGGAATGCTTCTGTATGGGGGATAGTATTTGGATTTTTTGTAAGGCAATCTACCGAAGTTACTGGTGCAAACCCGATTATTCAGTTTTGGGCGTCATTTATTCCTTTTTTGCCTCACATGATAACAGAGGCAGTTGCTTATATAAGCGCTGCAATTGTTGGTGGCGTAGTTTCAAAAGCAGTTTTAAGAGAAAAGTTATTTTCAAAAAAATTTCATCATATTATTACTGATGCATTAATCTTTTTAACAATTGGTTTTATTCTAGTTATAATAGCAGGATTTATTGAAGTAAAACTATTTGCGAAAATATAAAGTTTATTTCAATATTTTATTTTTGTATTGTTTTTATTAATGTTATAGTAAAGGACACAAGTTTTTAGACATAAACATGTCCTTTACTTGTCAAAAATCAAAGATTTTTGAGCACTCGAAAACCATAAGGTTTTCTTTGTATTACGAACAGACAACTATTGTATAAATATTTTTGTCTGTGAGTATAACTTAACATTTTTGTTGCCTTCTTATTTACCTTTCCAACTCAGTTTTTTATGCCATTAAATTTTATTAAACAACAAAATCATTAAAAATTTAAATTTTTTATATTTTGATTTGGCTTTTCAGCCACTCAACCTCTTCTTCATTCAAATCAAAATAGTTAATTATATTATTTCTCATTTCTTTATCCTTAAACATTACAGGAAGGTAAGGCATTGTGCTTTTTAATATTTCTTTTTTAGATGAATGTGTTTTTTCCGCTATTTTTCTTGCAATCTCCTTCTTCTTTGCAGCCTTTTGGCCTGCCCACCACAGCTTTAATATTCTTCCTGTTGGCTTGTACTCAACAAAATTTTTGTATTTTTCCTTTTTTGCAGAAGCAATGCCTGCTGTAATCAATGCATTGATATAAACCAAAAACCTGTAATGCTGCCATCTTTTAATTCTTCGGTTAAAAACATCAGCTTTGCTGAGCATTTCATAGGCTTTTGCAAGCTCTTCGGGCTTTGTGTATTCTTTTGGCAGATTCTCGTCAATCCAAAGCAGTTGCTCATTCAAGTCCTCATCGACATTATCAAACGCGGAAATCGCAATTTTCAGGTCAGTTGTCTTGAAAATTTTATTTAATGCAGTCATGATATTGTCTGTTTTGTTTCTGTCAGCTGATTCCCCAAGGCTTTCTATTGACAATTCCCTTTTACCTTGGGTTAATGCCTGCAAATCATTAATTGCGGCTCTTGCATCTCCTCCTGCTTTTCTTGAAAGCGCTTTAAGGACATCTTCATTGTATTTTATCTTTTCATGCTCGCATATTTTCTTTAAAACATTAAAAATTGATAAATAGTCAAGCGCCTTGAATTCAATTAAATTTGATTTGCTTCTCAAAGAGCTGAATTTGTTGTCAAAGGGGTTTGTTGCCGTCAGTATTAATGGATATGAAGAACCTCCTATAAGCTTTGTTATCGCCTGAATGCCGCCCCTGTCTTCGTGCCCGCTTAAGCCGTCAATCTCATCAACAAGAATTATTTTTCCTTTTGCAAACAGGCTTTGCTGTTTTATAGCATTGCCGACTTTCTGGTTGATTTGCTCTGCATTCCTGAAATCGCTGGCATTAACTTCAATAACCTCGTATCCAATCTCATTTGCTATTGCGTAAACAGAGCATGTCTTGCCTGTGCCGCTTGGACCATATAGCAATGCAGAATTCTTTTTTTCTTTTGAAAAATTAATTATGAAATTCTTTAATTTTTTTACACTTTCATCTTGCCCGAATATTTCTTTTGTGTTTTTTGGGATATATTTATTTATTAGGGGCCGCATAAAATTGAGTAGTATTTCAAGTTTTATTAAGGTATTGGTTTAGAAATAATCTTTTGTATCTTGTATCATTTATAACAAAAAGAAGAAGTATATTTACATTTTATAGTATCACAGTTTTCTCTCTTTAATTCTACTTCCTGCACGCACATTCTTCACAGCCGTTTGGACAGATAAAAGCTCTATACTCACGAAGACTGACTCCGTCACAATAAAATTCCGGCCGTGATGCCGATCGCAATCCCAATCAAAAGCCAAGCATGTCAAGAGCGAACGCGGGTTTTGCCGACCACAACATACTCTTTCTGGAGCGCTCGAATCGCCGGTGAAACGAATTTTTCTTTTTGGTTGTCAATCATGAAATTTATTTTACCGCTCTTACTGCATACCATGTATCATCCTTGGTAATAATTTTTTCATTAAAGATTTCTCCTGCGGCATTACGAAACAAGATGCGATAGCTCCCGCGTTCAAACTTGGGCTCAGAAATGTATGCGCCGTTTTCCACGGAGATCGTCTGGCTGAGCACCCGCCTTTTAATGGATTGAATGGTCACCGTCTGTGCTAGCAATGGGGGTGCAGTTGCGCCGCCGACACAAGAGGAATGTTCAATATCGGCAGTATAGTTTTTAAAAACAATACATCTAGTACTTATCGGAGGATGCATGTCAACCAGAGAATTTGTTACGCCGTAAGTCGGAGATGTCGCTTCGATCATCACGGCCCCTTTATAACTTTCAAGACCAGCTGATCCGAGATAGAATGTACCATAAGAATCTGTAATAAGAGTATCTTGTAATAAGGTGGTGCCGTTGGTATCCGTAACCTTGAAATTAATTATTTCATTCGGAAGCTTCTCAATATACCCGTTTTCGTTCCGGCTAAAAAGAGAGCCGCCGAAATACCCCTCGGGAACGAGAAATATCCTTGTCCCGATAGGGGCGGATTTGGAAAAGATATATTGCAGTTTCTTCCATTCGGCGATCGGAAGGCCCTCGGCGTTCTTCTGGATAGAAAAAACAATTTGCCATAGTTTCTCTTGGTCATACCGAACGGTTGAATCGCGATGCGCCTGTAAGAAATAGGCGCGATTAAACTTTTTAAAAAATGCTGGATTTTCCGCATAGAGTTTCCACCACGCATATCCGGAAAGTTGATATCGCATCAAAGGATTAAATCCGTCCCAAAAAGAAGTTACCGGAGCCACATCAGGAACATTCAAGAGTTCGTAATAGATATCCCATACATAAGAATGGTGATCGTCCCATGGATGGAGGTATTTGTTGTGTTGATTAAACACTTCAATTTCTACAGCGCGGGTCATGCCCTCTTCAAAAGCAGCATCGCCAATGGTAAGATCGTCGCGAAATGCGTGGATAAGCTCATGTACCAAGACGTCAGTGCGTGGAGCGAACGATAGAATGATTTCGTTAAAGTAAGAGTCATATCCTCCAGAGAAACCAATGCTGATATCCCTTCTGATATTTACCGTATTTGTAAACGCGGGCGGGCCATAGATCTTTTTGATGATCGGGTAGAAATCCTTAATCCATTTTTCCATACTGGATATTTCCTCTGCGGTCCATGGCTCTGCCGGGGAATTGAAGGTAAAGGTGAGTTTGTTTGAAACTTTAGCAATTTCAGACGGTTCCGCCGTGCGATCTAACTCTGGCGTGATTAATCTACCAGCTTGCTGATAAAAAACGACGAAATCGAGCTTATCGAGGTCCGACTCCGGTACGCCGAAGGCGCGGTCGCGAATGAGCCGCGCGATGAGTGTATCTCCTTCCTCACGCAGAGATTGGTCGGTCTTCTGCGCTTCTTGAAGTTCGGAAATAGAGTTGTAGCTACCCAAACTTGCTGCACCAAGCTCTTCAATATCAACTATAATAAGGTCGTTAAGCGATCTCTCCTCGCCTGCCGCCTTCCCGCTTTCCAATTCCCCGCTTCTGATATTAGGATAACTAACAAAAGCTGCTCCAACCAAATTTTCAGTTTGATAAGAAATGCTTAATCTATACAAAACAAAAGCTGTTGCTAAGATTGCAAGAGTTAGCACAACATACATTAGTTTAAGATTGTGTTTATCGTCCATTCCAACTCTTTTTGATGGAATTTATTTATTTTTAGATATCAAGTTTATAAACATTTGGTATATAAATTTAACTTATTAGCATTTATTTACAAAACATTAATTTTCCTTTTAAGTGTTTAAACACAAATCAACATTGTCACCACTCCACAATTCTCACAATTCAAAAAGTTTAAATATAAATTGATTTAATGTCGATTTATGGGGGTAAATAATTCAAGGTTCTTTTTTGTATTGCTTTCAGCAGGAGCGTCTATTGGAATTGGCAGCATATGGCTTTTTCCTTATTTTTCCTACAAACTAACAGGATTTTTCTTTATTCCTTATTTAATTGCTTTAGCTGCATTAGGAGTTCCTTTACTTATGCTTGAATTTTCAATTGGGCAATATTTTAACAAGAATATTGTTGACTTGTTTGCATCAGTAAGAAAATGGTTCAGCAGCATTGGATGGCTTATGCTTTTTAATGCTTTTATTGTTATGAGTTTTTATGCTGTTGTTATTTCATGGCACATTGTTTACTTTTTTGTTTCATTTGGAATGCAATGGAAAGGTGATGCAAGAGCATATTTTTTCAGCAGTGTCCTGCAAGTTTCCGACGGATTTAGGGGATTTACCCAGTTTTCATTGCCGGTTTTTATTGCTTTGATAATAGCATGGCTGATTGTGTTTTTTTGCATAAGAAAAGGCTTTGAAAGCATGAAAAAGGCTTTTTTGATTACAATGCCGATTTTTGCTTTTTTATTGCTTATGTTCTTTGTTTATTCCCTGACTCTTGACAATGCATTGCAGGGCATTTATTCTTTTTTAAAGCCTAATTTCAGGGCATTGCTTAATTTTGAAACATGGTTTGCTGCATTTTCACTGGCAATTATTTCATTAGGATTGTCTTTTGGAATTATGGCAGCTTTTGCAAGGAAAAGCAAGAGCTTTGTTGTTGGAAATTCTTTTGCTGTTGTGATTTTTGAATTATTGCTTAGCATAGCTTTTGGCTTTATTTTGTTTGGCATTCTTGGTTTTTTAAGCATGAAGCAAGGAATCAGCCTGGACAAGCTGGTTTTTTCAGATGTTGGCTCTTCATTTACAATTTTGGCGCAGGCTTTGCCTTTTTTTTACAAGCCAACAATTTTAAGCTTATTATTTTTCATTTTTTTATCTATATTTTTCATATTTGGCGCTTCAGCTTTGGCTTACTCGATAACCCATGTGCTTGTCCATAAATTTAACACTAAGCATAGGAATGCTGCTATTGTAGTTGTTGGCTTTAGTTTTCTGTTTGGCTTATTGTTTATCATAAAGCCGGGCTTTTACATAATGGATATTGTAAGCCATTTTGTAATTTATAATGTTTTTATTGCTTTGTTTCTTGAGGTGATTGCAATTGGATGGTTTTTTGAAAGCGAGAAGCTATCTGCATTTATAAATCAAAATTCGATTTTGAAAATAGGAAAGCTGTGGAGGTTTATTGTTAAATACTTGATACCCATAATTTTGTTATTATTAATATTTTTTCAATTAAAAGCAGATTATTTGCTTGATTATAACAATTATCCGTTATGGGCAATATTGGTTTTTGGCATTGGAATTGTTGTTGTGCCATTAATTGCTGCATTTATAATGCCGCAGAGATTGTTGGATAGGAGATAATCAAAACCTTTTTATTCTGAGTTTTTTAACTCAATCTAAAATGGACTTTTTTTCAATTGCATTGACAGTTTTGGGCTTGAGCCTATTTGAAATAGTGATAAGCGTGGACAATGCTGTAATCAATGCCGATGTTCTCGGCACGATGTCCAAAAGGGCAAGGAGGTGGTTTTTGATATGGGGCATCCTGATTGCTGTGTTTCTTGTCAGGGGATTATTACCATGGCTTATCTTGTGGATGAGCAACCCAAGCTTGGGAGCTATAGGTGCTTTTACAGCTTCTTTAAGTTCAGATCCACGAGTTGCTGATACAATAAAAGAATCAGCTCCTATTTTGCTTGCCGGAGGAGGCACTTTCCTTGTGTTTTTGTTTTTTCATTGGATTTTCCTTGAGCCGAAGCATTATGGGTTAGCAGGAGAAGAGTTCATCCACAAGCAGGGAGTCTGGTTTTTTGCTGTTGTTTCTGTTTTGCTGTCCATAATTGTATGGCAAGCAATTAAGATAAACCCTTTGATGGCTTTTGGAGCGGTAGTTGGCTCTACTGCTTTCTTCATCACTCACGGATTTAAGGAGAATGCCGAAAAGATGGAAAAAGAAATGCTTGAAGGCGGTAAAATGACAGACTTGGCAAAGATTTTTTACCTTGAGGTTATAGATGCAACTTTCTCTATTGATGGAGTTTTGGGAGCTTTTGCTTTCACTTTTTCCATACCTTTGATATTAATAGGCAACGGCATTGGAGCTTTGGTTGTGAGGCAGCTTACAATAAGCAACATAGAGAATGTAAAGAAGTATAAGTACCTGAAAAATGGCGCAATGTACTCAATATTCGCGCTTGGAGCTATAATGCTGCTTGACAGCTTTGGAATGCACATTCCTGCATGGTTTTCACCGATAATAACCTTTGCAATAATTGGGTATTTCTTTTACAAGTCATATAAAGAGGCTAAAAAACAATAAAAATAAAAATAAGGATAGATAAATTCAGTTAATTTAGTAAAATTGCATATATTATTAAAAATTAATCCGTCGCACTAAAAAATGCTTCGCATTTTTGGTGCCCAAAAAATTCCTATGGAATTTTTTAGGGCTTCGCGACAAATGTTACACTCGGCGAAATTTGTCTGAGTTGAACGCGAGCGTGCGAGCGTTCTCGCACGCAACTCACTAAATTTCGCCTCGAATTATTACAATGTATTGGCGAGGCAACACGATATGGCGGGAAAGTGTTGCCGAGCACTAAAATTTGCCGAAGGCGGATTGAAAAATTTAATGCAATAAAAATTCAAATGGAAAAACCCAAAATAACAATCGAGGAGATGGCGACTTTCTGCAAGAGGAAGGGATTTGTTTATCCTAATTCTGAAATATATGGAGGAATATCCGGATTTTATGACTTTGGGCATTTGGGAGTTGAGTTAAAGAACAACATAAAAAAGGAATGGTGGAAAACATTTGTGCAGCAAAGGGATGATGTTGTTGGCATTGACGGCAGCATTATAACTCATCCAATGATTTGGAAAGCCAGCGGGCATGTTGACGGCTTTACTGACATTCTTGTTGACTGCAAAAAATGCGGCTCGAGGTTCAGGGCAGACACTCTTGTGGAGGAAAAGCTGAAGATTCCCACAGCAGGCATGACAATTGAAGGACTGGCAGCAGAGATAAAGGAACACAAGATTAAATGCCTTAAATGCGGCTCTGAGCTTGGGCAGCCAAAAAAATTCAATCTGATGTTCACGACAAATGTAGGGCCTGTGCAGACATCAAGTTCAGCTGCCTACCTGAGGCCTGAAACAGCGCAGGTTATTTTTGCCAACTTCAGGCTGGTGCAGGAAAATGCTAGGCTGAAACTGCCTTTTGGGATTGCGCAGATTGGCAAAGCTTTCAGGAATGAAATTTCTCCTAGAGACTTTCTTTTCAGAATGAGGGAGTTCGAGCAGATGGAAATGGAGTATTTTGTCCATCCTGACAAGCCTGACGAGTGCGTATTCATTGAAGATGCTCTTGACTATGAGCTGAATGTATTGTCTGCTGAAATGCAGAAGAAAAACCAGAAAATGCAGAAGACTTCAATAAAAGACTGCCTTGCAAAGAAGATAATAAAAACAAAATGGCATGCTTACTGGCTTGCATTGATGCACAAGTGGTTTGCTGAGCTTGGAGCAAATCCAGAGCATTTCAGGATAAGGCAGCATGTGAAAGATGAATTAAGCCATTACGCCCTTGACACTTGGGATTTGGAATACGAGTTTCCTTTTGGATGGAAGGAGCTGCAGGGTTTGAGCAACAGAACAGATTTTGACTTGAAGCAGCACATTCAGCATTCAAAAACTGATTTAAGCATTTTCGACGAAGAAACCAAGAAAAAAATAATTCCTCATGTGATTTGCGAGCCGTCACAAGGAGTGGAAAGGGCATTTCTTGTTTTTATGTTTGATGCTTACCACTATGACAAATCAAGAGACAATGTTGTCTTAAAGCTGCATCCTAAATTGGCTCCAATAAAGATTGGAGTTTTTCCTCTTGTTTCAAACAAAGCTGATTTAGTAAAAAAAGCAAGGGATGTTTATGATGAGCTTAAGAAAGAATGGACTTGCACATTTGACACTTCGGGCTCAATCGGAAGAAGGTATGCAAGAGCGGATGAAACTGGAATTTATGCATGCGTAACAATCGACCATGAAAGCCTTGAAGATGAAAGCGCAACAATCAGAAGCCGAGACACAACAGAGCAGATAAGGGTAAAGATTTCCGAAGTGAAGGATGTCATAAGAAGGTTTATGGAAGGAGAGAGGTTGAGTAAATTAGGAAAATCTGTTGAATGAATGTTGCGTATTCTAAAAGTTTTTAAATTAATTAACTTTTATTTTCTTAATGGAAAGGTATGTTTACATTGATGAAACGGGGGATTTAGGAGAAAAGGGTTCAAAATACTTTGTGATAACTGCAATTTGGGTGGATGATATTGCTTATTTAGATAGGCTTATTAAAAATATTAGAAGAAATAAATTCAAAAAAGAACTAAAAGGGGCTGAGGAGGTTAAAGCCAATAAGTCAAGTAAAGACGTGATAGAATGGATTCTTAAAAAATTTAGTGGGATTGAATCTGCGCATGCGCAAAGTATAATTCTTGACAAGAAAAAAGTTTATAGTGAATATTTAAAAAAGAATCCAGACAGATTATATAACTTTGTTTGCAGTCACCTTTCAAATATATCAATAGATTCAAGGAAATTAATTATGAGGATAGACAAATCAAAGGGAAAACAAAGCTTAGTCGAGGATTTTAATAATTATATGGGGAAAAAATTTAAGGAAACAAGATGGGCTAGAGAAATTGAAATATATCATAGCTGGTCGCAATCTTGGTCGGGACTGCAAATCGCAGATATAGTTTCTTGGGCAGTTTTTCATAAATTTGAGTACGGAGATGACTATTTCTTCAGGATTATAGAAAATAAAACAAACATTGTTCACTTATTTTTAAAATAAAAGAAAAAGCAGCACCTGCTGGTACTGTTGTGCGTGCACTTCAAAGTACACTGACCAACAGGTTTTACCTGCTAATTTTGTATAATGCAGGCATAATATATAAATTTTGTTATAGAATTTTATATAATTTTATATATGTTTAAATACTTGTTTACAATATGGAAAATATTTCGAACTATCTTCAATGATCTTCTTTTCCTCTTCTGTTATTCCGTACAATTGATAGACTAGTTCGTCTATTTCATTGTCTGTTTTCTTTATTTCCTCTTCCAATTTTGCGGTTTCAGAAGTCTTTTTGTTTCCAAATTCGCTTAATCTCTTGCTATTTTCCAATTGTCTTTTTGCAAGCTCCGCTAATTTGGATTTTTCTTTTTCGGACGGTATAATTATTGGTATCTCTTCTATATATTGTCTATTAAAAGCAAAATAACCGCCACTAAATTTGGAACTAATATTACGTATAAAGTAACTTACTAATTTACTATTCAGTATTGCAAGTATTTGTAGATAAGAATTTTTATCTTTAAGTGTAACACCATAAGCACCGCCCCCTCCGCCTCCGCTACCGACAAAAAAGAAATCACTTTTTTCATCGTAAGTAAAAGAACTAAGTTTTGCTATGGATGGAGTCATTATTTTTTCCTGTCCAAATCTTGATAAGTTTTGATTTCTGCTATAGAGGTACCAAGAGTTTCCTTTCATTTTACCTCCATCTCTTTTTTGCAGAGTTGTCTTATTTTCATACAAATAATTGTAAATTTTAGAAAATTTCTTTTGCAGTTCTTCTTCATCTATGGGGACAGCCCTATTATCAATTATTTTATAAGGAAATATCACAAATTTTTCAGAAGTTTCACTTCTGTATTTTCTTATGTGTTTTGAACCTTTTAACAAAGGATGCAATAATTCTTTTTCAAGATTGTATTCTTTACCACTTTCATTTGAATAGAATAGTCCATTATCTTTTCTAACTAAAATAAATATTTTATCAGCACCAGTTATAATACCTTGAAATATATTTTCAGATATGTTCCCTAAATTTAATTTTATTGATTTTAACTTTTCCATTAGTGATTTATTTTCTCCTCCAACAAAATTCCAGTTTTCTTCCCCAGAAGGCTGAGTTTGAGTTGATTTTTTATAAACGAATTTCATAAAAGCTCTTGAAGAAGAATTAAGCTCGTCTTTATTGCTTAATTCTAAATACTCAAAATTCTTATTCTTTGATTTTTTCAAAAATAATAAGCAGGTGTAAGTTGTTGCGTTGTCAAATACCTGAAAATCCTTGAAATCATAGATTTTGCACAGAGCTTTATTTTCAGCTACAATTTTTCGCAACCCTACGCCGTAATCAGCATTGAAGAATTTTGAAGGCAAAATAAATCCAAGCATTCCGCCTTCCTTAAGAAGTGAAAATCCCTTTTCCACAAACAAAGCATAAATATCATAATTTTTTGTTGCAGATTTGTAATGCGAATTAAAATAATTTACACTTTTCTCGTCAAGAGTTTGTATTCTGACGTAAGGCGGATTTCCTATTATAACATCAAAACTTCCTTCCTGAAAATCACCAACCCATTTGAAAGCATTAAGCTGCTCTATAGATTCATCGCTTATCAGGGAATTTCCATGTCTTATGTGAATATCAATCTCTTCAGGCAGTTTTCTATATTTTTCAGCTGCTTTCAAAAGCAAATTTAACTTTGTTATTTCTACAGCTTTATTATCCAAATCAACTCCATAAATATTGTTCTTCAATATCTCTGTTTTTATTGAATAAGTGCCTTGGTTGTCAATCTTATGTTGTTTTGCTTCTTCATTGGAAGAAAAATGCCTATACAAATAATCAAACGCCTTAATTAAAAATGAGCCAGAGCCGCACGCTGGATCCAAGATTTTTATATTCTTTGGATTTACTTTCTTGTCTTTAAGAAGTTCGCCTACTGTATTTCTTACAATGTAGTCCACGACCCACGTTGGCGTATAGTATATGCCTTGCTCTTTTTTATGGGCCTGGCTATCTTTTAGTTTTGCTTTTCCAGATTTAGTTTGTTCTAGTATTTTACCTAGATATTGCTCGTACACTTGCCCCAAAACATCTGCATCTATCCAATCGAAATTGTAAATATAGTTTTTATCTTTTGATTCATAAAGATTGTAGGCAAGCTTTTTTATTATGGCTCCATTAATTTCAACTTTGTCACAATCATTATCTTTAGCTATTATAAACAGACCGCTATTATAAACTTCATTGTATATCTTGAACATTTCTTTTAAGTTAGGATAAGCCTTATTGTCGGGAAGCTGCCTAATGTCTTCAATCATTACATTTTCTGGATTAATTCCAATATCTTCACACCTTCTTATGAATATAAGCCTGTCAAGAATCCTTTGGATTATCTCTTCTTTCTCGTTAATAGTGTACTTTCCAGAATATTGTTTTTCTAAATCGCTGGCTATAAGGCCCCTTATATACATTAAATCATCAAGCAACGCTTTATCAATAGAAACTCTTTTTCTTAGCCTGCCTTCACTTTCAGCTTTCTTTAAAGTTAATCCTTGCTCAAAGCTTTCCTTAGAAAGAAATAGCAGCTCATCGAGATTATTTACATAATCATCTGGGCTATTGAATACTCTAAATTTGTTGTTCATTGCTTCTGCTTGTTCAACACAGAATATTTTCAATTCTTCAAAATTAGTTGCAACTGCAAAAGGCACTCTTTTAGATAAAGCATAAGAAATAACTTGTTTGTATGCTTCTTTTTCTAATGAAACTCCTACTTTCTTTACTTCCAAAAAGAAAACTATTTTGTCTCCAATATAGAAAGCATAATCAGCAAATCCTAATTTCTCTCCTCTATGGGATTTTTCTCTCTTTATGAAATCATTTTTAGTCCAGCCAAGAATTTGGAATAATGGTTCTACTAATTTAGTTTCTGTGTTAGCTTCTAACTCTTTCCTATATTTTTGATAGTTTGATTTGAAGTCATCAACTAGATTTTTAATCTCTTCTCTAGCTTTTTCTTTATCCATAACTATAAGTCAAGCATAACTCTATAAAAATATTTCTTATTGGGTTTAGTCAACATCAGAATTTGGCAATTTTCCTTTAAATCTCTTCTGCTCTTGATAATAATGTTTTCTGCATAAATATAGCAAAGAACACAAATAATTGAACAATGAATAATGTTCTTTGCTTATTACGAACGAGTATGTATTGCTCAATTAATTATGTGAGTGAGTATAGCTCCAACCACGATTCTTATATTTTCCTCCCAAAAGGCTTGGGAAAACTTCCCTATAAGCCTTATTTTTACAAGTGCCATAATAATCACATTTGAGAATTTTCATCATATTTGTTAGCAGTTATTTTATATTTAAAACTTACTAACCACTGGACATCTTTGCCTAAACTATTTAAACCCTTAATTCTTACACAATCAACAAAAAGAGAATGAAAAACTTATTCTTAGCATAAGCTTATAAATACCAATCTATCCTTCTGGTTTAATTATATGAAAAACTTTAATCGGGATAGTAAATTTGGAAGAAGAGATTCTAGCAGATCTAGTTACGGAGCTTCAAAAAGTTTCAGCAGAGATTCAGACAGGCCTGAAAGAAGGGATTTTAGAAAAGAAGTTGAAATGCATAGCGCAACCTGCGACAAATGCGGTGCAAGATGCGAAGTTCCCTTCAAGCCAAGCGGGAGCAAGCCGGTTTACTGCAATGACTGTTTTAGAAAAGGTGAAAATTTTGAATCAAAGAGTCCTGACCAGCATAACAAAGAGTTTGACATAATAAACGAAAAGCTCGATAAGATATTGGAAGCATTAGGAAAGGATTAATTTATAGAAAAATTATTGAAGCTCCCTTCTTAAAATTTTATGGGCACGGTTTATTTCCTTGAATTTGTCAACATTTCCCTCTGGCATGTCTGGATGATATTTCTTTGCCAAATCTTTGTATTTGGAATTAATATAATCCAAATCTAAAGCGTCAGGCGCAACTCCCAAAATCTCGCGTGCTTCTTTCCGCTTGTCTTCGAAATCGTCGCCCTCAGAAAACTCGCTGATGAATTCCTGCTGGGTTTTTTGCCCGGCAAGCAATGCATTGACTTCAAGCTCAATCACCTTAAAAACAATATAAAGATTTTCAACGTATTTCTTTGGTGATTTATAGCTGTAATGCAAAAGATGCCCCCAAACATACCAAGAAGCAGAAGCAGGGGCGCTTTTAACTGAAACAGCCTCGAGTTCTATGTCTACATCATCTTCCTTTATTCCAATCTTTCTTAAAGTTGCAGTTATCTTATTCTTATATTGCAATGCCCTTCTGTCAAAAGAATCCTTAATGCTGAGGGCAGCAAATTCATGCCCTTTAATTTTTATTGCAGCCATTTTCAAAAACAAAATTTTAATTAGAATTTTGCAATAGGCTTTAGGATAAACTCTTAGTTTATAAAAGTTGGCATAGAATCAGAAATGCAAGATGGTATATCCTAGTTTAATCAATTAACTAAGCATTTAAAAGAAGTTCACATAGACAAGCATTTTGTGCTTCTTTTCTCAGTTGATGAAAACACAAAAATGGTGACACTTGAGGAATTTGACCACCATACCAAGCTATTCAAAGAGTAACCCACTGGACATTCTTGCCTAAACTATTTAAATCCTGAAATTTTTCTGATTGATTTATATAATCTATAACCAAAATCTTTAAATATAAGCGCACACTTGGGAATACACTACATGTAGTATATTGACTGTATCTGACACACAACATCTTGTGTTGTCGAAAACATTTGTGTTTTCGAGCATGCTCGGAAATCTTCGATTTCCGACATTTCGGCAAAGTAGTGAAAGAGGGCTAAAAATGCAAAAAATTTCTAAAAGGGACGGAAGGTTAGTGGATTTTGACCAAAACAAGATAACGGAGGCTATTTTCAAGGCTGCAAGAGTTGCCGGCGGCAAAGACAAAAAGCTGGCTAAGCAGCTAAGCGACAAGGTGATTCAGGAGCTAAGCAGCCTGAGCGGCACGCCATCAGTTGAACAGATACAGGATATTGTGGAAAAGGTGCTTATTGAAGAAGGGCACGCAGCCACAGCAAAGGCGTATATCCTTTACAGGCAGCAAAGGGCAGAAATAAGGAAGGAAAAGCAATTGGTTCTTGAAAAGGAGGAGATTGATGAAGTTGACAAGCGCTTTGATGTAAACGCATTAAGGGTTCTAAAGGCAAGATACTTAAGGAAAGAGGCAACAGGCAAGCTTATAGAAACTCCAAAGCAGCTATTCACAAGGGTTGCTGTTCATGCAGCCCTGCCGGACTTGTTCTATGACACAAGAGTTTTTGACATTAAAGCGCAGCAGCCTGTCAACATGATTGAAGATTTCAAGCCAGCTGTGCATGAAGAGCAATATGGCATAGGAAAATACAATCTTAACCGGTACCATCTTGAAGCTGTGAAAAGGATGTACAACAGGTTTAACAAAAACAAGCAGATGAAGGTCAGCTGGAGCAAGTTCTTTGAAATGATTAAGAAAGGCGAGTTTGGCAGCTACGAAAAAAACATAGATTTATTCTTCAATTTGATGACGCAAAAGCTATTCATGCCCAACACTCCTGCTATTGCAAATTTCGGCAATCCTCTTGGAATGGGCAGTGCATGTTTTGTGTTGGACGTTCCAGATTCAATAGACGGCATCATGGAGACATTAAAAAACACTGCAATTGTGTTTAAGGCAGGAGGAGGCATGGGCTACAATTTCAGCAAATTAAGGCCAGAAGGGGATTTTGTAAGCTCGACAGGAGGAGTTGCATCCGGGCCATTAAGCTTTATGCGCTTGTTTGACACAATGACAGATGTAATCAAGCAGGGCGGCATACGAAGAGGGGCCAACATGGGAATTTTAAACAGCAACCATCCTGACATTGAAAAGTTCATAACTGCAAAAGATGGCAACAAAGTCTTAAGGAATTTTAATATATCCGTGCTCATAATGCCTGACTTCTGGGACTATTATGAAAAGAACGAGCCTTACCCTTTAACCAATCCAAGGGACGGCAAGATTGAGAAGTACGTAAACCCAAGAATGCTTTTTGACAAGATTGTGTACCAGGCATGGGAATCTGCAGAGCCCGGAGTTATTTTCTTTGACAAGGTAAATGACTACAATCCGTTTTACGAGCACCTTGGACCTATTGTTACAACAAATCCTTGTGGTGAGGTACTACTTTACCCAAACGAGCCATGCAACCTTGGCAGCATCAATGTATGGGCTTTTGCGAGGCAGGATGAAGATAGCAATCCTTATGTTGACTGGGAAGCTTTAAGGGAAGTGACAAGAAGCTGCACAAGATTCCTTGACAATGTGATTGATGTGAACAACTTCCCATTAAAAGCAATTGAGGAAATGAGCTTAGCCACAAGAAAAATTGGCTTAGGGGTGATGGGAGTTGGAGACTTGCTTTATGAGCTAAGGCTGCCTTACAATAGCGAGGAAGGAAGAAAATTCATGGAGCAATTGATGGAGTTCATTGCTTACTGGAGCAAGGTTGAAAGCATTGAACTGGCAAAAACAAGGGGCAATCTGCCTTACTATGACAAGAGCTTCTACAAGAAAGGAAAGCTTCCATTCAGGGGGGCTGAGTTAAGGCAGGAATGGCACTTTGACTGGGACAAGATGAGCCAGGACATAAAAACATATGGAATAAGGAATGGCTACACAACAATAATTGCCCCTACTGGCAGCATTTCAATGATTGCGGGCTGCAGCTCAGGAATGGAGCCAGTTTACTCTCTTGTATTTGAGAAGAATGTAAAGGTTGGAAGCTTTTACTACGTGGATCCTGCTGCTGAAAAAGTGCTCAAGGAAGAGGGCTTGTACAGCGACAAGATTATGGAAGATATCAACGAGCACAAAGGAAGCATCCAGATGATTGAGTACGTGCCTGAAAAGGTTAGAAAAGCATTGGTGACTGCAATGGACATAACTCCAGAAGAGCATATAAGGGCTTTGGCTTCTTTCCAGAAATGGGTTGACTCGAGCATTTCAAAAACAAATAACTTTCCTGCAGATGCAACTGTTGAAGATATGAGAGAAAGCTATATACTTGCCTACAAGCTTGGGTGCAAGGATGTAACAGTATTTAGGGACAGCAGCATAAAAGAGCAGGTTCTTGTTGCTCCTAAGAGAAAAGAGAAGAGCGAAGAAGCCAGAATAGAGGTTGACATCAAGCCGGAAATGAAAAGGACAATAAAAGAGTCAGAAACAGGATTGGTTTTTGAAGGGAACGGCAACGGAAACCATACAAATCCAATTTCAAAAGCAGCAATAAAAAACTGCCCCGAGTGCGGAACAAAGGTTGAATTGAAGGAAGGCTGTTTGCACTGCCCCGGATGCGGCTGGGGACTTTGCATGTAATTTCTTTTTGATTTTATTCTATTTTCATTTTAAACCCTGAAAAAGAGATGTGATTTTGTTGGATATTGTAGCCAACTAAATATGGGAATCAAATTTTGTTTCAATAAAAATTTAACACGTCCATTAAAAAGTTTTCAAAAAACGTCGCTTCCCATCATCTTTAAAGGTGGAATGGGGACATGCGTGCGAGAACGCTCGCACGCTCGCGTTCAGGTACCAGTTCAGGAATGTATCGTTGGCATTCCAAATGTATTTGCGCCGAGGAGGAGCACAAAAACAAGCAACTTCCACAGCAGAATGCCGAGGCGCCAAGATGTTGCGAGCGAAGCGAGCGGATTGAAAATATAATTTAAAATTACAAAAATAATTTTTTGAAAATGACTTTAACAAAAATCAAAACCCCGATTAAGGTAAGAGGGGACAACAGCAAGGAAAGCCTTGGATTAGTTCATGTCATTACTGGAGATGGAAAAGGCAAGACAACGTCTTCATTAGGCTTGGCTTTAAGGGCAGTTGGAAATAACTTGAGTGTTCATATGATACAATTCCTAAAAAGCGGGTTTACAGGAGAGCTTTACAGCGCTAAAAAACTGGGCTTTGAGATTGAGCAGTTTGGGGTAGATGCTTTGAGAGAAAGGCAGAAGCATCTTGAGGAATTTGCTGACAAAACCGGAAGATTTATTTTTCAGCCGGACCTAAAGGAAAAGGATGCAGCGATGCAGGGATGGGAGCATGCAAAGAACATAATCAAAAGCGGCAATTATGATGTTGTGATTCTTGATGAAATAAACTGCGTTTTGGAAAAAAAGCTTGTTCCACTGGAAGAAGTTCTTGAAATTGTGAAAAATCATGGGAATGTGGAGCTTATTTTTACAGGAAGAGACGCACCAAAAGAATTAATGGATGTTGCGGATTATGTAAATATTGTGCAGAGGGTCAAACATCCTTGGCAGAAAGGAATCGTTGCAAGAAGGGGGATAGAGTATTAAACCAACTGCTCAATAATCTTTGCCAGCTTGAAGTCCATGTAAGTCAGGCCGTTTGCATCTGGAGTTGTCAATGTTATTGTTACTTTATTATTGTTTATTGTGATATTTGGAAAATGGCGCTGTCTTTCCGCTTCCTCTCCAACCTTCTGCGCAAAATCCATCGCTTCCTTGAAATTGCTAAAATTAAATTCTTTCACTATTTCGCTGCCAATCATCTCCCAATCTTTTAATTCCTGAAGCCTGTCATGGATTTCTTTAATTGATAGATGCTCCATAATTGCCACTTTAACTTAATTTTATATAAATTTTTTGATATGGGCAATCTTTATAAAGAAAATAAACAAACTAATGTAAAATGCCAAGACTAAACTTCTCAAAAAACGCATTGCTGATACTTGAGCAGCGCTACTTGAAAAAGGACAATAAAGGCAAGCCAATAGAAAAGCCAGAAGATTTGTTTAGAAGAGTTGCTAAAAATATTGCGCAAGCAGATGCAAAATATAAGCATTCAAAAAAAGATGTTAAAAAAACAGAAGAAAAATTTTATAACTTAATGGGTTCATTGGATTTCCTTCCTAACTCTCCAACCTTGTTTAATGCAGGAAGAAAATTGCAGCAACTGGCGGCATGCTTCGTGCTTCCGATTGAAGATGGCATAAGCTCAATATTCAAGACATTGTACGACACTGCTTTAATCCACAAGACAGGCGCTGGTACAGGCTTCAACTTCTCAAAATTAAGGCCAAAAGGCGATATTATAGAAAGTGCGGGTTTTACAAGCGGTCCAGTTTCTTTCATGAAAATTTTTGACGCTGCAACTGAGCAGATCAAGCTCGGGGGGGTTTTGAGAGGGGCAAACATGGGCATTCTGGATGTAGAGCATCCGGACATTGAGGACTTTATAACAGTAAAAAGCAAGGAGAATGTGCTGACAAACTTCAATGTCTCAGTCGCGATAACAGACAAATTCATAGAAGCTGTAAAGAAAAACAAAAGCTACAATCTTATAAGCCCAAGAACAAAAAATGCTGTAAAGAAAGAAAGCGCAAAAAGAATTTTTAAACTTATCTGCGAGCAGGCATGGCTTAATGGAGATCCTGGGGTAATTTTTATTGACAGAATAAATGAGTTTAATCCAACACCAAAGCTTGGAATGATTGAAAGCACCGACAGTTGTGGTGAACAGCCATTATTACCATATGAATCCTGCAATTTAGGCAGCATTAATTTGTCAAATATGGTTGAGAATAAAAAAATCAATTATGAAAAATTGAAAAAGACAATACACATTGCAATTCATTTTCTTGACAATGTAATTGAGATGTGTGATTACCCTCTAAAGGAAAACAAAAAAATTGTTGATAAAAACAGAAAAATTGGGCTTGGCATTATGGGTTTTGCCGATATGCTTGTGAAGTTAGGAATTGCTTATGATTCTGAGCGAGGATTAGAAACAGCAGAGCAAGTTATGAAATTCATTTCAAAGGAAGCGAGCGTTGCATCTTTAGAGCTTGCAGCAAAAAGAGGCGCTTTTCCTTCATGGAAAGAAAGTATTTGGAACAGAAAAAGCAGGCACTTCAAAGGCTGCCACATGCTTTTAAGAAACGCTACAAGAACTACAATTGCACCCACAGGAACAATAAGCATAATCGCTGACACTTCAAGCGGTATAGAGCCATTGTTTGCATTAAGCTATGCAAGAAAAACAGCAGAAGGCAAAACTTTGATATATTTTGATAAAAATCTGAAAAAAGTTTTGATGGAGAATGATTTGTATAACGATGAAATTATTGAGAAAATAAACAGGGAAGGAACAATCAAAAATATTTATGAAATACCGGAAAAAATAAGGAAAATTTTTGTTGTAGGCTCTGACATTGAAGCAGAGTGGCACGTCAAAATGCAGGCTGCTTTCCAGAAATATGTTGACAATGGCATTTCAAAAACCGTGACTTTGCCAAAAGATGCTAGTGTTGAGGATGTCGAGAAAATCTTTATGATGGCTTTTGAGCTTGGCTGCAAGGGCATTTCCGTCTATCGCTACGGTAGCAGAGAAGGGCAGGTTATTTATCTAAGTTCGAAGAGGGACGAGCAGATTACTTTGAGCGGATTTTTGAAAAGGTAAAATGATTGTTATAAAATCAAAAAAATTCATTCTGAGACCGTATAGAAAAGGTGATGAAAAATCACTTGTTGAAAATATAAATGATAAGAATGTTTCTAAATTTATGCTTAATATACCTTACCCTTATAAGCCAAAAGATGCAAAAAAATGGGTTAACAACTGGTTAAAGCGGAAGAAGCAAAATAAAAAAGATTTTGGATTTGTACTGAACATTAATAGCAGTTTTGCATTGGATATTAATAGTAATGTAGTTGGAGGAATTGGATTAAATAACATTGAAAAACACAAAGCGGAAATCGGCTATTGGCTTGGGAAGAAATACTGGGATAAGGGAATTATGACAGAAGCAGTTAAACTCGTTACAAATTTCGGCTTTAAAAAGCTAAAATTAAGAAGAATATACGCCTATATTTTCATAAGAAATAAGGTTTCTATACGCATTTTAAAAAAGAATGGTTATAAGTATGAAGGCTTATTAAAAAAGCATCATTTAAAAAAAGGAAAATTTATTGACGCACTGCTATATGCTAAGGTAAAATGACCTTCTTCATAATCCATGGAGTCTACGCAAATCCATCAGCAAACTGGTTTCCTTGGCTTAAAAATGAACTTGAAAAAAGAGGTTATGAAGTAATTGTGCCAAAATTTCCAACACCTCTTGACCAATCATTAGAAAGCTGGCTTAGGGTATTTGCAAATTATGAAAACAAAATAAATGAAGAAACTGTGTTTATAGGGCACAGCTTAGGAGCCTCTTTTATCTTGAGTTATCTTGAAAAAACAAACAAAAAAATAAAGGCAGCATTTTTGGTTGCTGGGTTTTTTAAATTATTGAATAGCCCTTATGATGAAATAAACAAGAGTTTTATAGATAAAGAGTTCAACTGGAATAAAATCAAAAATAATTGCGAAAAATTTGTTGTAATTGCATCTGACAATGATGAATACATTTCTCTGGATATGAGCAAAGAATTAGCAAAAAATGTTAATACAGAATTAATTATTATACATAATGGCGGGCATTTAAACAAAGAGTCTGGCTATGATACCTTTCCGCTTTTGCTGGAGTGCATAATAATAAATTTGGGATAATCAAGCATGCATCTTGTGCTCTCTTGTAAAATAAATCAGAAATACGCTCAAAAACAAAAGTATGCTTCCGATTATTATGTAAGCTACAGGAGCGCTCAAGAATTCTGCAAGCCATCCTATAATAAAGCTGCCTAAAGAGGTCAATCCAAAGCCAAGGAATAACGTGCTCAATACCCTTCCCCTGTATCTATCATCAACAATGAGCTGCAAAATTGTGTTATTTGTTGCATTAAAAGTTGAAAATGAAAAACCAATCATCACAAGTAGAACCGCAAAAACAGCAAGGTATTTGGACATAAAAATAGCTGCTGCGCCGAAAAGCACAAGCAGAACGCCAAAGCTTACAAATGAGAATATCATTGCAGCCTTCACTTTCTCTTTTGAGCGTATTCCCGAGAATAAAGAGCCGAGCAGAGCGCCTATGCCTACAATCGAAAACATGTAGCCGTAGCCTGTTGCTCCAATATGAAAGTAGTCCTTTGCAAAAACAGGCAGCAGGGTTGTGTAAGGCAGCCCAATTGCAACCATCAGGAATGAGAACAATACAACGGTAAATATTACTTTATGATTTTTTATATAGACTGCTCCTTCCTTAAGGCTTGAGGTAAGTGATTTTTTATGCTTCTTAACTTGTGGAGGTATTTTCATAGCAAATAAAGCCCATAAAACAGCTATAAAGCTTATAGTGTTCAACAGTAATGCGTATTTAACTCCTAGCGTGCCTATAACAAGCCCTCCAATAGCAGGGCCAAGCACAAGAGTAAGCGTAAGAGAAGCTCCGTTTAATGCAACTGCATTGACAATCTTTTCTTTTGGCACAATCTCCGATATCAGCGACTGCCTTATTGGCAGGTTAAATGAATTTGCAACCCCTTCTAAAATTCCTATTACAATTATTGGGAAAACATTTAGCTCTCCTCCAAAAGCCAAAAAAGCCAAGATGCCAGAAAGAATCATTGCGCTTCCTTGGGAATAAATCATAAGTTTCCTGCGTTCGTACTTGTCAGCCAAAGCGCCTGCAATCATGGTGAAGAAAAGCATAGGCAAAGACCTTGCAAGATTAAAAATTCCAAGATAAAACGGAGAGTTTGTCAACTCGTAAACAAGCCAATTCAGCGCAATTATCTCAAGAAAGTCTCCTGTGCTTGATATTACTCCGCCAGTCCAAAGCAATCGGAAATTTTTGTATCTGAGCGAAGAGAACATTGACTTAAACCCGTTTTCTTTGTGTTGAATGGTTTCCATTAAAACAAAGAAAAAGCAACAATTTAAATAAGTTATTAAAAAGTTTAAACAAAATAATGGACACAGCTACTAAAAGATTGTTGGAAGAATTAGAACTATTTGGGAAGAAACATGACGGCTATTACAACATTTCTGCTGACACAGGCAAATTTTTTCATATTTTGGTTTTAATATCAAAAGCAAAAAATATTCTTGAAGTTGGCACTTCAAATGGCTACTCAACAATATGGCTTGGAGAGGCAGTAAAGCAGAATAAAGGCAAAATCACAACTATTGAAATATCAGAGCATAAGGTAAAGATGGCATTGGATAATTTCAAAAGAGCAAAACTAAGCAATATAAAAATCATTCATGGGAATGCCTTGGAAGATATTCAAAAATTAAAAGGGAATTTTGATTTCTTGTTTCTTGATGCAATAAAAGAAGACTACATCAATTATTTCAAATTGGCTTATCCAAAGCTTGCAAAAAATACAATAATCGTTGCTGACAACGCAATAATGTTTGAAAAATATATGAAAGATTATTTGCATTATGTTAGAAATAATAAAAATTTGAGAAGTGTTTTAGTGCCGATTGGAAGCGGTGTTGAATTTACGTTGAAGCTGAAATAAAATGGACATTTTTGCACATGGGCTTTGGAGCTATGCTGTCTTTCATAAGAAAAAATATGTTTGGCTGGCAACTTTGTTTGGCTTATTGCCGGATTTCTTGTCTTTTGGTATTATTTTTGTCATTAATTTATTGAATGGGAATTTCCACAGAGGGCCGCCTGCAATAAGCTCTCTTCCAGAATGGCTTTTTGCAACATATAATTTGACTCACAGCTTTATAATGTTTATTGCTGTTTTTGTTATTGTTTATTTAATAACTAAAAAATGGTTTTGGCCATTGACAGCATGGGCAATACACATTTTGATAGATATACCAACACATTCAACAAGATTTTTTCCAACACCATTTTTGTGGCCTTTGTCTGATTATGTTTTTGATGGCATAAGCTGGGCAACACCATGGTTCATGCTGGTTAATTATGGAATTTTAATGGCGGTTTTTCTGGTTATTGCGCACAAGCGGGCTAAATATAAAAAAGTAAATAAACGATAATTATTCTTTTAGGAATATTTATTTCAATTAAATATTTATATAGGAATATCTATGGCTTATTGCGGAGGTGAATTTGATGCAAATGATGGCAATGATGCGGATGGGATTTTAATGCAAAAGCCACAGCCTCAATAAAAATTGGTTGTGGCTGATTTATTTTTATAACAAGCTTTAAAAAATAACTGGATATACCTAATTCTATGCACAAAATTGAATTGTTAAAACAAGATTACGAAAATAAAAAATTCAGAATAAGTGAAAGGCTTCAGCAGTTTGATAAATTCTTCAACGAGCCTTATTCATGGTTTTACAGGAATGGCGAATTAGTTTTGCTTCCAGTTGAAACAAAAGACGACTACCGGATTTTCGAGGAGCTTGCATTCTGCATCTTCACAGCAAACGCAAGCGCTGAGATGGGAGCAAAGGCAGTTGATGCAGTTAGAAATGTTTTAATAAATGGCTCTGCAGATGAAATGACAAGAAGATTGGAAGGAATTTACAGATTTAATAATGTAAGGCCTGCTCATATTATTCACACAAGAACATACCTTAAAAATTCATTAAACTTTCAATTAAAAAATAAAATAAAATCATTCAAAAACAAAGATGAGTTGCGAGATTTTTTTGCACTAAACAAGGATGTAAAGGGGTTAGGCATGAAGGAGGCATCTCATTTCCTAAGGAACATAGGATTCAAAGGTTATGCAATCTTGGACAAGCATATAATAAACTCTCTGCATGAATTTGGAATTTTAAAAACAAATGAAAAGCCAAGAAACAATAAGGGATATTTAGAGATAGAGGAAAAATTTATTGATTTTTCAAAAGAGATTGAAATTGATATGGACGAGCTTGACTTATTGCTTTGGAGCAGGAAGAACGGAAGGATTTTGAAGTAAGTTTTATAGAAATGGATGAGAATTCAAAAGAGTTTGATTATCTGAAGGTTATACGCGCGGTAGAAAGCATGCCGTTTAATGCAGGCAAAAATCTGTTAATTGATTTCTTGCAGGGAAATTTGAAAAATGAATCTGTGAAAAGAAATAGTTTGAATAAAAAGCCGCTATTTGGATTTTTGCAGCTATACTCAAGAAAAGAAGTTGAGGAGATTGTTGAAAATTTACTCAGCAATAACCTGCTGGAATACCAGCAGCTGCCGGAGAACAGATTTATCAAAGTAATAGCAGTAACAGAAAAAGGAAAAAGAGAGCTTGCAAATCCAAGCCACTACAAGAAAAAGCTTTCAAACAGGTTTATAATTAATGAAACTGAAATAACAGAAGAGGATAAGACTTTATTTCAAGCTTTTGATTTTTTCTTAAAACCCTACAATGACGAACAGAAAAAGGCAGTCATAAGCGCCAAAAACAAAATATTGTGCGTTGCAGGCGCAGGCTCCGGCAAAACTACAGTTCTTACAAAAAGAATAGAGTTCCTAACGAAATTTAGGTCCATTAATCCATCAAAAATACTGGCTATAACCTTTACAAGAAAGGCAAGAAGCGAAATGATTTCAAGGCTTTCAAAATCACCTTATTGCGAAGGCGTAAGGATAGAAACATTCAATTCATTCTGCGAGAAAATACTAAAAGAACGCAATGATTTAATTTACGAAAAAGATGTTAAAGTAATAAGCTACAGCCAAAAAGTAAAACTGTTCAATGTTGCTTTAAGGGAAAATAATATCAATGCCAATGATGCTTTAAGCGGCTATTTTTCATTTGCCCAAAGAGCCGGCAGAACAAGCGAAGAATTATTGCTTATGTTAATGAATGATTGCTGTTCTATACTTGAATTGTATAAATCCAATAATAAGGACATGAATACTCTTCTAGAAGAAGCCAAGATTTTGGATGCAAAGAATAGCAATAATCTAAGGATGGTTTATAGAATCTGCAAATATATGGATTTGTCCATGAAAAAACTGGGTTTGAGGGATTATACAGACCAGCTGATTCATTGCATAAATTTTTTTAAGCAAAATCCAAAACTTGTCCCTGTTTTTGAGCATGTGCTGGTTGATGAATATCAGGATGTGAATTCTGCACAGATAGAATTGATTGATTTGTTAAATCCTGCTAACTTATTTTGTGTAGGTGATCCAAGACAATCAATATTTGGCTGGAGAGGTTCTCAGATAAAATATATACTCAATTTTGAAGAAAAGCATCCGGATTGCGAGATTATAACTTTGAGCACAAACTACAGGTCGTCAAAACAGATAGTTGAGCTTATAAACTCTGCAATGGAAAGCGCACGGCTGCCGGAGCTAAAGCACTTTAACGAATTGAATGCAGAGATAAAGCTAATTGGGTTTGAGTCTGAAGATGATGAGGTAAATTTTGTTGTAAATAAAATTAAGGAAATGGATATTTCAAAAAATGAAATTTTTGTCTTGGCAAGAACCAATAGGATTATTTCTGAGCTTGCCGATAGAATGAAATTAAATGGGATAAAACATATCGTAAGGACAGAAGAGCACCATGTGGATATAGAAGCGGCGAAAGATGAGGTTACATTGGCAACCGTGCATTCAATAAAAGGGTTGGAAGCAGATACAGTTTTTGTTGTTGGATGCAATGGATTGAGTTTTCCATGCAAAACATCAGAGCATCCTGTAATGGAGCTTACCAAGATTTATGATTACGACAAGGAAGAGGAAGAAAGAAGACTGTTTTATGTTGCAATTAGCAGGGCCAAGAATAGATTATATTTAACATATAGTGGAAAGCATACAAGGTTTGTTACAGATAAAATGATTAATCTTTTGAAATCTGAAAATCCAAAATCAAAACCACTTGTAAAAAACATTGATGTGCCGCTGACAAGAATTCAAAATTTTAAGAACAGCGAAGTGAATTTGATGGCTAACTTGAAGGAATGGCGTGCTCAGCTTGCAAGAGAATACAATCTGCCGGCATATATAATAATGCATGATAAAACAATTATGGAGATAATAGAAAATAATCCCAGCACAATAGAAGAATTAAGAAAAGTAAAAGGCATAGGTCCTGCAAAGCTCGAGAAATACGGAAATGATATTTTAAGGATTTTGAATGGGCGAGCTTGACCTATTGCTTTGGAGCAGGAAGAACGGAAGGATTTTGAAATAAGATTTTTGACTTATTCATTGAATAAAGACACAATATAAAAACTCATTAAAAATAAATCAATAAAATGTCAAAATCATCAATCAAAAACATCTCCAAAATCATTAAACTCCTAAAACAAGAAATAAAACAATTTGAAAACCCAATCGCAACAGAAATAGGAGAAAAAACAAAAAACCCATTTCTAGTTTTGATTTCTTGCATTCTAAGTTTAAGAACAAAAGACACAACAACAGGACCTGCATCAAAAAGATTGTTTGATTTGGCAGACAATCCAAAAGCCATGCTGAAACTTTCAAAAAAACGAATTGAAAAAGCAATTTTTCCAGTTGGGTTTTATCCAACAAAGGCAAAATGGATTAAGCAAGTTTGCAAAATCTTGATTGAAAAATCTGATGGAAAAGTGCCTGACAATATGGACGATTTAATTAAATTGCCAGGGGTTGGTAAAAAATGTGGAGCAATAACTTTGGTTTACGGGTTTAACAAACTAGATTATATACCCGTAGATATTCACGTTCATGTTATTGCAAATCGTTTAGGATGGGTGAAAACTAAAAATCCTGATAAAACAATGGAAAAACTAATGGAGGTTATACCTAAGAAGTATTGGTATGACTTGAATAACCTACTCGTATCCCATGGTCAAAATATTTGTGTTACAAATTCTCCGTTTTGCAATCGCTGTTCAATCAATGGTTATTGCCCAAGAATTGGTGTTGTAAAAAGTCGTTAAAATATTTGCTAAAATCATTTTTTAAAACTACCATATTTATATACTAGTTTTCAAATAAATCTTTAAAAGAGGTAGCCTAATGAGAGATTTTGTGTTGTTTGCCCATGTAATAGCTGGACTGGCGCTGATAGCATTCCCCATAATCATTCTTTTGTATCTTAAGAAAAAGTCAAAATGGCTCAAGCCCCTCTCTTTTGCAACTGCTGCAATAAGCTGGGTATTGCTGCTGCCAGCAGGCAAGCTGTACATAACTTTCTATCCCGCAACCAAAACCCTTGTCAAAGCAGGAAGTTGGCCATGGGTCCATTCTATTGTTATGGAAACAAAAGAGCATTGGGGCTTATTGCTCCCAATAATTGCAACAGTAGCAGCTGGACTTATATTTACAGGCAAATATGAAGAAAGCAAAAAATGGTGGATTTTGACAATAGTCTTGTCAATACTTTTGGGGGTTATGGGAAGAATTGTTAAAATCGGAGCATTGCAATGACGAAATTTAATTTTTATTTCGGAGCAGCAGCAAGCGCTTGGCTGCTTACGATATTGATTATTGCCGCAGAACTTGTTAGCCCATTCAAGACTTTTTTGGCGAATGTATTTAAACATCACTGGATTGGAAAAGGAGCGCTTATAGCTCTTACTTTCTTGGCAGTTGGATTTTTATTAAAAAACAAAACTTCGCTTGGAAATATTCCAGATGACAAATTATCATGGTACAGCATACTTGGAAGTTTGATTGTGATATTTTTATTTTTTATAATAGAATTTTTTAAGTAAAATGGATAAAGGCAAGATAATTGCAGCGGTTGTTCTGTTGGTTTTTGTGGGTATAATTGCATATTTCTTCGTATCGTCTGAAACCGCTAAAGATCAAATACCATCTTATGTTACAGGCGAAAAGCGTGCAATCTATGAATGGGCAAAAACAAAAGAAGGGGCTGCTTTGCTTGAGCAGGTGCCTTGCTATTGCGGCTGCAAGTTTGAAGGGCACAAGCACACAAGACATTGCTTTTGGCGCGATGATGGAACATTTGACAAGCACGGCATTACTTGCTCAGTTTGCTTTGACATAGCAAAAAAGACAAGGCTGATGCATGATCAAGGCATAGATATTTGCACCATAAGAAAGGAGATAGACAAATTTTACGAGCCAAATAAGCATCTTGGGACTGATACGCCAATGCCAGAAGGATGTGTATAATTTTCTTGAGGAAAGAATATGGTTGAGCAACTTACATTAGGAATAATAATTGCTGCTGCATTGGCAGACAGCATAAACCCTTGTGTATTTGGAGTTTTGATATTTCTGCTTGCTTATATGACAAGAGTTTTCAAGAATACAGCAAGAATGTTGATTGCAGGCTTAACATATATAACAACTGTTTATTTAACCTATTTTTTGATTGGAGTTGGCATATTCACTTTAGCTTATACAGCAGGATTGGCAAAGCCATTTTACTGGTTTGCGGCGTCTGTTGCAATAATTGCAGGTCTTTTTGAAGTGAAGGATTATTTTTGGTATGGCAAAGGATTTTCATTGCAGATGATTCCCGGAGCAGCCGAGAGAATCAAGAAATATTCCATTGCAATGGAAAGGATGGAAACTGTGCATCCTCTATTGAGTTTGGCAGTTGCTGCTTTCTTAGGAATTTTCGTAGTTTTTGTTGAATTGCCTTGCACAGGAGCGCCCTACTTAGCTATATTAGGATTACTAACTAAAGGGGCTTATGCTTCAGGAATACCTTTGCTTCTGCTTTATAATTTAATATTTATTCTACCACTAATTGTTATTGTAGCGTTAGTATATACAGGCTACGCATCAAAAACACTTGAAAAATGGAGGAAAGAACATAGAGGCGTGATGAGGCTCGGCATTGGATTGTTTTTGTTGACTCTAGGCGCTTACATGATATGGGCAGTAATATAAGGTAAGAAAAATGCCAATCATAGTAAAAAGAAGAGGGCATAAGGAAAATTTTGATGAAAGAAAGGTGTATGGTTCTGTTTATGCAGCTTGTGCAAGCGCGCATTATAATGAAATGCAATGTGAAAAAATAGCAGATGGAGTGACTAAAAGGGTTAAAATGTTTGTAAAAAATAAAAAAGAGATTCAATCAACAGAAATTCGCAGGAGAATAGAAGCTGAATTAAAAAAGAGAGACGAAGAGCTTGCATTCTTTTACGAGCAGCATTTGCCGAATTTAAAGCGATTATAGAGAATAGTGAAAAAATGAAATCAAATAATAAGTTATCTTAACCAAACGTCAAAACTTTATCAGACTCTTCAACTAAGTTTAGCATATCCTCCATTGCAGAAACAGGACAAATGCCGATTTCTTTTTCCCTTATTTTCAAGCAAACCCCGCAAGCAAGAACAATGCCATTATTTTTTAAGAATTTGTCAAAAACCACAATTTACATTAATTTATAGTGGTTTTTGAGCATGCTCGGAAATTTTTGCAATTTTCAATACATAATAAAAATTTCCGACATTTTAATAGAACCTTCAAGTAGAGGAAATTTGTCGTCTTTGACATTTTCAGCCTCAACACCCTTGCCAAGCAGGAATACCTTAACAAAATGATTTTTCTGTCAAAAACCACCCATCATAGATGGGTGGCATATTGCTTATCGCAAATGTTATAGCGGTTTTTGAGCACACTCGGAATTCCAGCAATATTTGGGTTTAGCTTACTAAACCACTATTCAAAGAATAGTGGAATTCCGATGT
>ORJL010794530.1_pt1 | contig 32579 bp, 26 predicted proteins | sample 1779941 | NCBI WGS metagenome assembly ORJL01 (sample SAMEA104232317, study PRJEB22302) | groundwater metagenome | biome: forest; feature: aquifer; material: groundwater | place: USA | collected 2011-08-07 | depth 5.8 m | reverse complement strand
TCGCGCGAGCGGCTGCGCGCCGTCGGGGACGCCATCGTCGGCGCCTTCCGCCACTCCACCCGGCTCCACGGGATGATGCGCCAGTTCCTGCGCGAGAGCGCCTCCGACCTCCTCCCGGGCTGGCTGCGCGAGGCGGAGGACGACCGCCCCAAGGAGCCCGCCGCGGTCGCGCGCGCCCGCACCGTCCTGACGCTCGAGCCCGATGCGCAGATCGCCGCGATCGCCCGCGAGGGGGCCTCCCTCGCGAAGGAGCTGGGGGCGCTCGGGCGCGCGGACCTCGTCGCGGAGCTCCTCGGCGCGCTGGTCGGCTTCGTCCGCGACCGCGCCGCGCTCCGCCGGTCGGCCGCCTGCGATGCGATCGGCGAGACGAAGGGGGCGATCGAATCCGATGCGGCCGCCGAGGTCCGCGGAAGGCTGGAAGAAGCGATCCGCGCCGCGCTCGACGTCGAGGAGGACCCGGCCATCTACCCGAAGCTCGCCACGGTCGCGACGATGCTCGTCGACGCTCGGATCCGCCAGGGGGTCCTCCCCGCCGCGATGCCGACGCTCGATCTGTTGCGACGGCACACGCAGGTGAAGGAGGGCGGCTTCCCGCGCCGGTCCGAGCAGGCCTTCCAGGCGCTCGAGCGCGTCGCCTCCGGCGGCGGGTTCGCCGTGGTGCAGGAGCGGCTCCGCGAAGGCGACCCCGACGCCCTCCGCGTCGTGGAGAGCCTGGACGCCGCGGCCACGCGGTTCCTCATCGGGCAGATCAAGGCCTCGGAGGCGATCGCGGACCGGGTGAGGTACGCGGAGACCATCGCGCGCGCGGGGGCGAGCGCCGCGGCGATCCTGATCGAGGCCACGCAGAAGACGACGGCCCCCTCGGACGCGCTCCGCCTGATGGAGGTCCTCCCGTCCGCGGCGCCCGAGAAGATGGTCGAGGTCGCGCTCGACGGTCTCCTTCGCCACCCGGCGATCGCGCTGCGGCGGCGCGCGGCCCTGATGCTCGCCGAGCGCGGCTACCCGCGGGCCGGGAGCATGATCCTCGGCGCGTTGCGCGAGGAGGCCGACGCGGCGGTGCGGGCGACGCTCGTGGAGGCGCTGGGCGACCTGCGGTACAAGGACGCGGTGGAGGTCCTCCTCGAGCTCGCCGAGGGAAGGACGGAGGCGGACGAGGTCCGGAGCGAGGCGTGCGTTGCGCTCGGGAGGATCGCGGACCGCGCGGCAATCTCGATCCTCGCGCGGCTCTCCTCGGGGGGCGGAGGGGGCCTCTCGAACTTCTTCCGCCCGGTCGTGCGCGAGATCCGCGTTGCGGCGACACGCGCCCTCGGGAGCTTCCCGACCGACCTCACGGCGAGGGAGACGCTCCGCCGCCTGCTCGCCGACGCGCTGCCGAGCGTCCGCGCGGCGGCGCAGGAGGCGCAGGAGTCGCCGCTCCTGGCCGTCCCGTCCGCACGGAGCGCGACGAGGGACCCTCGCTCGCAGACGTGGAAGCTCGCGGGGTCGCTCGCGGAGGTCCCGCTCGACCAGATCTGCCAGCTCGTGGCCTCCGCGCAGAAGACCGGGCTGCTGACGCTGCACTTCGACGGGCGGAAGGCGCGCGTCTTCTTCGAGGAGGGCATGGTGGTTGCGGCGGAGTTCGAGGGGAGGCGCGACCAGGCGGCGTTCGACGTCTTCTGCCGGCGGCAGGGGGGCCACTTCTCCTTCCGTCCGAACGAGGCGGCTCCCGAGCGGCGCATGAAGGCGCCGGTGGCGCAGTGCCTGCTGGAGGCATTCCGGGTCGCCGATGAAGCCGCGCGGGGCGGCGGCGCTGCGCCGAACTCCAACTCCCAACTCCAATGAACTCCAATTCCAACTCAAAGGCCCTTGGAGTTGGAATTGGAGTTGGGGTTTCTTGGAGTTGGCAGTTGGAGTTGGAGTTCGCCTCGCGAGCGGCTTGCCCTGGCAGTCCACGCGAGATAGGATCCCTGCGCATGACTTCCCGATCCACCAGCCGCTCCGTCGCCGAGAAGGGCTCCCTGGACCTCGAGTCCGCGCGCCAGGCCCTCGTCGACCTCTCGCGCCAGATGCTGCGGGCGGACGCGGAGGGGCGCGCGCTCCTGCACCGGGTCGGCGAGACGATCGTCGGCGCCTTCCGGCAGGCGAAGCAGATCCATCCTGCGCTGCGTCAGTTCCTCCAGCAAAGCGCCCCGGACCTCCTCCCCTCCTGGCTGCCGCCGACCGCAGACGACCACCCGGCCGAGCCCGCCGCCGTCCTGCGGGCGCGCGCGATCGCGACGCTCCTGCCGGAGGAGCAGGCCGCGGCGCTCGCCCACGAGGGCGGGGGGCTCCTGAAGGAGCTCGAGGCCCTCGGACGCGGCGACCTCGTCGCGCAGACGGTAGGACTCCTCGTCCCGCTCATCTCCGATCGCGCCCCGAATGGCCGAGCGGCGGCCTCCGAGGCGATCCGCCAGGTGATGGGGGCCATCGAGTCGGAGGCGGCCTTCGAGGTCCGAGCGAGGCTCGAGGAGGCGGTCCGCGCCGCGCTCGAGGTCGAGGACGAGCCCGCCGTCTATCCGCTCCTCGCTTCCGTCGCGACCACGCTCGTCGACGCGCGGATCCGCCACGGGTCCCTCCCCGCCGCGATGCCGACGCTCGAGCTGCTCCGCCGGCACGCGCAGGTGAAGGAGGGCGGCTTCCCTCGCCGCGCCGACCTCGCGTTCCAGGCGCTCGAGCGGGTCGCCTCGGGCGGGGGATTCGCGGTGGTGCAGGAGCGCCTCCGCGAGGGGGACCCCGACGCGCTGCGCCTGGTCGAGAGCCTGGACGCGGCGGCGACGCGGTTCCTCGTCGGGCAGATCCGGGCGACGGAGGGGATGGCGACGCGCGTCCGATTCGCGAGGACGATCGCGCGCGCGGGGCCGAATGCGGCGGCGGTCCTGATCGAGGCCGCGCAGAAATCGAGCGCCCCGAAGGATGTGCTCCGCCTGATGCAGGTCCTCCCGAGCGCCGCGCCGGAGAAGCTGGTGGAGAGCGCGCTCGACGGCCTCCTCCGCCACCCCGCGATCGAGGTGCGGAAGCGCGCGGCCATCATGCTCGCCGAGCTCGCGACCCCGCACGCGGGGAGCCTGATCCTCCGCGGGCTCCACGAGGAGCGCGAGTCCGCGGTCCGCGCGACGTTCGTGGAGTCGCTCGGGGAGCTGCGTCACAAGGAGTGCGTGCAGCCGCTCCTCGAGATCGTCGAGGGGAGGAACGAGTCGGACGAGGTGCGCAGCGAGGCGTGCATCGCGCTCGGGAGGATCGCGGATCGCGTCGCGATCCCGGCCCTCGTGCGGCTCTCGTCGGGGGCAGGAGGGGGCCTATCGAACCTCTTCCGCGCGCCGGCGCGCGAGGTCCGCGTCGCGGCGACGCGCGCGCTCGGGAGCTACCCGACGGACCTGACGGCGCGCGAGGCGCTGCACCGAGCGCAGGCCGACCCGCTCCCGGCGGTCCGCGCGGCGGCGAAGGAGGCGCAGGAGACCCCCCTCCACGTCCGCCCCTCGACGCGGATCGCGCCCGCGGACCCGCGCGCCGTCTCCTGGAAGCTCGCGGGGTCGCTCGCGGAGGTCCCGCTCGACCAGATCTGCCAGCTCATCGCGGCGGCGTCGAGGTCGGGGCTCCTCACGCTCCAGTTCGACGGGCAGAAGGCGCACGTCTGGTTCCACAACGGCACCGTCGTCGCGGCAGAATTCGAGGGGAAGAGGGACCAGGAGGCCTTCAACGCCTTCTGCCGGCGGACGGGCGGGCACTTCTCGTTCCGCCCGAACCAGGACGCGCCCGAACGGCGGATGCAGGCCCCCGTCGCGCACTGCCTGCTGGAGGCGTTCCGCCTCGCCGACGAGGCGGGCAAGGAGGGTGGGACGGGGACAAGTTCCATGTAGCAATACGCAATGAGCAATCAAGCCTCAAGTCTCGAGGTGGCAAGGGACCTCCCAGCGCGGTCGCACAAGGGAGGCTGGCTGCGCTGGGGATGTCTCGTCGTCCTCGCCCTCGTCCTGCTCGCGGCGGCCGTGTTCCTCTTTGCCGTGTTCCTGCTGCGGGAGGGATACCGGCGGGAGATCGAGCTGGCGCGCAGGGCGGGGGAGGCCGACGCGAAGGCCCTCGTCGCCGTGGCGCCGATCCCTGACGCCGAGAACGCGGCGCCGCTGTACCTCCAGGCCTTCGCGCTCCTCCCCGTGCAGCAGCCCGGGGTCGTCACGGACGGTCTTCCCGCGTTCGCGCTCGACCAGACCTGGGCCGTCGAACTCGAGAAGGAGCCCGCGGCGGCGCTGGCCGCGCGCGAGTGGGTCGAGCAGTATCGCAAGGCGCTCAACCTCCTCCACGAGGGCGCCAAGCGACCCCGCTGCCGATTCGAGAAGACGCTGCGCCCGGTGCCCCCCGCACCGTTCGATGGCCAGGCGCAGCCCCGCATGGCTGCGCGCCTCATGCATGTCGAGGCGAGACTCCTCCTCCTCGACGGGAGGCGCACCGAAGCGCTGCGCGCAATCGATGACCTCTACCATTTCTGCGACGCAGCGCGCGACGACCAGTATGTGGACTCGTGCATGGTCAGCCTCGCCGTGCGCGGCGTCGCCGCGGGCGCGCTACGCCGCGCGTTGCAGGAGCCGCTCGACGACGCCGAGTCCCTCCGCTCCCTCGCTGGAACGCTCGACGCCACGCGCGACGCGACACAGTATGCGCGCGCCCAACGGGCGGGTTGGACCCAGTACGGACGCGCCTCCACGGAGGAGGTCAAGGTCTCGTGGCGGGCCTTCGGGGTCACGGGCAAGCATTGGACCCCGCGGCAGGTCTGGGCGTACGGACTCCTCGACTGGGTGTACAACGAGGACATGACGCACTATCTCAGCCAGAAACGGAGACTTGCTGAGTTCGCTGGCCTGCCGTTCTGGGAGGCGCAGGACGCCGAGGCGAAGATCGAGCGCGAGGCGGAGGCCCTCCCGTTCCGCGATGTCTACGCGCGACGCTGGAGGATCTCCGCACTGATCCAGCACCGCGCCTGGGCGACGGACCAGGCCCGCCACGATGGCGCACGGCTCGCAGTCGCGCTCGCGCGATGCCGCCTCTCGCGCGGCGCCTGCCCGGCGAAGCTCGACGACCTGGTTCCCGAGTTCCTCCCCGTGCTGCCCCTCGACCCCTTCACCGGCAAGCCGTTCCTCTACCGGACCGCGGGGGACTCCGCGCGCGTCTACAGCCTCGCGCAGGTCGGCGTCGACCTCGGCGGCGGAACGACCGGAGCCGACGACATGGGAAACATCCTCTTCCCTCTCGGGGACCAGTCGCCCTTCGAAGGGAAATGACCCCTACGCGGGCAACTCGCGGATGACGCGGCAGAGGAGGCGCGTGAGGATGGGCTCCGCCTTCGTCGCCGTCGCGATGACCTCGTCGATCGAGAGCGGCTTGAGCGCGTCGGGGAGGCACGCGTCGGTCACGATCGAGACGCCCAGCACCTTCATCGCCGCGTGCACCGCGACGATCACCTCCGGCACCGTCGACATCCCGATGAGGTCCGCCCCGATCGTCTTCAGGTAGCGGTACTCCGCGCGCGTCTCGAGCGTCGGCCCGGTGAGCTGCGCGTAGACCCCCTGGTGGACCTTGATCCCCTCTGCGAGGGCGACCCGCTCGGCGAGGGCGATCAGCTCCTTCGAGTACGGCTCGATCAGGTCGGGGAAGCGCGGCCCGAGCGACTCGTCGTTCGGACCGACGAGCGGGTTGGAGCCCGTGAGGTTGATCTGGTCCTCGAGGAGGACGAGGTCGCCCGCGCGGAATCGCGGCGAGATCCCGCCCGCGGCGTTCGAGACGATCAGCGTCCGCGCCCCGAGCGCGCGCATGACGCGGACGGGGAAGGTCACCTGCTGCGGCGTGTACCCCTCGTAGAGGTGGAACCGCCCCTCCATCGCGACCGTCGCGCGCCCCTCGAGCATGCCGAGGACCAGCTCCCCCTTGTGGCTCTCGACAGTGCTCTCGGGGAAGTGGGGGATCTGCCCGTACGGGATCGCCTTCCGCTTGCGGATCGCCGCCCCAACGCCTCCCAGGCCCGTTCCGAGGATCACGCCGACCTCGGGGACGAGGGGCGACACGCGGCGGATCGCCGCGACCGCCTCGTCGATCTGCCTCCTGAGTGGGCTATCGGCCATAGAGGTAGGAGTAGGGATTGCCGCGGTCGTCGTAACCGGGACCGGAGGGTACGAAGCGCGCCTTCTCCGACCGCATGTCGACGATGTCGACGCTGTAGTGGGGGAGGACCTCGGCGACGAACCGCCATGCGGCATTCAGGAGTGCGCGTCGGGCGCAGACCTGGCCGTAGGCGACCTTGTCGAAGTCGTTCCTGAGGTCGGAGGTCTTGAAGGAGGCGGTCGCGGGCCACGCGTGGTCGAGGAGGACCTGCCCGGTCGCGCCGTCGTAGAGGACGATGCGCACCTCGCAGGCAACGACGCCGTGACCGGGGGGCGCGACGACGGTCTCGTTCCCGACGTGGGTCCCCTGGGAGCCCCCGAGGTCGATGATCACGCGGCGGACCTCGCCGACGACGACCTGGGTCGCGACGGACCAGCGGGCCAGCTCGCGGACCTGATCGGGGGTCATGTCGGGGGCGGCGTCCTCGTCGACGGCGCGGGCCCGGAGCTGGACCCCGGGGTCGCTCGGCATCTTCTTCATGCGGAAGGGCGGGGAGACGTCGTGGGAGGCCTTCTCCTCCATCTCGTTCAGGTCTCGGGTCCGCTCGTTGCCGTTGAGGAGGTCGACGACGGCGTCTCGCGCGGCGGTGCCCGCGCCGGGGAGGGTGTCGAGGCGGCTCAGCGTGGCGCCCGGCTTCGCGCTCGAGGCCGGCGCGGCGGCGGTCGCGTCGTGGAAGCGATAGACGGCGATGGTGCAGAGCTCGCGGCCGTGGGCCTCGTAGAGGCTGGGGACGTGCCGCTGGGGCACGGGCCCGGAGCACCCCGCGATGGCGAGGATGGCGGCGAAGGCGGTCACGGCGGCGGTGCGAGACATTGAGGTACCCTCTGAAGCGGCGAGATCGTAGGGAGGCCGGCCCGCCAAGTCAACAGGATCGGGTCGCTGAAGGGTAAGACGTGGCGAGGGGGAGGGGCTCCTGCGATCGGGCTCTCGTTCTCAAGGATTGTGCGCTCGGCCGCAATCTGCGAGGATTGCGAACCTCACGATTCATGGAGGCCCACCGTGATGCTCGCTCATGCCATGCACCGATCCCGCCTGTCCGCCCGCCGGGGCGGGTTCCTCAAGGGGTGCCTGATCGCCCTCGGCATCGTGGCCTTCCTGGGGATCGTCGCCGGCATCTACGTCGCACTGCACTGGAGGGGATGGGCCGCGGACGCGGCGAAGGCCGGCGTCCGGTCGGCGGTCCAGCAGTCGCAACTCTCCGACGACCAGAAGCAGCGCATCATCGCGCGGATCGACTCCCTCGCCAACGACTTCGACAGCGGGAAGCTGTCGGTCGATCAGATGGTCGCGGTGCTGAAGGAGATCGGCGAGAGCCCGCTGCTGCCGCTCGGGATGGTGAAGGCGGCCGAGGCGAAGTACATCAAGCCCTCCGCGCTCACCGCGGAGGAAAAGACCGCCGGGGTCCGCTCGCTCCAGCGCATGGCGCGAGGGGTCTACGAGAAGAAGATCCCGAGCTCGGCGATGGACGAGGTGATCACGCCCATCTCGACGACGGGGCTGAATGGGCAGAAGAAGCTCAAGGAGACCGTGACCACGGAGGAGCTGAAGACGTTCCTTGCCGCGGCGAAGAAGAAGGCCGATGACGCCGCGATCCCGGACGAGGCCTTCGAGGTCGACGTCGCCGCGGAGATCGAGAAGGCGATCGACAAGGCGCTGGGCCAGACCCCCGCACCGAAGTAGCATCCGGGCGGGGGGAGCGGCCACCGGCGCTCGCGCCCCCTTCCAGGCCACAGGCGGCGCTACCTCCGGACCGCGAACTCCGTCCCCGGCAGCGCCACGCGGAGGAGCAAGGCGACCTGCTCGGCCGCGAGTCCCGCGACGAGGAAGGTCTTGGCGCGCGACGCCGGCCCCGTCGCAAGCGTCACCCGCGACCGCGCGACACCCAGCGCGCGCGCGAGCATCTCCGCCACCGCCTCGTTCGCCCGACCGCCCTCGGGAGGCGCCGTCACCGCCACCTTGAGCGCCCCTCCGTGGTCCCCGACCAACCGCTCCTTCGACGCGCGCGGCTGGACGTGGGCGGGGATCAGGACGCCGGCGGACGTGGCACTGAGCAGGACCATCCGGAACCCCAACTCCAAGGACCAACTCCAAGAAACTCCAACTCCAATTCCAACCATCCGGCACGAGGGCTCGGAGTTGGAGTTCGGCGAATGCCCTCGCGAGTGTCACCTCCGATTGAACCACGCCGGATTTCGAGTTGGAATTTCTTGGGGTTGGGCCTTGGAGTTGGAGTTTCCGCTATTTCTGCGCGTTCTGCCGGGCCTCCGCGAGGCGCGACTTCACCTCGTCCGCCGTCGCGCGATACGCCTCCGTGTTGCCGAGCCGCGTCGAGAGGTACTCGTAGGCCGTGACCGCGTCCGGCCACGCCTGGTCGCGCATCGACCGCGCCCCGACGCGCAGGCAGACCTGCGCCGCCTGCTCCCGCCCGTTCGCGCGGATGTCGTCGAGCCTCTCCAGCCACGCCCCCGCCACCGCCCAGACCTGCGGATTGTTCCCTCCGTCCGACAGCGCCCTCGCCGCCTCCAGGTCCTCCCGCGCCTCGTTCATCAGGTCCTGTTCCCTCGAGGACGGGTCGCGGTGCACCGTCGCCATGATGTCGAACAGCCCCAGCGCAAGCCTGTCCTCCGCGGAGAGGTCCCATCCGGCCGTGAAGATCGCGCGCAACTTCTTCGGACCCCAACTGCTCCAGTCCGCCTTGATCGTCCCCTTCGGGTTCGCCAGCTCCGCGAGCACCCCCGTCTCGTCCGCGCCCCCCGCCTGGAACTCCACGCTCTGGCCGTGCCGCTGGAGGTAGGCGGACCTCTTCTTCATCGAGAGGCCGTTCCGCCCGTTGATGCGGTCGATCAGCGCCGCCTTCAGCGCGCCGATCCGCGCGATCAGGTCGAGCTGCCCGTCGAACGCCTTCCCGATCTCGTCCGTCTGGATCTTCCCCCGCGTCGCGTTCATCGCCTTCCACGCGAGATCGTACCGGTAGTCCTTCTCCTGCACCGCGTCGGGGAGCGACCGCACGTAGGCCGCCTCCCACAGGACGATGTCCGCGTCGCGCTTCGCCTTGAAGGCCGACTCGTTCCGCAGCCGCTCCTCCGCGTCGATCTTCTCCCCGATCCCCTTCGCCGCCTCGCGGAGCTGCGGCAGGTCGAAGAGGTCGACCCTCGTCTTCAGCAGCTCGCGCGCCTCCGCGAACTTGCCCGCCGCGAGCTTCGTGGCGATCGGCTGCGCGACGTCGTGGTCCCACGCCGTGTCCGACTCCGTCCTCAGCACCGCGATGTCGTCGCCGACCTGCCGCTCGAACCACGACCCCTTCTCGAGCGTCCACTGGAAGTCGGTGAGGCACTTGATCGCCGCGCCGAACCTGCCCTGCCCCTTGGACGTCTCCGCGTCCCCGACTGCCTTGTCGTACGCCTCGGCCGCCGCCGCGAACCCCTTTGCCGCGTTGTCGGCCGCCTCCAGCAGCTTCCGCCCCGCCTTCTCCGCCTCCGAGCCCTCGTAGTCCTTCTTGATCGCCTCGAACTTCTTCTGCACGTCGTCCCGGAGCGACTTGAGCCGGTCCTCGACCGTCTTCCGCGTCTCCCTGGAGGCGAGCAGCTCGTCGATCTGCTTCGCGCTCGCCTGGAGCGCCCGGAGGGACTCCTGCGCGCCGAGGGCGGTGAGCTTCTTGCGCAGGCGGTCGATGGCCTCCTGGGCCATGGCCTCGTACTTCATCCCGTGGGTCAGGCTCTTCACCTCCTCGTACTTCTGGATCGCCTCCTTCAAGGAGGGGGCCAGCGCCCCGTTCATCACCGCGCGCTCCCAGGTCTCCGCGTCGGAGAACTGCTTCGCCGCGAGCTTCTCCTTGGCGGTGTCGGGCGGACCCGGCGTCGGCCCGACGCCGGGCGTCGGGTTTCCCCCGTCGTGCTTCGGGTCGGGGAAGAAGTGCTTGTACCCGAAGTACCCCGCCGCCCCGAGCGACCCCATGACGATGAACATGAACATTGGCACGAGCACCCGCTGCGCGAGGGGAGGCGGATCCATCGGCGCCGTCCCGGTGCTCGGGAAGCTCGTCAGCGTCGTCGGCCCGCCGTCGAGCTCCGACTTCATCGCCTCCAGCGCCAGAACCACCTCCGAGGCGCTCTGGTACCGCTGGTCCGGGTCCTTGCACATCATCTTCTCGACGATGGTGACGAGGTTCGCGGGGACCGTCGGGTCGAGGTCGGGGATCGGGATCGGCTCCGTCTTCACCTTCGCGATCACGATCTCCCGCGCGCTCGCCCCCTGGTACGGCGTCTGCCCCGCGAGGAGGCGGTAGAAGGTCGATCCCAGCGAGTAGATGTCGCTGCGGTGGTCGGCGGGCTTTCCGAGGGCCTGCTCGGGGGCGACGTAGTGCGGCGTGCCGAAGACGCACCCCTGCTCGCGCTCGTCCTTCACGTTGATCGTCGGGTCGAGCTTCTTCGCGAGGCCGAGGTCGCAGATCTTCACGACCCCCTCCTCGCCGATCATCAGGTTGTCGGGTTTGATGTCGCGGTGGACGATCTTCTTCTTCTCCGCGTACTCGAGCCCCTTCGCAGCGTCGAGGACGATCCGCGTCGCCCGCTTCGGCGTGAGCTTCTTCTCCTTCGCCAGGTGGTCCTGCACGGAGCCGTTCGGCAGGTACTCCATGCTGAAATAGTAGATGTACGCGTCCCGCTCGGGGACGCGGTTGACGTCGTAGACCTGCGCGATGTTCGGGTGGTTGAGCTGCGCCGCGGCGCGCGCCTCCTGGATGAAGAGGTTGATGAAGCTCTGGTCGCGCACCAGCTCGTCGGCGAGGAGCTTGAGGGCCACGACGCGGTTCAGCGAGAGCTGGAGCGCCTTGTAGACCGTCCCCATGCCGCCCCGCCCGACGCGCTCGACGATGCGGTAGCCTCCGATCATCTGCCCGACCCGCCCGCCGCGCTTCGTCTCCTCCGCGTCGGCGAGGAAGGAGAACATCGTCTCGCCGGCGTCGATCTTCGCGCCGATCTCGAGCTTCGCGTCCTTGACGCGCTGGCCGTTGAGGAAGGTCCCGTTGCGGCTGTCCTCGTCGATGAGGTGGAAGGCGCCGTCCTTGTGGACGATGCGGAACTGCGTCCGCGAGACCATCGTGTCGGTGAGACGGATGTTCCCGGGGGCGATGGTGACCTCGCGGCCGACAGTGACCGAGAGCGCGGGGGTGACCAGCACCTCCCGGCCCTTGTCGACGCCTTTTTCGATGACCAGACGAGGCATCTACGTCTCCACCCCGCGGAAGAGGGCGGTCCCGACGCGGACGACCGTCGCCCCCTCCTCGATCGCCACGGGATAGTCCTGGCTCATCCCCATCGAAAGTCCCCTCGCGCCGATCCCCTCCGCCGCCAGCCGGTCGCGGACTTCGCGCAATGCCCGGAAGACGGGCCGGGCGTGCTGTGCGTCGTTCGCGATCGGCGCCATCGTCATCAGCCCCCTGAGCGTGAGGCGGGGGAGGGAGGCCACCTGCCGCGCCAGCGGAAGGACCTCCTCGGGGCGGAGCCCCTGCTTCGAGGCCTCCCCCGAGACGTTGACCTCCAGGTAGATGTCGAGCGAGGCGTCGATTCGGGCCGCCTCCGCCTCCAGGAGCTCGGCCAGGCGGGCGGAGTCGACCGAGTGGAAGGTCCGGAACAGGCCGACGGCCTTGCGCGCCTTGTTCGTCTGGAGGTGCCCGATCATGTGCCAGGAGAACCCTTTGGGACACGTGGCCGCCTTCTCCACGGCATCGAGGACGCGGTTTTCGCCGACGTCGAGGACGCCCAGGGCGTGGAGGGCGCGGATCGCCTCCGGGCCGACCGTCTTCGTGACGGGCAGGAGGACGACCTCCGAGGGGGACCGGCCGGCCCGGGCGCAGGCGCGCTCGATCCGGGCGCGGACCTCCCCCAGGTTGGCCGACAGCGTGGTCGTGTCGACCTTCATCTGGATTCCGGGCATCGTGGACCGGCGTGAAAGGTGCCGATGATGTGCTGGAACAGGCGACCCGCGAGTCTAGCAGCGGGCGCGGAGACGGTCAAGATTGGTTCCGGGTTCGTGGTTTTTGGCGTGGTTCAAAGACGGGTTGCAGACCTCTGGCCAGTTCCGCTCCCGCTCCCGCTCCCGAGGCCCGACGAGCTTGCGGGCGCGTCGGGCATCGGGAGCGGGTGCGGGTGCGGGAGCGGGAGGGGGACGGGCTCGGGCTGCTGAGCAAGTGTCCCCCTGGTCTTCGTGATTTTGAACCACGCCTGGTTCTTGGTGACCCCCAGGAGGGGTCGCCACGAACTCGGAACTTGGGCATGGTTCAAACGAGGGGGCATCTCGGTGACACCGATTCACGGCGTTCGTAATCGTAGTCGTAATCGTAGTCGTAATCGTTTTGGCCTGAACGACTACGACTACGATTACGACTACGATTACGAACGGGGAGAATCTGTGACCCCGTTCTGAACCACGCCAGAACTTGCGGGGTATTGTCCCCGGAGCCTCGTCTATCCTAAAGATGCGGAAAGCGTTTGCCGAATCCCATAGGGGTCCGGATCCGGACTTCGTGCAGGTTCGCCGTCGGGCGGGCCCGCGGAGGATGGCAATCCAAGCGGCGATGGGCCCTCTGGAGGCGCCGAACCCGAGATGTCGGCCCAGCACAATAAGTACTTCGAATCCCTCACGCCCGAGGAGCGGATGCTCATGGTGTTGCGGGAGGAGCTGTACGGGGGCTCGTGGGACCGAATGCTCACGGACCTGCGGGACCGGCTGCGCGGGAGGCCCTACATCTTCAAGCTGGTGAACCGGATCCAGGAAGACATCGCCCGAATCGAGAAGCTTCAGGAATACGAGAAGAAGCACAGCGTGAACCTCGGAGACTTCATCAAGGGAGGAAAACCCTAATGTTCCAGCGACTCCTCGGGATCGCTCTGGGGCTGGTGCTCTTGGCCAGTTGCAACTGGAGCTCGAGGCGATGGGGGATGGCGGAGCCCAGGCGGAAGAGCAGCGAGCCCCCGCCGGGGCCCTACTTCCCGAGGCCGCCGGAGCCCGGGAACCCGATTCCCGAGCCGGTCGCCAACACGTGGCAGAACGAGCACCGGGAGCAGATCCAGCGCTGCTCGCCGTTCCGCAACGTGCTGTGGGACTACCGCGTGATCAACTTCTGCGAAGGGCAGACGCGGGCGATCAAGAAGATCTACAACCTCGGCGACGCCCTCTACGTCGAGACGGAGGACAACTGGCTCTACGCCGTCGACAAGGCGGACGGCGTGACGCGCTGGAGCCTGAAGCTCGAGGGACCGCTCGACTTCGCGCCCTGCCTGACGCGCGGCGTGGCGGAGGACCGGGCGGCAGCCGAGGGCGTCATCCGGACGGTCTCGAAAGAGGTCGCCGAGATGAAGGCCTCCTTCCAGGCCGACCCGGAGGAGCTGAAGAAGCGGCTGAAGCTGCTCGACGACGCGAAGGGGGCCCTCAAGAGCCTGAAGACGGTCGACTTCATGTACCTGATCGTCCGCGGCGGCCTCATCAGCGTCGAGCGCAGCTACGGCCTGGTGAACTGGAAGGTGTGGCCGCCCGGCGGACCGAGCGGGGCGCCCTACGCGACGGTGCAGCACGTGTTCGTGCCGACCCACGATCGGAACATGGTCCACGCGTTCGACATCGCGAACGGCTATTGGGGCCCGCAGTTCCAGGCGCGCGGCGCCGTGAGCACGCAGCCGTACTTCGACGGCGACCGCCTCATCTTCGCGAGCGAGGACGGCGGGGTGTACGGCTACAGCCTGACCGAGACGCCGATCTTCGCGCCGTTCTTCTCCGAGCGGTCGATCCGGGCCGAGATGCTGCCCGGGCCGGAAGGGGTCCTCTACGTCGGCAGCAGCGACTTCGCGGTCTATGCCGTCGACCGGACCACGGCGCGGCTGCGGTGGAAGTACGAGACGGGCGCGTCGGTCGAGGAGCAGCCGATGCTCATCGGCACGACGCTCTACGCGTGGAGCGGAGGGAACCTCTTCGCCCTCGACGCGGCGAACCGCGGCGCGCTCCTGTGGCACCTCGACGGCCTGTGCGCGAAGCCGATCCTCGAGACGGCCTCGCGGCTCTACGCCCGCGCCAAGGACGGGAAGATCCTCGGCGTGAACAAGAAGTCGGGCGAGGTCGAGAAGACCTGGTGCCTGCCGTACTTCGACTTCTTCCTCGGCGAGAGCGGGTCGGGGACGCTGTACGCGGCGACCCGCGACGGGTACATCTACGCGGCGCAGGAGATGCTGGAGTAGCGAGCGGCGAGGGCCGAGGGCCGAGGGGCGAGAGGCGAGGGTCGAGGGCCGAGGGGCGAGAGGCGAGGGCCGAGGGGCGAGAGGCGAGGGCCGACGGGCGATCCGCGATCGCCCTTCGCCCTTCGCCCTTCGCTCCTCGCTCCTCGCTCCCTACGTCGCGCCACCGTTGCCACCGCTCGGCGGGTGCAGGGCGTCCAGGATTCGCCGCAGCGGCCGCAGGTGCGGCGCCAGGCGGCCGAGGACGAACGCCTCCACCGCCTCCGAGGAGAAGTCCGCGACGTGCTCCTTCAGCACGTCGAGTGGCACCTCGGCCCGCGCCATCGCGGCATGGCCGCCGGCGCTCCCCAGGTCGCCCAGGCTCCGCTTCGCAATCGCCCCCGCGCTCTTCTTCGTCCCCTTGGCCCGGAAGCAGACGATCAGGCGGTCCGGCGCGACCGCCGACACCACCACGATGCTCACCTCCGACAGCCGGTTGAAGAAGTCGGCGATGTGAACCACCGTGTCCGCGCTCGGCACCTGGCCCAGGTGGACGAACAGGACGTCCCGCTCCGTCCGCTTGCGAAGGAGCGCGATCCCGAAGTAGTCGAGCGTCGGCAGGCTGTATTGCGAGTACTCCACCCGCCGGAGCATCTGCTTGTCCATCAGGCCGTGCAGCAGCTTGAACGCCGCAAGGTCCTCGTCGTGCGCCTGGCGCTCGAAGTTCCCCGTGTCCGCCTTGATCGCGTAGTAGAGCGCCGTCGCGACCAGCGTCGGGATCTTCTCCCCCGTCTGCTGGAAGTACTCCGTCAGGATCGTCGCCGTCGCCCCGTACCGCGGGCGGACGTCCACGTACCCCGCGCGGTACCCCTTCCCCCGCGGATGGTGGTCGATCACGATGTCGAAATGAGGTGGCGAGTCGAACTCGAAGAACGATGGCTGCCCGTCTACGACAGCAAGGGCATCGTGCGTCTGGAGCATCGAGGGGTCGAACCGCTCCGCGCGGATGCGGAGGACCCTCATCATCGCCTGGTTCTCCACGCGATGCACGTCCCCCGTGTAGGCGATCGTGCAGGTCTCCTGCGTCCGGTCCAGGAGGGCCTTCAGCGCCGCCGCGCAGGCCAGCGCGTCGGGGTCGGGGTTGCGATAGAGGAGGATCAGGAGCTTCGACTTCTCCTTCACCAGATCCTTCAGGCGCTCCACCTGGCCGATCGTCTCCACCTTCCGCAGGAACCCCGCCAGCTCGCCGCGGTAGAGGGAGTCGTCCGAGCGGAACGACACCTGCGGGAAGGCCTTGCGCAGCTCGCGGACGTCGGCGGAGGTGAACACCAGGGTCTTCGAGTCGATCCCCTGGTCCTGGAGGCGCGACAGCAGCTCCTGGACGACCTTCGACTCGTCGTGGCAGACGACGACGACGTCCTCCTTCCCGACCGTGAGGTCGAGCTTCGCGAGGTCCAGTTCCCCGAGGGGAGTGGACCGGAGGGCTACCCGGCGGAGGAAGCCGTTCCTCGCCGCCCCGTCGTCGTTGGTGACGGCCACGACGGAGGTGTGGCGCTGCACGAGGGCGTTCGCCACCTCCACCAGCCGCGGGCCGGTCCCGATTGTGATGACCTTCATGTGCTTCCAATGCGTCCGGAGAGGGACGCAAACTCCACATGATAGCTTCATGAGCCCGAGAAGGTCCACCTCTATCCGGCGGCGACCTTCGGTTCGGGCGCCCGCCGCGCCGATATTCCGACCAGCAAGCTGGCTTTGCCAGCCAGCAAGCTGGCTTTGCCAGCCAGCAAGCTGGCTTTGCCAGTTGCGCCGATCGCGGGAGGACTGGCTAAGCCAGCCTGCTGGGGCGTATCGTACGGGAGCCTCATGATCCTGCTCGACACCGTTTCCGGGGCCGTCGGGGAGCTGCGGTCGAACCCCTTCCGCAGCGTGCTGACGACGCTTGGGATCGTCATCGCCGTGATGGCGGTGATCGCGGTCGTCAGCGTGCTCGAGGGGATGAACGCGAAGATCACGGGGCAGATTGCGGGGCTCGGGTCCGACTCGATGTGGGTCACGCCGAAGGACCTGAAGGGGCAGGAGGGGCAGTCCCGGTCGGAGCTGACCATCGACGACGCGGAGGACATCCGCCGGAGCTGCTCGGCCGTGGCGACGCTCGCGCCGATCATCTCCACGAACGCGCAGCTCACGTTCGCCGGCCGCCACACCAGCTCGCAGGTGCAGGGGACGACGCCGGAGTACGGCGCCATCCGCGACTGGAGCGTCGACGTGGGGCGGTTCTTCAACAACGTGGAGGAGCAGCACCGGAAGAACGTCTGCGTCCTCGGGAGGGACACGGCGAAGCGCCTGGGGGAGGAGGCCGCGCTCGTCGGGCAGGAGATCCAGATCGACAACTCGCTCTTCCGCGTGGTGGGCCTCCTCGAGCGGAAGGGGAGCGTCGGCGGTCAGAGCCAGGACGAGACGGTGCTGATCCCGTTCGGGACGGCGTACAAGATCTACGGCGAGTTCGCCGCGAAGCGGATCACGGTCATGTCGAAGGTCGTCTCGACGCAGATGACGGAGGAGGCGGCCGAGCAGGTGAAGTCGGTCCTCCGCCGCCGCCACAACATCGGGAGGGAGGACCAGGAGGACTTCGAGGTCCACACGCAGAAGCAGATCCTGGAGGCGTTCGGGAAGATCTCGAAGGTGACGACGCTGGTGCTCGTCGGGATCGTCGGGATCTCGCTCCTCGTCGGCGGGATCGGGATCATGAACATCATGCTCGTCTCGGTGACGGAGCGGACGCGCGAGATCGGCGTCCTGAAGGCGCTCGGCGCGAAGCCGAAGGACATCCTGCTGCAGTTCCTGATCGAGGCGGTCCTCCTCTCGATGTTCGGGGGGCTGATCGGCATCCTGCTCGGGTTCCTCGTCAGCCAGGGCGTCTCGCGCTTCACGGAGCTGCAGGCGGCGGCGCCCCCCGCGTGGGCCATCGGCCTCTCTGTAGCGTTCTCCGCGGGCGTGGGGGTGTTCTTCGGGATGTACCCCGCCGTGAAGGCCGCTCGCCTCAACCCGATCGACGCGCTGCGCTGGGAGTAGGCGGCGGCAACTCCAACTCCAAATTCCAACTCCAAGAAACTCCAACTCCAACTCCAAGGTCGAATTCGTTGGAGTTGGAGTTGGAGTTTCTTGGAGTTGGGACTTGGAGTTGGAATTGTGATCGCTCCACGCCATCGCATTCGAGGTTGACACGCCTCCTTAATCCAGCGAAGATGCCGGGCAGGCACGCTGGGAGATCCCATGGACACACCTCGCCCTCGGCCTTCCGGCGGCGTCGCGACCTCGCTGCGCTGCACGAAGTGCGCCAAGCCGTTCAAGGTGATGAACTGGTCGCCGTCGCGGAACGTCTCCTGCCCCACCTGCGGGATGCCGCTCGTCCCCGCGGCCTCGGTCCCGGGGATGCCCGCCTCCCAACGCCCTGCCCAGCCGCCTCGCCCCTCGGGCCGCCTCAAGCGGGCCATCACTGGCAAGGCCAGCTTGCTGGTCGGCATCGCAGCCGTCGGGGCGCTCGCAGGCGTGGCCGTCTGGCGCCTCCCGATGATGCGCGAGATGGCGAAGGAGCCGGGCCACCCCGCGATCGAGGCCAACAACCGCGCCCTCCCGCTCATCGCGAAGGGGGACTATGACGGCGCGATCAAGGAGCTGGACGAGGCGATCCGCCTCCATCCGGCGTACGCCCGGGCGCACGCGAACCGCGGGATCGCGAAGAGGCTGAAGGGTGACCTCGCAGGCGGGCGGGCGGACCTCGACGAGGCCGTCCGGCTGGATTCGAAGGACCCATGGCAGCTCTCCGAGCGGGCGGACCTCCGCCGCGAGCAGGGGGACTTCCCGGGGGCCCTCGCGGATTGCGACGCGGCCATCGCGCTCATCCCCGGCTTCGAGCCGGCCTACCGCTCTCGAGGGCTCGCGCGACGCGAGATGGAGGACTACGCCGGCGCGAAGGCCGACTGCGAAATGGCGATCAAGCTCGACCCGAACGACCCATACGGTCACAACGGGCTCGGGCTCGTCCTGCTGCACGAGGAGGACTTCAAGGGGGCGATCGAGGAGTTCTCCAAGGCCATCCAACTCCGCGGAGACGATCCGAAATTCTACTACAGCCGCGGACAGGCCCGGGGCTGGAGCGGCAATCGGAAGGCGGGGATCGAGGACCTTGGCACGGCCCTCCGCATGTGCCCGAAGTACGTCAACGCGCTGGTTGAGCGCGGCAACTTCCGCGCCGACTCGGGGGACCTCCCGGGCTCCATCGTGGACTACGACGCGGCCCTCCGCATCGACCCGAAGTACCCGAATGCGTACTCCAACCGGGGCATGTCGCACCTGCGCATGGGCGAGGTCGAGAAGGCGAAGGCGGACCTGGACGAGTCGATCCGCCTGAATCCGAACGACGACTTCCCGTGGTTCACGCGGGGAACCGTGAAGCTCGACGAAGGGGACTTCGCGGGGGCCATCACGGATTTCCAGGGCGCGCTCCGCGCGAAGCCCGAGTTCACGCGGGCACAGATGATGATCGGGGTCGCGCGCGCGGCCTCGGGGGACAAGGCGGGGGCGATCGCGGACCTCGAGAAGGCGCGACAGATGGCGACGCCGAAGTTCGGGTGGCGCAAGCAACTCGAAGGGTTGCTCAAGGAGCTCAAGGGAGAGTAGATCGGGGTCCCGCTCGGAGGCATCGGAGTGCTGCGCTCGACCCGCTGCGTGCTTGTCATCCTGCCCCTCGCCCTCCTGCCGGTGTCCGCGAAGGACCAGCTCGACGAGCCGCCGGACGTCGTCGAGAGGATCGGCGCGGCGGTGCAAACGCTGGACCTCACGACGCCCGTTTCCTTCTCGCCCGACGGCAAGCTCCTCGCCTGGGGCGGGCCCGACGGCACCATCCACATCCACGACGTCCGCAGGCGCACCGAGGTCCGCGCCATCGCCGCTCACCGAGGCGCCGTCCTCGCGCTGCAGTACTCGCAGGACGGCGCCTGGATCGCAAGCGGCGGGGCGGACGGAAGGGCGCTCGTCTGGGACGCCTCGAGCGGAGGGCTCGTGACCACCCTCAACCCAGGAGGCGAAGCCGTCACGAGCGTCCGGCTCTCTCCCGACCGTTCCGTCCTGCAGACCTGGAGCGGGCGATGCATGCTGTGGGAGGTCGCCACAGGCAAGGGACTGCCGGCCGATGCCCCGGGACCGGACGAGACCGTGGTCGTGCTCGAGCCGCGAGGAGAGGGGGGCGGGTGCATGCACGGCTGGGACCCGGTGACCGGGAGGCCGTACTGGGGCCAGTGGGACGGCAGGAACTGGACCAATGCCTGGACGACCTCTCCGGACGGGGTGCACCTCGCCAGGGCCGACGCGGCGGGCCGCATCCTCGTCTGGGAGGCCGCGAGCGGAGGGCGAATCACCGACCTGGTCGGCCTTCCCATCGACCTCGTCGACCTCGCCTTCGCCCCGGGAGGCCGCACGCTGGCCGCCGTCGACCGCACGGGGGTCGTCCACGCCGTCGACCTCAGGTCGGGGAGTGTCCTCTGGCACTCCGATCCCGAGAAGGCCACCTGCGTCACGTTTTCAGCGGACGGGCAACGCCTCGCCGCCGGTCGGCTCGACGGCACGGTCGTCGTCTGGCGCGCAGGGCTCCTCGTCCCGCACCACGTGGCCGTCGTCGAGGCGCCGACGTTGGCGCTGCAGGAGGCGTGGGCGGACATCCGTGCGGACGACGCCGCGCACGCCTGGCAGGGCGTGTGGGCCCTCGCGGGGGCCGGGGACGACGCGGTCCGGTTCCTCCGCGGAAAGCTCCCCGTGCCGAAGGCCGACGAGGACGAGGTGCGGCGGCTGATCGCCGACCTCGACGCCGACGAGTACGAGGTGCGCGAGCGAGCCCAGCGGGGGCTCGAGGGGATTCGCTCCCAAGCGCGCCCGCTCCTCGAGAAGACCCTCGCTGGGACCCCCTCGCCGGAGCTGCGCACGCGCATTGAGCTGCTCCTCAGCGACGTCCACGCCCCGCCCCTCGCGAGAGAGGATCTCGCGGGCCATCGCGCGGTCATGGTGCTCGAGCGCGTGCGCACCCCCAGCGCGCGCGCCTTCCTCGCCGAGCTCTCGGGCGGCCCCGCCGAGGCGCGCCTCACGCTCGACGCGAAGGCCGCGGCGGTGCGCTTGGCGGTGCGGTCGAGCAGGTAATTTGGGACTTACGTGCTCATTGCGTATTGAGTCTTGCAAATTTACTTGGGGTCTTCCTTGGGCGGCTCCTTCTTCTCGTTCGCGCGCTCGACGGCCAGCCGCTCCGCTTCCTTCTTGGCGAGGTCCACGCTCCCGCGGATCGCATCGGGCCCCACGAGGAACGTCGGCGACGGGGCCCGGTTGCCCCGGCCGAGCAGCATCCGGATCATCCGCATCGCGTTGGCCGCCTCCGCGTCCTCGTCGGTGGCCGCGTCGACGCGCACCACCACGCCCGCGAATTCGCCCGCCATGTTGAACGCGGGTAGACCCATGGCGCCCGGGTCGTGGTCGAGGAGGACCGCCTTCCGCGGCTTCGTGATCTGCCCGGCCACCGTCGCCGTCTCGACGTACGGCGCGTAGTCGTACCCCTTCTTGAGCCGCGAGACGAAGGCGATCTTGTCGCCGACCGCGAGCTTTGCCCCCTCGGAGGGGAGCGCCGCGAGCTTCTTGTCGCCCAGGTCCACGACCTGCAGGTAGGCGACCCCAAGCTTCCCGTCGGTCGCCGCGAGGAATGCCTCGCACTCCTTGTCCTCCCCCTCGAAGACGATCTTGATGTCGCTCGGGGTCACCTTCACGTCGGCGTTGCCCCCGCGGAGCTTGAGCCCCTCCTTCAGGTCCTCGGACGAGAAGAGGGCGCTCGAGACCATGATGAGACCGGAGGCGTCGACGACGACGCCCTGGGACTCCATCCGCGACTCCTGGCTCTGCGCCTGGCCGCCCGTGCTGACGTCGAACTTCAGCACCGCCTTCACCGTGACGATCGACGGCGCGTGGCGGTCCAGGATCGACTGGAGCTGCGAGCCGCCATCCTCCGCCCCGGCAACCGCCGAGGCCAGGAGGATCGCCGCGAAGAGTTGGATTCGATTCCGCATGACGTGAGTCTCCTTCTTACTTCCCGATCTTGGACCAATCCGGCTCGAGGAACACGAAGTGCGTCCGCTGGCCGCGCCGCAGGAACACCTCGAGGACCTTCGGCTTCGTCTCGAGCGCCTTCGACATCGCCTTCTCGAAGGAGGCCACGTCCGTGACCTCCTGCCCCTTCACCGCGAGGACCAGGTCCTTCACGTGGAGGCCCGCCATGTTCGCCCAGCCGCCGCTCTCCGCCTGCACGACGAGGACGCCCTTCGTCCCCTCGTCCCAGCGGTTCTCGATCCGGTCGAGGAAGGTGAGGTCGCGCACGGCGAAGTCGAGGTCCTTCTGCGTCGAGGACTTCGCCTCCGCGACCGCGGCCGGGGAGGGCTCGAGGGTCACCTGCACCTGCTGCTCCGCGCCGTTGCGGAGGACCGCGAACGCAACCTGGTCCCCGCAGGGAAGGTCCTCGATCGCGTGGCGGAGGTCCTCCTCGTCCTGCTGGCGGCTCGCGGTGAGCTTCTCGCCGTTCAGCTTCGTGATGACGTCGCCGGCGCGCAGCCCCGCCTCGTGCGCCTTGCACGCCGGGTAGACCTCGGTGATGCGGAATCCCTTCGCGCCCTTGATCCCGAGCGCATCCGCGAGGTCGGGGGTGACAACCTGCGTCTTGATCCCGATCCACGCCTTCGGAAGCTCGCGGCCTCCCTTGAACTCCTTCGCCTCGGTCGTCTTCACGACCGTCACGATCTCCTCCACGCCGCGGCGGCAGGTAACGAGGATGGAGGCGTTCTTGCCGATCGCGCCGACCGCCTTCGCGAAGCCGTCGATGTCCTTCACCGGCTCGCCGCCGAGGGCGACGATCACGTCGTCGGCCTCGATCTTCGGCTTCGCCTCCTCGAACGGCTGGCCCGGACGGAGGCCCGTGACGAGGACGCCTTCGACGTTCGGGTAGCGCCGCGCGAGGGCCATCGGCCCCGTGATCGCGCGGACGGTCAGGCCGACGTCGGTGAACTCGCGCTCGTCGCCGAGGACCTTCTCCATGTGGACCACCGTGGCCGTCGCGGTCGCCTCCGCGCCGTCGCGGAGGTAGCGGATCGCGACCTCCTTGCCGGCGGGCAGGGCGGCGATCGTCTGGTAAAGGAGGGGGATCTGCTCGAAGAAGCGGACCTCGACCGGATCGCCGGCGATCGAGAGGACGAGGTCGCCGGGCTTGAGGCCCGCCTTTTCCGCGGGGCCCGACGGCTGGAGCGAGGAGACCAGGGCGCCGCGATCGCGGCCGAGCTTCCCGACGGGGAGGATTGTGAGGCCCAGCCATCCGCGGCGGACCTCGCCGTACGTGAGCGCCTGGTTCAGGACGAAGCCCGCGATGTTCGAGGGGATCGCGAAGCCGACGCCGGAGCCGCCCAGCTCGTTGATGCCGATCACCTCGCCGCGGAGGTTGACGAGGGGGCCTCCCGAGTTGCCGGGGAGGATGAGGGCGTCGTGCTGGATCCAGCGGGTGAAGAGGCCGGTCTTCTCGCCCTCCCCGAGGTCCATGTCTTCCATGTCGGTGCCGGTGAAGTCGGTGAAGACGCGCTTCGTGTTGGAGACGACGCCGAGCGTCATCGACGAGGAGAGGGTCAGCGGGTTTCCCATCGCGAGGACGTAGTCGCCGACGTCGATCGCGTCGGAGTTTCCGAGCGTGGCGAAGGGGATGGGAAGCGTGGGGTCGACGCGGTGTTCGAGGTCGAGCTTGAGGACGGAGAGGTCGGAGAGGGGATCGTGGGCGACGATGGTGGCGGGGATCGTCGCGCCGGTCGGGAGGGTGCAGGTGACGCGGGTGGTGTTGCCGGCGACGTGGAAGTTCGTGAGGACGTTCCCCGCGGGGCTGACGATGACTCCGCTCCCCGCGGCGGGGGCGTAGACGGCGCGGCCGGCGGAGTACATCTTCTCGACGACGGAGATGTTGACGAGGGCGGGATAGACCTTGCTGCGCGCGAACTCGATGTCGCTGCGGAGGGCGTCGCGGCTGCGGTCCTGGGCGGAGGCGAGCGAGGCGACGAGGAGGGCGAGGACGAGCGCGGTCTGCTTCACGAGGGGTTCCTCCCTGGGCTGGGGTCAAGAGGGGAAACAGGGTACAGGGCCGGGAACCCGGATTCAAGGGCAGTCTCGCGCGTCCCTCTCCCGCTCCCGCACCCGCTCCCGAGGCCCGCGACATGGAGCAAGAGGGCGCGTCCTTCGTCCCCTTCCGTTCCGCCCTGCATGCCGAATGCTCTCGGGCGACGGGAGCGGGAGCGGGAGAGGGACGGCGCTTCGCAGCCGTTCCCTTGACGCACCGCCATGGAACGAGTATCACCGCGCCGCAATGGAATGGCTCACGCACTTCATCCAGGCCTTCATCAAACTCGACGATACTCTCGGCGGCTTCATCCACGACTACGGTGCCTGGACCTACGGCCTCCTCTTCCTCATCGTCTTCCTGGAGACCGGCCTCGTCGTCACGCCGTTCCTGCCCGGCGACTCGCTCCTTTTCACCGCTGGCGCGTTCGCGGCTCTCCGCAAGGACAACCCGGCCCATCTCGAGATGTCCTGGGTCCTCCTGCTCCTCTCGGCCGCCGCGGTGCTCGGCGACACGGTGAACTACCACATCGGCTGGTACCTGGGGCCGAAGGTGTTCAAGCGCGAGAAGTCGTGGTTCTTCCGGCGAGAGTACCTCGACCGGACCCACGCGTTCTACGAGCGGTACGGCGGGAAGACGATCATCATCGCCCGCTTCGTCCCCGTCATTCGCACGTTCGCGCCCTTCGTCGCGGGGATTGGCAAGATGAGCTACCTCCGCTTCCTCTCTTATAACGTGGTCGGCGGAGTGTTCTGGGTCGTGAGCCTGAGCTACGTCGGCTACTTTTTCGGGAACATCGCCTGGGTGAAGGCGCACTTCGGGGCGGTGATCATCGGCATCATCGTGGTTTCCTGCCTGCCCGCCGTGATCGAGTACCTGCGCGAGAGGAAGCGTCCGAGCCCGGCGGCGCCGCCTCCGACGACACCCTGATCGGCATCCGTCGAGATGTCGGGTCGATCGTCAGGGTGCGGCGCTGCAGGTCCAGGGTAAGCCAGCCCGACACATCTTCGCTCGGCATCAGACTGGCCCAATCCAGTTCGTCAGCGCGACGGACCCGACGCCCGACGAAATGCGTGAATTCCCATTCCTCCTGACCTGTTTTTCCGAAGTAGGCACGACCCTGGAGGTGGGGTCTGCGTCCCTCCGCAAAGTAGTGGATGGGATAGATGCCGTCGCACCACAAGCCGCGCAGCTCCTTCTCGGAACGACGGGCGAGCTCACTGCACAGACGGTACTCCAGGCGTCCCCAGAAGGCCTTCTCGTCCATCGGCGAGTCTCCCTCACGCTGCAGCCTGGCTCCGCAGTGAGGACAGTACCGCATGGCGACCACGCTGGAGCCGCCGTCGGCGACAGCGATGCCCCACGATCGTGAAATCCGACGCCATTCGTATCGGATGTCGACCACGCAGGCGATCGTGTGGCGTTCAAAGTCCTCGCAGCAGGGCTGCCAGCCGCGAGGAACGGATGCGCTACCCTCGCGGCATGGCGATCCATCGGGGTGAAAAACCCTCTTCGTCATTTCACCTCTGATCGTGAACATCGACTGACGGCGTTCCACGGGTCCCGCGAACGAGGGTTCGCCGTGGTACATCTCAACGGCGCCTCCATCGACTCCATAGCAGGCTCGCCCTCCTCTCACAGCCTGGAGGGAGCCGAAGAAGGGTCGGTCGCAGGGTACCGTCGGCGCGGCATGTGTCCACGCGGTTCCCGGACAGTCGCTACGGAGCGTAACGCGCGGGGGACGCGGCGTCCAAGAGTACGAGACGTGCGCGCACTCCGCCAGTCCGATTCGCATGAATCGATGGAGGTTGCGTCGCCGGCCAATCGCGGCTTCGACGGCATGCGCCGGTAGGCCGCTTGCTCCTCACTCACGCGGCTCTGGCTGAGGGTCGTCGATGTCGCGAGTTCACGTCGTGCTCGGGGTGGCCTCCGTCTTCTTCCTCCCCGCCGGCCTGTCGATGCGAGGCGAGGAGCCGTCGCCACGCGCGAAGGCAGTCGCGCCTGCGAAGGCGATCCCGCCGGCGGTGGCCCCGCCCGTCGACGCGCTGGTGGTGGCGGCGGTGGACGAGTCGGTGGAGCAGGACCTCCTCGCCTTCGCGCTTGCGGATCCGAATCCCGCCTCGCGCGCCGCGGCGGTCGAGGCGCTGGACCGCGAGGCGGCGCTGCACGCCGACACGCGCGAGCGCCTGAACGCGTCGCTCCTCCCCGCCGCCCGCGCAACGCCGATGCTGCCGATGGAGCCGCTCGGCGAAGACGTCACCTCGGCCCGGAGCAAGTAGGGCGCGTTGCAAGTCGCCTTGCCCCTACGGGACGAGGGGCCTACAATGGACGGCGACATGACGACGCCGTTCCCGGGAATGGACCCCTACCTCGAGGGCCCCACGCTCTGGCCCGATGTCCACAACAGCGTGGTCGCAGCCCTGCGAGACACACTCGGGCCGTTGCTCCGTCCGCGATACTACGTCCGACTCGAGGAACGGACCTACCTCGGCGAGCCCGAGGGGTTGGACTTCATCGGACGGCCCGACATCAATGTCCTGAGAGACGACGGCGGCCGACGGTACAACGAGGGGAAGACATCGGGAGCGAAGGCCGCCACGGTCGAGGTCCCGGTCCCCGACCCGATCAAGGAGACCTACCTCGTGGTGCGGGGCGCGGGAAACCACGAGGTCGTCACCGTACTCGAGCTCCTCTCTCCCGCGAACAAGCGGCCGGGGGAGGGGCGGCGGGTGTACGAGGCGAAGCGGATGGAGATCATCAGCACGCGAACGAACCTCGTCGAGGTCGACCTCGTGCGCGCCGGCGAGCCGATGCCGGTCTTCGGCGCGGAGGGGAAGTCGGACTACCGCATCCTGGTCAGCCGCGGCAGGCGCCGTCCCCGGGCGGACCTGTACGCCTTCTCCGTGCGCGACCCGATCCCACGCTTCGCGCTGCCGCTCCGCTCGGGCGACAAGGAGCCGGACGTGGACATCGGCGCGACGCTTCGCGCCCTGTACGACAGGGCGGCGTACGACATGAGTATCGACTACCGCGTCGACGCGGTCCCGCCGCTCTCCGAGCCCGACCGCGCCTGGGCCGACTCCCTCCTCCACGCCGCCGACGTGCGATAGCTGCGAGGCCAGCATACGGCAGCCTCATCCCCCGAGGTCCAGCTCGAGCGCGGCGATGCGCACGCGGCCAAGGCTCGCTCCGACGCAGGCGAGGGCCTGCGCGGCGAGCGTCGTGCGCGCGCGGAGGAGCCCGAGCAGCAGGTGGTCGGTGTCGATCGCCTCGCTCCGCAGCGCGAAGGCCTCCTCGGCCGCCATCGCGACCGCCTCGACGGTCGTCGCGGAGAGGCGCACGTCCGCCGCGGGTCTCACGAACCCCCAACGAGACCGCCGGTCGAGGACGAGTTTCGAGGCGTCCCGGTCGATCCGGACCACCTCGAGAAGGCGATGGGCGGCGCCGCGTTGGTCCTCCAGCAGGGCGAGGAGGAGGTACTGCGGCTCGACGAGAGGGGCCCCCTCCGAGGAGGCGATCTCGTTCGCTCGGTGGAGGGCGTTGATCGAGGCGTCCGTCAAGGCGTGCGCCTGCCCGCACGCAGACGGGATGGTCCCGGCGCTGGCGTACAGCCGCTCCCAGACGCCCTGGCGCCTCCGCCGGTGGTCCTGCGGCGATCCGTCCAGGACTTCGGCACGCGCCATCGGGTCCACGGAGAGGATCCCGACCTCGAGGTGCAACGCGGTCGCCTCCGCGAATCCCATCGCATGCGCGAGACCGAGAGCCCGCGAGATCGCCTCCGAGGCGTGGACGTCGAACTCCGGCGCCTCGGGGGGCGCAGGGGCACCCGCGCGGTTCATCGCCTGACGGGCCCGATCCGCCTCCTCGGGCAGCAACGCCGCAACGAGATGCGCGAGACCGATGCGCGACTGGCCGCGCCGAACCGCCTCATCGCGCGCCGTGCGCAGCACCTGCCAGACGTCCCCCGCCATCGCGACGGGCGGCGAAGACTCCGACGCCAAGGCAGGAAGCGCAAGCCCTCGCGACTGCGTCAATTCCTCTTCCAGGGTCCGGCGCACCTTCGGCAGGTCCACGGTCTCGGGCGCGAGGAGTTTCGCAATGGCCTCTTCCGCATCTTGGAGGAGGACCACCATGGCGTGGTCGATCTCAACGGTGGCGAAGCCGAGCCGACGGGCGATCTCCCACGCACGTTGCATCGCGCCCTCGACCACGGCGGGGAACGACAACTCGCCCTTCGTCGGCGCCTGACCCGGCGGGGCCTCCTCCAGCAGGGCGCGAATGAGCTTCACGGACTCGACGCCCTTGAAGTAGAGCTCGGCCTTGGTTCCCCACCGGGCAAGCAGGGCGGCGAACACGTGCACGGCGTGGACCTGGCTCTGGCAGGCCTGTCGCGCGATCTCGGTCGCAGCCTGGAGCGCCTTGCGGACCTCCGGTGACATGCGTTCGAGCGTGAGGGGGACTTCCGGGATGGGCGCGGCGATGTCCCGAGCCAGCACGAGGACGAGCCGATCCAGCGTGAGCGCACCCGAGGTGATCATGGGCTTCGACGATGGGGGCATCGTCGTCCCGTCGCAGGCCGCTCCGAGGACCTCGAGCACCTCCTCGCGGACGTCCTCCAGCTTCAGCCCGAGGTTCATGAGGACCTGCGCCGCGACCCCCTCGTTCTCGCGAAGGAGTCCGAGGAGCAGGTGCTCCGTCCCGATGTGGTCGTGGCCGAGCTGGTTCGCCTCTCCCTGCGCGAGCTCGAGGACTCGCTTCGCGCGGGGAGTGAAGGGGAGCTGCCCCATCTGGACCGTGGGCGGACCGTGGGGGATGAGCTTCTCGACTGCGGTGCGGATCTTGCGGAGATCCACATCGAGGTTCTTGAGCACGCGCGCGGCGAGGCCGGACCCCTCCTGGACGAGGCCGAGGAGGATGTGCTCGGTTCCGATGTACTCGTGGTTGAACCGCTGCGCCTCCTGCCGCGCCAGCGACATCACCTTGCGCGCTCGGTCCGTGAACTTGTCGAACATGGCCCCCTCAGCCGCCGCCCCTTACGGGCGCGATCGTGCGCCCCATTGTGCCTCGGGGACGGCGCAAGAATCAACACCGCTTCGCCCCGGCGTTGCCGGGCCGGCGCGAGACTGCTACCATCTCTTTCGATGGCTGCACTGAGGAAGGAAGTCGAGCGGCTGCTGGTCCAGGCCCGCCGCGACCTCGCGAATGCGGAGAAGATCCTCTCCACGGAGGCGTACGAGGTGGTCGCATTCCTCTGCCAGCAGTCTGTCGAGAAGGGGCTCAAGGCGCTCTACACGCACAAGAGACGCAGCCGCGCTCCCTCGACGCACTCGCTCATCGAATTGGCGGCCGACCTGTCCGCCCCCAAGTCCCTCGGGAACGCGTTCGCGACGATCAATCCCGACTACGTCACGTCGAGATATCCCGACGCCGCGAATGGTGTGCCGGGGCAGCTCTACACCAAGGACATGGCCAAGCAACGGATCGAGGCGGCCAGGGAGGTCTGGGCATGGCTCGACAGGCAGATCTGACCTACGCCCGGGACCCGCTCGTACGCCAATTCAAGCGAACCTGGCTCCCGCGCATCGTGCGGGCGTTCCGTCCGAGCGAGGTCTGGCTGTTTGGCTCGCGTGTGCGGGGGGACGCGCTCCTGGACAGTGACCTCGACATCGTGGTCGTCTCGGACGCGTTCGCAGGCGTACCGTGGCCGAACCGGACGACACGAGTGCTCCTCGCCGCCCGCGCGGCCGCACCGCTAGAGATCCTCTGCTACACGCCCGCGGAGTTCCGCGACAAGCGGACTGAATTCGGCATCGTCCAGGCGGCGGTCGAGGAGGGGAGGCGGGTCCATCCCAGCCGCCGTCGGTCGACAGGGAAGAGCTGACGGAGTGCGCGGACCCCCGCCCGTCGAACTTAATGTTCCAGGTCGGGGGCGTGGTTCGAGAGGGGCATGATCTCGCGCGCGACCGTCCAAGGCCGGGGCTCCAGATCGGAGAGGCGAAGCGAGGCCAGTTCCTTTTTCGCTGCCGCACGCAGATCCTCTGAGCCGCCGATGTCGAGATAGACCGCGAGCGCGGGGAAGCCCGCCTCGAAGAGGAACGCCTGCCCGCGCAGGAAGCGCACCCGGTCGCAGAGCGTGCCGGAGGGCACCCTCGCGCTCCCCGAGGCGACGTCAGCGATGAACTGGTCGATGGGAAGCTCGAGGAGCGACCTGCCGACGTCGTACGGAAACCCGGGCGAAAAGCCACCGTAGGCGACGATCCGCTCGCGGTTCTCAATTTCCCGCTCTCGCGCCCTCGCCGCTTCCCCCAGCTTGCACATCTCCACCCAATGTTCGTACTCGGGGGTGCCCTCAGGAGGATCCGGCTCGACCACTTCCCGTCTTGAAAGGGCCCCTGTGAGGCGGGAGTACCGCGTCTCGAAATTCCAAGCGCGGGCCACACCCCTGCGCCACACACCGACCGCAAGCCCCGGGTCGATGAACAGCTTTGCACTGACGCGGCCATCCACAAGTCCAAACGAGTCGACTCGCACGAGACTGGCCTCTTCTATCACGAGCAGCGCACGGTCGCCGAAGGCCAGCAACGCGGAACTCTCGATGCCGGTCCCGATCCTCGCGCCAGGCGAGAGGTGCATTCCCGCCTTGGCCTCCACCCACTGGGGCTTGTCCCCGGCGGAGGCCGCCTGGCAGTCCACCTCGCCGTTCACCTCGCAGATGACGATGTCGAGCGAGGGCTCGGCGTTCGGTGCCTGCCCCGCGAGGGGAGCCGCGAGTATCAGCAGCAGCAGGGGAGTCTTCATCTCGCCTCAATCATCGTGGGGACGACCCTTCGCCTGCGCCGGCTACTCGCCCTCTTCCCACCCCTTCGTCGTCGGGTCGGCGGCGGGCCACTGGTCGACGCCCTTCTTCGCCTCGGCGCCCAGGTCCTTCCCGTAGACCACCCCCTCCTCGTTCACGATGTACGTCGTCGTCCCGCTCTCCCCGTACTCGGCGGGATAGGCGCAGAATGCGTACTTCGAGGGGTGCGTCGAAGACACCTCGTCCCCATCCACATCCAGGAGGTAAGGCTTCCCCTCTTCGTCGGTCTTCATGGCCCGGACCCAATACCCGTTCTTCGGGCGTGGCTCGTCCTTCGAATACCGCGCCCACCCCTCCCTGTCGGCGCGCGCAAGCGACACGTCCAGGTACCTGAGCATGTTCCCGGCGGCGTCCTTGCTGGCGTAGAAGCCGGCCACGTCGAGGGTCCAGTAGTCCTGCGCGCCATTCCGGTCCGAATCGATGATCCGCCACACGCCCTCGGTGGAGACGAACTGCTTCAGCGCCGCCTGCGCACCGATTCCGGTCGCGCGCAGCCTCGACTCCTTGAGGTCGTCGAGCTGCTTCGCGGCAGCGGGAAGCACGGCTCGCATGACCGCCCCCCCGAGAGCGACGTACCAGTCCTCCCCGCCGACGTCGATTCGCCAGGCGCCGTCTACACGGACCGCTGCAAGCTCGATCGTAGGCTTGTCTCCCAGGTAGCCGAGCGTCATCGTGGCCTTGTCGCCGTCGGTCTTCGTGGAAACGACCCGCATCCGCAGGAGCGGCGCCATCAGTGTGAACGTCGCGCACTGCGTAAACATGCCCCAGCTCATCTCGGCAGCCGCCGAGGTCTTGACGCACTCCTGCGCCATGTCGACGTCGCCTGCCACGAAGGCCGCCTGGAACTTGCGGAACACCCCCTCGGGGGAGTTCTCGTAGGTCGCCTTGTCGTTGCCGCACACGGGGCAGGTGCGCTTCGGCTCGTCCTTGGCCTGCAGCGCCGATGCGGCGATGAGGGACGTGACGACAATCGACGCCAGAATACGGAGACGGATGGACATGTTCGACTCCTCTGAAACCCTGAAGACGGCGCGGCGCCGTTTCGAGATTGTGGAGCGGCGCGGGACCCCGCTCAAGCGGAATGTGCGAGAGGGGAGGGGAGCCTACGGCACGACCACGGTCCCCGAGCGGCCGGCGAGGGCCTCCTCGAGGCGGTCGGGGCAGGTCACGATCGCCTTCTTCCCGCCGCGATCGATGTACTGCAGGATCGCCTCGATCTTCGGCGCCATGCTCCCCTTGCCGAACTGCCCCTCCGCGAGGTACCGCCTCGCCTCCGCCGCCGTCATCCGATCGAGCGCCCGCTGCGTCGGCTTGCGGAAGTCGACGCACACCTTCTCCACCCCCGTCGAAATCACGAACAGGTCCGCGCCCAACTGAGAGGCCAGCAGCGCCGAGGCATAGTCCTTGTCGATCACCGCCTCCACCCCGTGCAGGTCCCCGTCGGCGTCCCGCCCCACGGGGATTCCCCCTCCGCCCACCGCCGTGACGACGTACCCCGCCTCGACGAGGTGCCGGATGCACGCGAGCTCGACGATCGCCCGCGGCACCGGGCTCGCCACGACCCGCCTCCACCCGCGCCCCGCGTCCTCCGCGATCCGCCACCCCTCTTTCGCCGCCCGCTCACGCGCCGTCGCCTCGTCCATGAACGACCCGATCGGCTTCGACGGCCGCTCGAACGCAGGGTCGTCGCGGGCGACCTCCACCTGCGTGACCACGGTCACCGCTTGCCCCGCGATCCCGCGGCGACGGAACTCGTTCCCGAGGCACTGCTGGATCATGTACCCGATCGCCCCCTGCGTGTCCGCCCCGCAGGAGTCGAGCGGCACCTCGTGCAGTTCGTGCCGCGCCAGCTCCGACCGCCGCACGATGAACCCCACCTGCGGGCCGTTCCCGTGCGTCATCACGATCCGCACGCCCGCCTGGATCGCCCCCGCGACGTGATGACACGTCTCCCGCGTCAGCGACCACTGGTCGGGCACCGTCTGGTGCGCCGAGTCGCGGATCAGCGAGTTGCCGCCGACCGCGAGGACGACAAGCGGACCTGCCGACATTTCTGCCTCCTGGTGCCTCGTGGACGGCGAGGGGCGAGGGGCGAGGGGCGAGGGGCGAGGGGCGAGGGGCGAAGGGCGAGGGGCGAAGGGCGAGGGGCGAAGGGCGAGGGGCGAAGGGCGAAGGG
>ORJL010062720.1_pt1 | contig 32595 bp, 29 predicted proteins | sample 1779941 | NCBI WGS metagenome assembly ORJL01 (sample SAMEA104232317, study PRJEB22302) | groundwater metagenome | biome: forest; feature: aquifer; material: groundwater | place: USA | collected 2011-08-07 | depth 5.8 m | reverse complement strand
GTAGCGGGGGGGGGGCCGCGGCGGTGAGCCGGCCAACCTCCGCGTCCGAGGGAAGCGGCATCCGCCCCGCGCGGCCGTCGACGAGAGAGGGGAGGTACTGGACCCCGTTGAAGATGTCAGATGTGGGCGGGACTGGGTTGAAGGCCCAAAAGATCGGGTCGGAGGCGAGTACCGGGTTGGGGCCGAGTGGGTTCGGCCCGACACCGACGCCCTCGGCAGCAATCCACATGAGCTGCGCTGGCCGGTGGCCTCGTGCCGCAACGGTCGCCACCGCCTGGGGCTGGTCGGCCGTCGGAATACGCCCCGCCACCGTCCAGTTGAGCGCGGGCGCGGTCGACCGACCCGGCAGACGGATGACGGCGATCTCGTCGGCACCCGACTCGGCCACGAACAGGCGGTCACCGTGCGGCCCGAGCGCGAGCGCCACTGGCATCGTTCCCAGCCCGGCGCTGCGTCCCACCGAGATCGTGCGCTCCACGCGCCGCCGGTGGAGGTCGACGACGACGACCTGGTCACTGGCCGAGACGGCGACATACGCTCGCGCGCCAGCGCGGTCAACGACAACGCCCTCGGGATGAGAGAGCGGGGGGGCGACAGTGACGTCTTTGATCTTCACGCCGCGCCGCAGGTCGACCACGGACAGTGTCCCGGATGCCTCGTTGGTCACCAGGCCGATGCGCCCACCGGGGAGAATCGCCGCGCCAAACGGGTAGCTCCCCGTCGGCACGTATCGCACCTGGTCGGAGAGGTTCAGATCAATCACCGCGGCGCGGTCGGCGAGGTTAAGTGGCACCAACAGCCGAGTGCCATCGGGCGAGACCGCCAGCTTCTGCGGCCAGGAACTCACGGTGCCCGCCAACCCCGGGCGCGGCGGAGGAAAGGCTTGCACGATCGGGGCTCCGGACGGCGGGGGGACCGGGATGACTCGGAGCAAGTGCGCCCGCCCGGAAGAAGCCGACCAGCGATAAACCAGGACGACATTGCCCGCGGCACCCGGCAGGTTGTTCTTCGAAGGCTGCCACCGGGAGTTGGCCAAGCCGGACACGTAGGCACGCCGGTGGCGCGAGTCCAAGGCAATGCCGCCCGACGCGCCGGGCACGACGATGATTTGGAGCACGCGGCGGCGCCCCGTGTCGACGATGCGTACGTCGTTGCTGCCGAAGCCAGCGGACACCGTCCACAGGAACCGCCCGTCGGCAGTGACTGCCCCACCGGTCGGGAAGTTGCCGAGCGCCACCTGCGTCCCCTGCGGGGTGAGTTGGCGACCGTCGGGCAGCAGGCCCGTGGCGGGATTGGGAATCCGTGCTGAGGCGACGGGGGCCGCCGCCAATGACGACGAACCGGCGACGGCAAGGAGGGTGCCGATGGTAAGAACGACGATGGGTATGAAGGCGGATGTGCGGCTGATGCGGGTACGGGCACACGCAAAGCAGCCACTCATGACAAAAGGCTACACCCGTGAATGCATCACCCGGCGGGGTTTCCGATCCGGAACGACATCCGGTCCTGGGGGGTGAAAGAAGATGGGCGAATGGCACTGGCGCGGTGCGGTTTGTTGCATCCAGGAACTCGTGTCGTGGAACCCAGGACAGACCAGAGCCTCCCACATTTCCCGGGTGGCTCGTTGGAGTGGCTCATGGCTCTCCGTCACCGGCCGCAGGGCATGCCGTCGCATGGTCGCCTCGTAACCTCGTCGTGAGAGCGGGGTGAGAGGCGTTGCTAGCGTGCCCGTCCGTGCCTGCGCCCTTCCGTCTCAACCGGAGCCGAGCGGGCCTCCTTGTTGTTGCGTGCGTTCTTGCCGCGAGCGTCCTTACCGGACGCGGGGGTGGGTCCACGATGCCAACGGGGTCCTTCGGCTCACCGGCACCCCCCACGGCTCCCTCATCCCTTGTCGATCCGAGAGGGGCCATCGGCTGGGCCCGGGTCCCGCATGAGCACTTCGGCTGGCCACTTCGGCCCTTCCGGCACCCGCATGTCATCCGGGCGACCTTCGGCGAACCGCGCGGCATCCTCGATCTTGGTCTTTCAGGGGTCAAGCTCTCCGGCGCGGTGCGCATGCGCTACCGAAACCACGCAAACAAGATCGCCCCCCTCGGCAGGCGCGTGATCCACACCGGCATCGACATCGTCGCCCGCGACGGCACCGCGGTCTATGCGGTGCAGTCCGGCGTTGCCCTACGGAGAGGGCAGGGATATGAGACCCATCTGAGCATCGGTGACTTCGAGTACTGGCACCTGCAAGGCGCCGTGCCCTCGGGCACGAAGGTCACCGCCTTCCGGACGGTGATCGGGCGCGTCTACCCCGGGCAGCACCATCTTCACCTCACCCGCCTCACCCGTGCCGGCGATCAGGCGATGAACCCGCTTGTTCAGGGGGGCATCACCCCCTACCGCGACAGCGCCCCGCCGCGGATCGGAGCACTGATCGCCTTTGACGCCACGGGCGCACGAGTACCGCTCTGGGCCCTCAAGGGCCCGGTCGTCCTTGCCACGAACACCTACGACGTCCAGAGCCTCGGCAGGACCCACACCGGGGTCTTTCGGCTCGGCTACACGCTCTTTCCCCGCCGGAGCCGACGGCCCGTCGTCGGGCCGGTGCCGGTGGTGGAGTTCGATGCCCTGCCTGCGCCCGGCGTCGGTGACGTGCTCTACACGCCCTCCTCGACCCGCCATGCCTTCGCAACCCGCTTTTGGATCCGCCTGACCGACCGCTCGCCAAGCGCAGACGGCTTCTTGCACACAGAAGACCTTTCCCCTGGCCTCTACCGGCTCGTGGTGCAGGCAGCGGACGCAAAGGGCAACCGGGCGAAGAAGACCTTCACTCTCCGGGTGCGCCGATGAGGGCCGAAGCGATCAGGGCGACCTGACCGCACAGGCCCTGGGGGCAGGAGGCCGACGCGGGGCACCTCCAGCTACCGGCACGGGGATGACGCGCCGCGGGGCCGATGGCAGAACGGAGAGGACGCTCCGGCGAAGGGCCACGCGGAGGGGATCCGGCGGCCCAGTCGCTCGGCCCGAGCAATGCCGCACGCAACTTCTTACCCGGCGCTGACCTCGCGCTGCCCGGCCGATGACCCGCCGCTCCTCCGCTGGTCACGCGTCGTCTAGCGCCCCTCGAAAGTGTTCGATGAAGGCACGTGCCCTTGCGGCGGTGGCGGCGAACCTCTCGATCGGCGGCGCGAGGTGCGGGCAGGCCGGACACGGAATCGGCCTCGCGCTTGCGCGCTCCCTGGCCGAGGCGGAGGGTGCCAGCCTCGGTCTCGATGTCTCGCGGTCCGGGGTCACGACCTTCATGCTCCTGCTGCCGCCCACTGACGATGCGACGCGCGGGACCCACGTGCGTGTGTCTCGCTGAGCGGAGCCAACACGTTGTTCATCCGGGGCCGACACACTGGATCCGGGTCTCTCCGGCACGTTGCCGTCGGGATACTGTCCTCCCGATGAGCCTCTCCATCCTCTTTCTCGCCGCCTTCGCCGCCAGCGCAGTCGAGATGGTCGAGGCGCTGACGATCGTGCTCGCGGTCGGCCTCACCCGGGGCTGGCGCTCACCCCTGATCGGGACAGCCGCCGCGTTTGTCGCACTCGCGGGGATCGTGGGTGCGCTCGGGCCGGCGCTGACGCTCGTTCCGATCGGGATGCTGCGCCTTGCCGTCGGCGGCCTTCTGCTCGTCTTCGGGCTGCAGTGGCTGCGCAAGGCGATCCTGCGCGCGAGCGGGTTCAAGGCGCTGCACGACGAGGACGAGATCTTCGCGCGCGAGCGCGAGACCGCTCGCCTCGCCGGGACGGAGAAGCACGCCGGGCTGGACTGGTTCGCGTTCACGCTCTCCTTCAAGGGCGTGTTCCTGGAAGGGCTCGAGGTCGCGTTCATCGTGGTGAGTTTCGGGAGCACGAAGGGCGGTGTCCCGGTCGCCGCGGCGGCGGCTGGTGTTGCGCTCGTGCTGGTCGCGATCACCGGCGCCGTCGTGCGTGGGCCGCTGAGCCGGGTGCCGGAGAACGCGCTCAAGTTCGCCGTTGGCACCATGCTCACCACGTTCGGCACGTTCTGGGGTGCTGAAGGAGCAGGCGTCTCCTGGCCCGGGAGCGACGCAGCGCTCCTCGGCGTGCTCGCGTTCGTCGCGGTCGTCTCGCTCGTCCTCGTACACGTCCTGCGTCGCGTGCACGGCGCCGCGCTCGGAGCGACGACGTGAGCTACGTCGTACGGTTCGGGCGCTTCTGGTGGGACTTCGTGGTCGGCGACGACTGGCTCGTCGCCGTGGGCGCAGTCGCCGGTCTCGGCGGCACCGCGGCGCTCGTGCACTACGACGTCACCGTCTGGTGGCTCATGCCTCTCGTCGTCGTCGCGTTGCTCGCTCTGTCGCTACGGCGCGCCATCCGCTAACCGCAAGGCGGATATATCAACGCGACCCGGGCGGGAGCGTCCGGCTCGCCGAGATCAAGACCGGCGGCCCGCGAGCTCAGCCGAGCCACGACGGCGTGCAGCCTCCGCCAAGCGCAACTGTCGCTCCTCGTGCGTTGCTCCCTGGCACGACGCGAGGCCAGGAGGAGCCTCGGATGACGCGTGGTGCTACTTCTCCATACCTCAGATCACGACATCACAGGACCCACGGCTGGACGGGAAGAGCCAGGAAAGCCACGGCGTTCGCGCCGGGATGCGAGCGGACCTTCAGGAATAGGATCCCGGAGCGAGTTGCGGGAAGATCCGATCGCCGCGTGCTCCGACAACGAGGGTTGGCCAGATGAGTGAACCGATCGTCGCCGTCGAGGGATTGTGGAAGAGCTTCGGAGGCGTCAGCGCGGTCGAGGACCTGTCGTTCACCGTCGAGCGTGGCCAGGTGTACGGGCTGCTGGGGCCAAACGGTGCGGGCAAGACGACGACCCTGCGAGTGCTCATGGGCCTGGAGCGCCCGTCGCGAGGCGCGACTCGCCTGTTCGGCACCGTGGTCACGCCGGGTTGCCGCGAGATCCTGCGCGTCGGCGCCATGGTGGAGCAGGCGGCGTTCGTTCCGCATCTGTCGGGAATGCGGAACCTGCGGCTGTGGTGGGAGGCCGGCGGCGCCCGGATGAGGGATGCGGATCTGGACGGCGCACTCGCGATCGCCGGCCTCGGAGATGCGATCGATCGGAAGGTGCGGACCTACTCGCAGGGGATGAAGCAGCGGCTCGGCTTCGCGCGCCTGCTGCTCGGCCGGCCGGAGTTGCTGGTCCTGGATGAGCCGACCAACGGGTTGGATCCCGGGGAGATCCGCGAGATCCGGGAGCTGATCGGTCGACTCACGGCCCACGAGGCGACCGTGCTGTTGTCGAGCCATCACCTCGGTGAGGTCGAGCAGGTGTGCAGTCACGCCCTCGTGATGAACCACGGCCGGTTCGTCGCGAACGGCACCGTCAGCGAGTTGGTCGGCTCCTCCGGATCGGTGTACATCGAGGTGGATGACCGCGGCCGTGCGCAGACGCTGCTCGCGAGCCTCGCGAATGTCTCGAGCGTTCGCGTGCAGGGCGACGGCCTCGTCGTCGAGATGCGCGACGGCCGGCGCTCCGATCTCGCGGCCGCGCTGACCGCCGCGGGGCTGCGCCTCGAGACGATCATGGCGACCCAGCGGCTCGAGGACGCGTTCTTGGACCTTCTGGCCGCGGGCGATGCCGATGGTCGACCTCCCGTCGGGGTGGAGGTGCCGTCGTGATCGCTCTGGTGCGCACCGAGTTCACCAAGGCGGCGCGGCGTACCCGCACCCTGATCGTCGCATTGCTGCTTGTCGGACTTCCCGCCCTGATCGTCGTCGCCATCAACACCAGCGGGAACCGGGGCGGTCCCGGCGGCGATGGCGAGGGGCTGTTCCGGCTCGCGCAGCAGAGCGGGCTGCTCGTCCCGGCCGCCGTGCTGAGCGTGATGAGTGGATTCCTGCTCGTCATCATCGCGGGCACTCTCGCCGGCGATTCGGTCGCAGGCGACGCCTCGTGGGGGAACCTGCGCTACCTCCTCATGCGACCCGTCCCCCGCGGGCGTCTGCTCGTGGCGAAGGCGTTCGTCGCCGGTGTCCTCATCTGGACCGCGACGATCCTCGTCGCGCTGGCCGGGCTCGTCGTGGGTGTGATGCTCTTCGGGGCACGCGCCGTGACGGTGCCCGGTCTCGGTGGCCTCGCGGGCGGCGGCCTCGCCGGTGGCTTCCACCTCGACGCCGGCGCGCTGTTGCTCCGCGTCGTGCTCGCGACGGGGTACGTCGCGTTCGGGTTCACCGCTCTGCTCGCACTCGGGACGCTGTTCTCGACGCTCACGGACACCTCGGTGAGTGCGATCGGAGGCGCCGTCGGCATCTACATCGTCTCGGAGATCCTCGACAGCATCAGCCAACTCGGGCGGATCCGTGACGCGTTCCCCACCCACTACCGCGGCGCCTGGGAGTCGATGTTCACCCAGAACAGCTTCTCCCACGACATGGTCACCGGCATCATCGTCCAGCTCGCCTACCTCGCCGTCTTCGGCGCCGCCGCGATCATCTGGTTCCGCCGTAAGGACATCCGCTCCTAGCCGGCGGGCTCCGGAGGTCCGGACGGCCGAAGGGTCGCCGCGGCCAGGGTCGGACGAGCACGCGACTCGCAGACGTCCTGCGCACCTACCGACCTGGGGACGACAGCGTCAGCGACGCCTCAGCGTCTACGGTCGCGGGGACCGCCCCCGGATCCGGCGGGTGCGACGCGGCTGGCACGCGCAGGCGCTTGGTCCGCGGCGCGCGTGACGATGGTGGCGATGCTGACCTCGGAGCCCCGTCAGCCTGACAGCCGGGCGGATTGTCGGTAGCGATCCTGGAGTTGCTCGGCGGGGTGATCGCCGGCAACGTCTTCGGCCTGGTCCCTCAGCCACAGCTGGACTTCGTCGCGAGTTTCGCCTGGATCGTCCTGACGTTTCTCGCCGACGCGGAGGTGGGCGTGTGAATGTCTGAGTGGTGCGTCTGCCGACCGCGGTTGCGACTAGCGCCAGGCCCACGATGAGTGTCACGACAACGGGTGTCCTCCTCGCGGACATGGCTGCTCGATACTCCGCAGGCCACGTCCGAGATGGTGCGCAGTGCGCGCAGCGGCTCAGCGCGCAGCGGCTCAGCGCGCAGCGGTTCAGCGCGCAGCGGCCTTGATGCGCACCAGGCTGCTGTCGTGCTCGACTTGGAGCGTGGTGTGCGCGATGGCGAACTTGTCGTGGAGCATGGCCTCGAGCTCGCGGCGCTTGGCGTGGCAGTCAGCGTCCCGTCCGACGAGGATGTGGGCGGAGAGCGCGGGAAAGCCGCTGGTGATCTCCCAGACGTGCATATCGTGGACCTCGCTGATCCCGGGCTGGGCGGCCATGGCGTGCCCGATGGCGTCAGCATCGAGGCCTTCGGGGGCGGCTTCGAGGAAGATCCGCCCTGAAGCCTTGACCAGCTTGTAGCCCGAGTACAGCATCGGTGCGGCGATCAGCAGCGAGGCGATCGAGTCAGCGCGGTCAAAGCCGGTGAGCAGGATCACGCCTGCGGCGAGCGCAGTGCCGACGGAGGCGTAGGTGTCGATCAGGTTGTGCTGGAAGGCGCCCTCGACGTTGAGGCTTGCACGGTTGGCCTTGGCGAGCGCGAGCGCGGCGGCGAGGTTGACCGCAATCCCCGCGAGCCCGACGGCGAGCATCAGCGATGCCTGCACCTGTGGCGGACTGGCGAGGCGCCAGGCGCCCTCGTAGATGATGAAGCCGGACAGGATGATCAGGGTCAGGCCATTGGCCTGCGCGGAGAGGATCTCCGCGCGGCCGAGCCCGTAGGTCATCGCACCCTTCGGGCGACGGCGAGCGAGGTGGGCGGCGAACAGCGCCAGCCCGATCGCGCCTGCGTCGGTGAGCATGTGCGCGGCGTCGGAGAGCAGCGCCAGCGAGGAGGCGATGACACCGGCGGCGACCTCGACGACCATGAAGACCGCGTTGATCGCCAGCGCGACCGAGAGCCAACGCAGGTCGGTGTGCGCCGAAAAGCCGTGGGTGTGGCCGCCGTGGCCGTGCGCGTGGTCGTCGCCCACGACTGCTGCCTACCCGCGGCAGCAGTCGTCTTGGCAGACGTCTTCCCGTGTGGCGTCGAGTCCGGGAACCGTGTGGCAGTCGCAGTCCTCTCCGCGCCACAGGTCCACACCCTCCTTTGCGGCGATCCCCGCAATCGCCAATGCCGCGAGCGGATCCAAGAAGGCGATGCCGGCGCCTGCCGCGACGAGCGCGACGAGGGCGGCCAGCGCCTGGCCGGCACAGAGCAGGTTCTGCACGCCCTCCCCGGCTGTGGCGCCGGAGCCAAGCCGGCGCCCGAGACGCAGCTTCGCCCAGCCAAGCACGGGCATCAGCACGACGCTCGAGGCGGTAAGCGCGATCGCGAGCGGGACCGCTTCAGCTTGGGTGCCCGCGATCAGCCGGTGGACCGCCTCGTAGAGAAAGTATGGGGCGAGCAGGAGGAAGCTGGCCGCGACCCACCGCTGGGCGCGGCGCTCGCTGTGCTCCGAGAGCATGCGGTGTCCCGTGAACCGCCAGATGACGATGACCGAGGCGAGCCCCTCGACTGCCGAGGACGCGGCCCAGGTCAGCACGCTGATCGAGTTGGCCTCGACCCCGGCCACCACGCCGAGCGCACCCTCAAGCGCCATCCACACCAGGCTCGCCCACGCCAGCCACTTCGCCCGCCGAGCGGCGCGCAACCATGACTCGCTGCGCTCGCGGGCTGCAAGCGCCGTGGCGATGGGAGGCGGCGGCGGCGTGGTCGGGGCGTTCATCGCGCAACCTCCGCCGTCGCGCTCAGGGTCGCGTCCAGCAGCCGCGCGCCGCGCGCGGTGAGCTCGTAGAGCACCATCTTGCCCTCGCGGTGAGACTGCACGAGCCCGGCGGCGCGCAGCGCCCGGGCATGATGGGAGACGAGCTTGTCCGACCGCTCGACGACCCACGCCAGGTCGCAGACGCACAGCTCGCCACCATCGCGCAACGCCAGCGCCACGGTCAGGCGCGTGGGGTCACCGAGCGCCCTGGCGGCATCGGCTGCCGCGGCAAGCTGCTCGGGCGCCAGGCGTGAACGCCGCAGGGCCTCGGCGCGCGAAAGGTCCAGGCACAACAGGTCGCAGGTGTCGCCGGTCACGGCCTTCACTCTAACATCCGTACGGGCGATTGCGCGTCCCATCGGTATCCGTTCGCAACCCGACTGCGGCGCACACCGGTCGCCGCCGCTCGGTGTGCCACCTACCGCGATCTCTTACGCATCCGCGTCGCACTCGCCTCGCTACCCTGCTCCTTCCTGCCCCGAGCACGGCGTTCGCATCGCTGGCCGACAAGCAGCGCCGAGGGCGGTCACACGCTGATCGCCAGCTTCGATCGGGGACCATTTCCCGCGGCGACCTCACCGTCGAGAACTTCGACCACATATGCGAGTACGTCATGGGCAGCCTGTTGGGGTCCGCAAGGGCCCACCAGGCCCTGAGTGCGCCCGATGATGGGTGCCAAGGCCGAGGCACGCATGCACCAGCTCATGGGGGCGTCCCCGCCTGCGCCACACCTGAGCCGCGCACTCACCCCGACGCGCCGGGAGGCGAGGGTGTGGTACCGCCTCAGGTAGTCGATGGCTGAGCCGCTTTGGCCCTCCGCCGAAGGCTGACGTGACCTGAGCCCTTCGCAACCTGCGCGTGGTCCTCGTGGGGGTACGTGCGAGTTCCGGCGCGATGGATGTGACTGGCTTCACCGATCACCGACGCAGGGCGGATGTGGATGATCCCGTCGCCGAGGAAACGACGGCCGAGCCGGAGCCCTGGGACGGCGGTGAAGGACCGCAGGAAAGCACCCTGGCCCTGGTCGGGGCGGGCGCCCCGGCAGGGGGCCGGAACAAAAGAACCCCCCGACCTTTTCTTGGTCGGGGGTTCGGACGTGCAACGAATGGTGGAACTAAACGGGGAACTTTCGAACCAGGACAACCCTGCAAAACTGGCACATGCTGCCGCCGTGCGTGTCCAGTTGACGGCCAAGAAGAGCCCGACGTCGGTCCCGCCGCGGTCCTTGCCGTCGAGGTCGGCGTCTCTGCGCTCGCACCTGGCCGTCACCGCACGCGACCGGCCGCTTCAGGCCCGCGAGATCCCCGGGGCGGTCGAGCTTCTGCTCGGTGAGTCGGTCAGCTGGTCGTCGGTCACGGGGACCTTGGCGGCCAACGCCCGCGGCGCGAATGCCTCCTTCCAGCGGGTGTGCCGCTGGCGGTACCGGGTTGCCTGAAGTCCTCACGATCTGAGGCACGATTCCTCGCCATGACTTCGGGCCCACCTGCTCGCCGGACGGCAGCGGACCCTCTCTTTCGTGCCGACCAGCGACAGCTCAAGCTGGCGTCGATTGGTGTCATCCCGATGCTGCACGCCTACGGGCGGATCGCCTCGCCGATCATCTGGGGGGAGACGGGCAGAGAAATCGCAGAGGGTTGGAAATCGAAGCGCCTGCACCGCTCGACGCGGAAGCCGCTCGCGACGATGGCCGCCTCGGTGTCGCGGTTGGCGTGGCAGCCACCCCCAAGAAGCGGCCAGATCCAGTCGACGCGGTCCTGCAGCCTCGCCTGACGGGGCGTCTTCGAGCGGACGTGCTCGTAGAAGCGCAGCGATCCACCGGGGCGTAGCACGCGGGAGATCTCCGCCAGGGCACGCCGCTGGTCGACCACCGAGCACAGCACGAGCGAGACCACCGCGGCGTCGAACGACCCGTCGTCGGCCGGCAGTTCCTCGGCGGTTCCGTCGACGACCCGAACGGGAACGGCCGCGTCGAGCGCAGCCCGCTCGGCGAGGCGGCGCAGGTGGGGCTCAGGCTCGACGGCAACCACCTCGTTGACCGTGGCCGGGTAGTGGGAGAAGCACAGTCCGCTGCCGGCCCCGACCTCGATGACCCGGCCTGCGAGCCCTGCCAACAGCTCGTCGCGGTGCGCGGCGCCTCCGGCCTTCTCCGCCGCGGGGGCCAGCCGGGCGTAGAGGCGAGCGAAGATCGGGTGGGTCGTCATGTCGGCTGGCAATCACACTAGCTCGGGGGATTCGAGACCTTGATCGGGCGCGGGCTGAACCCCAAACCCGGACCGCGTCGGACGCTACCCATCGACGGAGTATGTGGGCGTGTTCGACCCGGTGCGCAGGTCTCCCGGTGGATGAGGTTGCTGCCTGCCGTCGCAGCACCGAGTCAGAGACCTGAGCGTCAGCAGACGTTGCGGAGGTTCGAACGTCGCCGTTTGCCTGGCGGGGCGGCGACCGGACCGTGCAATACGGCCCTGACCAGGGCCAATGGTGTGTCAAGCACAACGAGTGGAACTGAGCCACCCCGACTCCTGGACCATCCCCACAGCCCGCTCACGAAGCTCGGGCGGGTGCTTGCTCGCTCGTCCCATTGCGTGGACTCCCTTCTCCCAGGCGAGTCTGCCTGGTTGGGGAGCCTCCAATGAACCCAGGGTGGCTCACGTCATTCATCCGGGGCCAGCAGCAAATGGAGGATTGGGACATCGAGGACAGAACACTGGCAGGCACTGCCTAGGAGGCATGGAGCGCTCTCAACCTCGCGAGTAAACCAGGTTGGGGACGGACCCACACGCTATTCATCCGGGACCGGTATATGGACGGTTGGGACTGATGAGACTTCGATCCAGGGGGCCGGACCGCCCACCACGGCGACGGTTCTTCCCGCTGATCTGGCTCGGCAGCATTGGCGCGGCCCTGATGCTGGCCCTTAGTGTCCACGTCAGCCTTGCCGGCTTTACCGCCGGCATCACCAACAATGCCAACACCGCGGGAACCGGCACCTTGGTGATGACCGAGACCGGCATCGGTGGCGTCGCTTATCTCGGTACCTGTACTTCGCCCGATGCCACGTGTGTCGCCAATAAGTTCGGTGGGCAGACCACAATGCTCGTCGGCGCGACTGCCAGTGGAACGGCGCCGACGGGAACCATTCCGACGGACGGCGACGCGCATCAGAACATTGGAATCGTGCGGATCATGAATACCGGCACGGTCGACGCGAGCGCGCTGAGTCTCGCCGGCAGCACGTGCACATCCGCCCCGGTCTCTCCGGCCCTCTGCGCCAAGTTCGACGTCGCGGTGTACAAGACGGCGACGGCACCCACCTCGGGAACTCAAACCACCTACGGCACACAGGTCTTCTACGGCACTGGCACGACCCTCGCCACGGCGAACCTTTCATTGGGCACCGTGGCCCCGGGCGGTTCGCTCTATCTGACGTTCGTCGTGTGGGTCGACGGTACGGCCGACAACACGTACCAGGGCGCGACCGCCTCCGAGCCCCTGACCTGGACATTTGTCCAGTAAGCACAAACGACTGAACTTGAGGCGAGCCCTCGGAGCCGCGTACACGACACCGAGGGCACGTCGTTCGAAGTCGAGAGTTGTGATGTCGACGCTACGCGGACGCCCTCTGCGGGCCGCCGTCGGCGTGTTCGTCGCCGCGGCGTCGATCGTGTGGTTCCACGCATCGCCATCGTTGGGCGGGTTCACCGCCTCGACCACCAACTCGACCAACACCATGGGCTCAGGCAGCTTGGCCTATACACACACCTACCAGGCCACGAGTTGTACGTCGGTCGCCGGGCAATCGACGCCGCCGCCATGCACGGGCAGCATCGCACCGACCGCCCCGACGCCGCCAACGGGCAGCACCCCGCCCGGCACGGACTCGATCACCAACAACGGCACCATTCCCGCGTCCGATCTCACCCAGCAGGTGCGCGCGGCCTCGTGCGGCGTCGTACAACTCGGCAACGGGAGAAATTCCGGCAATCCGATGCTGCCCCGCTACGGCACCACATTCTCGCCGACCAGTGTCCCCATGACGGGTTCCGGCGCGATCGCCTTCGACGGGCAGAACCCGGGGGGCTACGCAGCCGACGTGGTCTCGCAGGCCCAGCCGAACCCGACGATCTCACTCGGCGCGACCTACGGTCTGGGCATCTGGTTCAAGACCACGAGCGCGGCCGGTGGCCCGCTATTCGGCATCGCCAACGACCCAACGAATGCCACCGGCGGCGGCGACCGTATCCTCTACATGAACGCCGACGGCACACTCAGCTTTATCCAGAACACCGGCGGAGCCACGACCACGACGACGAGCTCCTACGGCGACGGCAACTGGCACTTCGCCTACGTCACGATGTCTGCGGTCAACGTCCTATTTCTCGGGGTCACGTCCACGACCACCATCTACGTCGACGGCGCCACGGCTGGCAGCGGGGGCGGGCTGCTCGTGGGGTATACGTCGGACACCGGGTACTGGCACGCCGGCTGGTCGCCCAGCTCGGTCACCGGCCTCTCAACCAGCTACTTCGCCGGCTCGCTGTCGAACTTCGTGGTCTTCAACACCAGTAATGCCCCTGCCGCGCCGACGGCGACACAGCGAGGAAGCCAATCCGCCTTCGATGGCTGGGCGTCGTCCGCGACCGAGCAGTGGCCCATGAACGACTCGGGCACGACCACGTACTCGGGAACGTTGCCAGACGGGACCTCGGCATCGTCGCCCTGCGACAAGGTCGACGTGACGTGGAGCTTCACCAACCCGCCGTCATCCTTCGCCGGGTCGCTGACGACGCTCGCTTCGGGGTGGCAGGACGTTGCCTCCCTCGCCCCCGGGGCCACCGAAACCGGCACCGTCTCGACAAGCAGGGGCGCCGGGTACACGGCGACGACCTACCTGCCGGGACTGCGTCTGTACGCGCCGCTGTCCTTCCGCGTCCTGACGAATCCGGTCAGCCCATGGTCGGTGACCTTCACGTGGCCCGACGCCTCGGCGGCGTTCATCGCGTGAGCGCCGCCGCGACGAGATGGCGGCGGCGCGATGTCGCCCACTGAGGCCACCGCACCGGAACCATCCCCGCCACGCCCGCGGTGGCGGACGATAGCGGCGTGGCTCGTGCTGGCCCTCGCCATCGCCGCGTTGGTCTGGACCGGTACCTGGCGGCTCACGGGCGGACGCTGGGAGCGGATCGAGGCGCCATCGATGGGCACTGCGGCGCCGGTCGGCACACTGCTGTGGGTCAAGCCGGTGCCGTTCGACTCCATCCGGGTCGGTGACTTCATCACCTTCCGTCCCCCCAACTCCCAGCACACCTACAGCCACCGGGTCCACGCGGTCAACGCCGACGGCACGCTCACCACCAAGGGCGACATCAACAGCACCAGCGACCCGTGGCGGCTGCACGCGTCCGACGTGATCGGCAATGTCATCATGCGGTGGTGGGGGATGGGCTGGCTGGTCAAGGCGGCACCGCTACTGATTACCGGCGGGCTCGCCCTCTGGGTCCTCGTGTGGCGCTTCACCGTACCCCGCTGGAAACCGCCCACCGTGATCATGGGCGTCGCCCTGATCTTGTCGCTCGCGATCTTCACGTACCGCCCGCTGGTGGGCGCCGAGGCCATCAGCTTCGTCCCTGTGGAGCAGGGCGCGCGCGCCACCTACGTCAGCACCGGTCTGCTCCCGATCAGGCTGCAAGCACTGCAGGGTGGTCATGTCGACCTGCACGACGGCCAGGTCGGCTCGGTCCTGTCCACCCACGCCGACGCTGACGGCAGGTATCGGGTCACCATGGCGCCGAACATCGCCTGGTGGTGGTGGCTGGTACTCGTCCTCGTCTGCTTCATCCCCGCACTGTGGACGCTGGTCTTCGGCCTGCCCGGGAAGCGGCCGCCCCACGCTGCGGCAGACTGAGCACATGCACCCGCCGCCGGCATTCGACTTCTGCCGTCAGCCAGGTTTGGGCCGGGGCGCGATGACGCTGCCATCCGCGCTGATCGGGCCAAGATCCGTCGAGCCATTGGCGGCGGCCCCCCAGCCGTCGCGGCACGAACGCTGATGGCTCATCGATCGGGACCCCCTCACCCTTGCCATAGCCGTTGAGCGGTCTGGTTGCACACCTTGGGCAGTGCCGTGTGTGCACGTCGGGCGCGTTGGGGGTATCAGCCGCCGTCGATCAGCGCCAACAGGGCCTCGGCAATGGCCTCGGGCGTGGGAGGGCAGCCGGGGATGCGCACGTCCACCGGCAGGATGTCCTCCACGGGGCCCACGATCTCGCCGGGCATACAGATGACCCCGCAGCCCAGGGCGCAATCGCCCATGGCCGCAACGCGACGCGGCTCGGGCATGGCGCGGTAGGCGGTGAGCAGGGCGTGATGCATGCGCGTGGTCACCGCACCGGTGACCAACAGCACGTCGGCATGGCGCGGCGAGGCCACGATCCCGAGTCCGAAACGGGCCATGTCCACGTGAGGGCCACCGGCGAGGATGAGTTCATGCTCGCACCCGTTGCACGATCCGGAATCCACGTGACGCACCGCAAGCGACCGCCCGCGGTTGGGAGCGGGCAGCGCGGCGGTGCGGCGGACACGGCGCAGGTCACGAAGCATGGTGAGCATCAGCGATCCACGCAGGCGAAGCAGAGCTCGAAGCTCTTGTTGATGAGCGGGAAGTCGGGCAGCAGGTTGCCGACGGCCGCATGGGCCACGGCCGGCCAGTTGGCGTAGGAGGCCGTGCGCAGCCGCAGGCGGGACACGCGATCTCCCGCGGCCTCGACCACACACGTGGTAGCCCCGCGGGGGCTCTCCACCCGGCCCACCCCGATTGCCCGCCCCGAACCGTCCGCCACGGCCTGGGCTGCCACCAACGGCCCCGCCAGCAGTTCGTCGAGAACATCCAGGCAGGGCAGGAGCTCAAGCGCCTTCTGCTCGAGCCGCGCCCGAACGTCACCGCCGCAGCGCCGCAGAACGGCGGGCTGGAAGCCCCTATAGGCCAGCCCGGGGCTCACCGTACGCACGTCCTCCCCCACGCCCGATGCCCGTGCCGCCGACCCCACCACACCAAGCGTGCGGGCGTCGTCGGTGCGCACGATCCCCACACCGTCCAGACGGTCGATGAACGACCCGTTGAAAAGGATCTGCCGCCAGGCGCGCACGGACTCCTCGCGGATACGTGCAAGGCCATCCCGCACCTGCGCCACCGTGTGGGCATTCACCGCGAGGGAACTTCCCCCCACCGACACCGTGCCGAACAGGAACCGGTGGCCCGAGACGAGCGCGTTCAGCCGTCGGACATCCTCCGTGAGAGCCAGGAAGCGATTGGTTCCCGCCGCAAGCCCCACGCCCGCGCATACGGCGCTGATGTCGTTGAGGATGTTCCAGGCGCGCTCCATCTCCAGCAGGATGGTGCGCACGCGAGCGACGGGAGCCGACGCCGTGAGCCCCCGAGCGCTCTCCACTGCCTGGGCATACGCCACCGTGTTGGCCACCGAGCACGCGGCGCACGCGCGGCCCACGACGGCCAGCGCATCGTCCAGCGGCAGCCCCTGAGCCGCGCGCTCAAGGCCGCGATGCTTGTACATCGGTCGGACATCGAGATGCAGGATGGCGTCGCCCACCAGGTGAAAGCGGAAGTGCCCCGATTCGATCACCCCTGCGTGAATGGGACCCACGGCCACCTGGTACACGTCATCACCCGCCACCGGCGTGGTCCATGCCTCGAGTGAGGCGCTGTGGTCCAGAAATGGGCGCAGGGGGCGATGGCCCGTGAAGACCACTCCGTACTGGTCGTGCGCTTCGCGCTCGTCCCATCCCGCGGCCGGAGCAAGATCCACGATGGTGGGCATGCCTCCCGTAACCACGGGGGCGCACTCCAGCCGAGTGTGCCCGGCACCGTCCACCAGCAGCGCGCGCACCACGGCATCGGTGGCGTGCAGGCCTGCGAAACGCCAGCCGTCACCCAGCGCGTCACGGACCGCCATGCGGTACGCAGCCGGCTCATGAAGCGTGATGCCGCTCACGAGAGCCCTCGCATGAGCCCCGCCACGATCTGGGTACCCGGCAGCCACAACGCCGCCGCGGTGAGCGCCAGAAGCAGCATTGCCGACACCCCCGTGAGCACCACGACACCCCGCAGCCCCGGGAGGGACGCGCCATCACCACGGCGGCCGGTACCGGCAAGGGTCTCGATCAGTGCGTGCCCCAGCCCCAGGAAGCCCACCGCCAGCAGAAGCGCGGCGATGCCGGCGGCCCACGGGTGCCCCACCTGGAATCCGCCCGCCACGATGAGCACCTCGCTCACGAACAGCGGCGAGGGCGGAAGCCCTGCCAGCGCACCCAAGGATATTCCGAGCGACGCCGCCAGAGAGGGCCGAGTGCGTGCAATGCCCCCCACCGACTTGACCGAGGCACGGGGGTCGTGCACCAGGAGCGGAGTGGCGGCATAGAACCCGAGCGACTTCGCGATGGCGTGCCCCACGATGTGCACGGCCACGCCGGCCAGTGCCAATGGGCCACCAAAGCCGATGCCCAGGGCGATCACACCCATGTGCTCCAGGCTCGAATAGGCCAGTAGCCGTTTCCATGCCTGCGAACGCCACAGGAACGGCACCGCAACAGCCAGCGACAGCAGTCCGAATCCGATGAGCACGGTGCCCACGGTGTCGGCACCGATGGTGGGCGACAGCGCCTGCCCCGACCTCCACGCCACCAGCAGTACGGCGGGCAGCAGCGCCGCCGACAGCAGGGCGGACACCGGCGGGGGAGCCTCGGAGTGCGCGTCGGGAAGCCAGTTGTGAACCGGCGCCCAGCCGATCTTGGCGGCCAGACCCGCGAGCAGCAGAACGAACGCCACCAGCGCCAGGCCCGAATCGAGCGATGCCCGCGACAGCGAGTGCCACACCAGCGAGTCGAGGCTGCGCCCGCCACCGGCAGCAGCCAGCACGATGATCCCGAGGAGCGCCACGCCCAGCCCCAGCGATGTGAGGATGAGGTACTTCCACCCGGCCTCAAGTGCCCGGTCGCGCCCGCTGAACCCCACAAGCAGTGCCGACGCCGCCGTGGTGGCCTCCACCACCAGCCACGCGGCGGCCAGGTTTCCGGCCAGAGGTACGGCCATCAGCGCCGTGATGAATGCGAACAGGGCCACCCAGTACACGCGATCGGCGCGCGACGCGCGCACGAACGATCCATGCCCCGACCCAAGCGCGGCCGGCGACACCAGCACGCTGGCCAGGCCCACCAGCCCCACCACCCCCACGAGGATCCCCCCCGCGGCGTCGACCACGATCCAGTTGCCCATGTAGCGCGCATCGGGATCGGCCAGCGCCACCACGGCCAGGGTCAGCGCCAGCGCCGCCGACACCGTGGCCACCACCGCCGCCGCCACCGGGAGCACGCGCCGCGGCACGACGGCCGCCACGATCACGCCCAGCAGCGGGGCCACCAGCACCGCGATGGCGAGCAGCAGGCGACTATCCACGAAGGTTCCGAAGTGACGCGGAGTCCCCGCCGCCGAACAGGGCGAAGATCCGCTGGTGGAACACCCCGGCCACCAGCGAGATCATCACCAGGTCGAACGTGATTCCCACCTCGATCACCAGCGACGACGCTCCTGCAAGCGTGATGGCGGCCAGCGCCAGGGCGTTCTCCACCACGATGATTCCCAGAACCTGGAACAGGATCTCCTGGCGCATCGAGGCAGTCACCAAACCGAACGCCACCAGGGCCAGTGCCGATCGCTCGGCGGACATCGACTCCAGGCCGAGCTTGGGCACCAGGAGCAGCAGGGCGAGCGCAAGGCCCGCCGCGGCGGCGCCTCGGGCAAGCGACCCATACCGCCCGCGGATGGGACGCGGCTCGCGGCTGCGGTGTACCAGCAGCCACAGGAATACGGCGATCACCATTCCACGGAACGCCAACAGCGCGGCGGCCAGCACGCCGTCAACCGACGACGCATCGGCGACCTCAGCCAGGGCCAGGATCAGCGCCTGGGCCGTCACCAGCCCCACGGCGATCGACCGGCGTCGGAACATCACCACGCCCACTCCAAGGGCCACCATCGCCCATCCGAGCATGTCACTCACGCGGCACCCACCAGCCACGCAAGGATTCCCAGAAGCGCCACGCCCGACGCCGCGCCCAGCAGGCGTGGCACCAGCAGCGTGCGCATCTTGGCCACCAGCGTCTCCAGCACCGCAAGCGCCACGGCCAGCCCCAGCAGCCACGCCGGCAGCACGGCCAATTGCCCCCAGGGGCCATCGGGGTGTGGCAGGAAGATCTCGGCCGCCAGCACGAACACCAGCCAGTGGCGCACGGCGGCTCCCCATTGAAGGAATGCCAGGTCCCGCCCGCCGTACTCGAGAAGTGGCCCCTCGTGGATCATGGTGAGCTCAAGATGGGTGTCGGGGTTGTCCACCGGCTGGCGGCCCGTCTCGGCCACGATCACCATGGCGAAGGCGGCCGTGCCCAGTGCCAGCGCCGGGCTGGCCCAGGTGTGCCACCCCGCCGTGCCCGCGATCATTCCGGCCAGATCGGTGGTGCCGGCGACCAGCGCCGCCACGGTGAGGGCCAACACCAGCACCGGCTCCACGAACACCGACAGCATCAGGTCGCGGCTGGCCCCCTGCAGCGAGAACCCGTTCGAAACATCCCAGGAGGCGAGCGCAACGGCGAAACGCGCCAGCGCGAGCAGCCCGGCCAGCACCAGCGCGTCGTGGCCCACACCCAGATCGGGACCGATCTGGGTGACGGGCACCAGCAGCACGGCAACCATGAGCGCGGCCGCCGCGACAAGAGGGGCCGCGCGGTATACGACCGTGGTGCCCTCCACGTCGATTCCGCTCTTGCCCCACAGCCGTCGGATCTCACGATAGGGCTGCAGCGGGCTCGCACCGCGACGCCCCTGCAGCCGGGCCTTCATCCATTGCACCATGCCCACCAGCAGCGGGGCCAGCAGGATTCCGCCCAGCACCTGAACGGCACCCGAAATGACGGTGGCGCCGCTCATCCGATGAGCCCGATCCTCACGATGACCAGCAGCACCAGGACCAGGCTGATGAGGTACGCCACATACGCCCCCAGATGACCGCTCTGAAGCCTGCGTGCCGATTGGGCACCGGCGAGCGCCCACCGCACAACCGGCCGGTACAGGTACTGCTCGGCCATCTCCGGCATGCGGCTGCGGTGGCGCACCTCCTGCACCACGCCGCCCTCGGTACGCACGGCGACGTCGCGCGTGGGGCGAAGCACCACGTCGAGCACCATGCGCAGCGGCTTGGTGAATCCGGCGCTGGTCCACAGCAGCGATGGCGCAAGATCCTGTCCGCACGCCCACGTGGGCGCAGGGGCGGCACGGCGGCGGCCGCGCAGCAGCGCGAGAAGACCCACGATCACGGCGAGCGCCACCGCAATGCCCACGGTGGGAAGCCCACCGGTGGCCGGAAGGTCCAGCCCCGACCCGCCAGGCGCACCGCCCGGCACGGCCCATGGCGCAAGGGCCACCAGTTCCGCGAACAGGAGCCCTGGCACCAGGCCCAGCACCACGCAGGCCGCGGCAAGAAATGCGAGAGCCGATCGCATCGGGAGCGGGGGGTCCACGGCATCAGCGCACGCACGCTGGCGCGGCGGTCCCAGCAGAACGATGCCGATGACCTTCGAGAAGCAGAACACGGCGAGTGCGGCGGTTGCCGCCAGGCCCGCGAGCGCCACGGCCCCCACCATGCCTCCCCACGCCCCACCGTAGGCGGACACGTGAAGCAACGACTGCAGAATCAACCACTCCGACGCGAATCCGTTGAGCGGAGGCAGGCCCGCGATGGCCGCGGCGCCCAGCAGGAACGCCCCGGCAGTCCAGGGCATGGACCGCAGAAGGCCGCCCAGGCGGTCGATGCGCAGGGTTCCCACGGCCTTCTCGAATGCCCCCGCGCCCAGGAAGAGCAGCGCCTTGAACACGCCATGGTTGAACGTGTGCAGCAGTGCCGCCGCCAGCGCGAAGGCCGCCCACTGGTCGGCGCCCTCGGCGCGCAGCAGCAGGCAGGCGCCGATACCCAGTAGAACGATGCCCATGTTGTCGATCGTCGACAGCGCGAGGAGCCCCTTCAACTCGCGCTGGAAGAGGGCGTAGGTGATGCCGCCGACCGCCGACAACAGGCCCAGTGCCAGCACCAGCACCGCCACCCACGTGGGTGGCTGCCCCAACCAGTCCACCAGCACGCGCACCAACCCGTAGATGGCCACGCTCACCATCACGCCACTCATCAGTGCCGACACATGCGCGGGCGCGATGGGGTGCGCACGCGGCAGCCACGTGTGCATGGGCATGATGCCCGCCTTGGTGCCGAAGCCGATGATCGCCGCGATGGCGATGACCGCCTGCAGACCCGACCCCTGGGCCACGGCCGACGCATCCCCAATGGCCCCGGCGCCTGCCAAGAGCAGCAGCGCCACCCATACGCCCACGCTGCCCACATGCGTGACGGCCAGATACACGAACACCGTGCGGCGCGATGCCCGCGTGGCGGTGACCACCAAGATGATGCTGGCGGGGATCAGCGTCATCAGTTCCCACAGGATGAGGAAGGTCATGACGTCGCGCGCGCAGAGCACGCCGATCATGGCCAGCAGGAACGCGGAGGTGAGGAGCCCGGTCACGCGCCCGCGCAATGTGGGAGCCAGATATGACGATGCGTAGACCAGCGCGGGGGCGGCCACCACACCGAGCGTGGCCAGGAACAGTCCGGTCAGGGCGTCGACGCCCATATGGGGCACGAGCTCGCTGGTGAACGCGGACCCCCATGTGCCGTTGCTCGCCACGGCCACGAATCCGACGACGGCGATGAGCCCCGCACCCACCGCCTGCAGTCGCATGGCTGCGGCAAGCCACCGGGGGGCCATCGCCAGCAGGCCGCCCATGAGAATGGCGCCCGCGCCAATCAGAATCAGGGCGATCACTCCGCCGACAACTCCCGCAGCACGTCCTGCTGTTCCGTCAGGGTGCGGGCCAGAATCTCCTTGCCGGCCTCAAGAAGTGCGAACACCTGCGCGTCGGGCACCGAATACCACACCCCGGTGCCCTCGCGGCGGGATGCCACCACCCCGATGCGCCTGAGTGCACCCAGATGCTGCGAGGTACCGCCGGAGTCGAGCCCCAGCTCCTGCTGCAGCGCACCCACCGACATCTCCCCGTCGCGCAGCAGTTCCAGAATGCGCACGCGCGCGGGGTGCCCAAGGGTGCGGAAGAGCTCAGCCTTGTGCGCATGGACCGGGGTGGCCTGAAAGGGCATCTGCTTATCTTAGAATATTTGAAGATAGGAAGACAACGGCGGGACCGCACGTTCTCACGAGAGCCGCGAACGAGGGAGCCGCTCGATGTGGCTCGCCAACAGGTTGCCCCCCAGACGCCCGCCGCTCGGCTGGGGCAGGAGATCGTCGGCCCAGCGATAAACTGCGATGCAGAGGGCGTCGAGGTCGACGTCCATCGTGGCCTTTCGCCAGATAGTGCCCTTGGCACCGTTGACTTCACCCCCTCTGCTCGAAACCCCGTCGCCACGGCACTTCCCGTGGAATCAACCCTCCAGGTCGGGTGGTCCCTCATCAATATGCGTCTGTCTGCCGCTCTTCTCGCCGCCGCCGTCGTCTCTCTTCCCGCCGCTCCGCCCGCCGCGATCGCCGCCCTTTCGGGCAGTTACAAGATCGTGTCCGCAACCGCCGTCTCCACTCTCACCTGGCAGGACTACGTCGGCAGCGACGAGGCAGTCTGGTCAGGCTTCGAGAGGGGCACTTTCACGCTGGCGAAGCCACAGAAGGCGCGCACCGGTGGCGGCTCCCTGCTCCTGACCGTGCCGCTCGAGGGCAACGTCGACACCTCATACACGTGGGTGCGCCCGGACACGACCGAGACCTGCCCGCAGAGCTACGACGCCGCCCAACTCGGCGTCGATGTCGGCCTCACCGTGATGCCGGTCGGCGCGCATAAGGTGCGTGTCGGCGGCGGCCCGGACACGAGCGCGAGCAAGTTGAGCGAGTATGTGCGCCTCAAGGATGTCTGCGCCAGCCCGTTCCTCGCCTCGCTCTGGCATTTCTCCGACAGCTCCGCGAGCGGCTACGGGTGGGGCGACAAGATCCTCCCGGCGGCACTGTTCAAGAAGAAGCGGTTCACGATCACGCTGCAGGGCCGGCGGACGAACGTCGACTCGCTCTGGTCGGGCGCCTCTGGGACGGGAACCCGCGCCTGGAATCTCACGCTCACTCTCACGCGGTCGAAGTAGCAACGCAAGGCGCGCCCGCTGAACGACGCGCGTCTCCGATGGACCACGTCTCGAAGATTGCGCGGATGAATCCGCGCCGAGGCCACCAGCGTCTGGTGAGCCACCTGGAGGCTGGTCGCGACCGCCCCCGACGCGGGTAACCCGTGAGCAGGCGAGGTGAGCCCGTGCCGACGGCGTCGTGGATGTCACCGGATGGGTCTCGCCTCGGAGACCAGGTCGCCGACCGATTCCGACTCGTCGGCGCCGGAGGCCGGCGCGAGTAACGCGACCAGCATCTCGTCGTCCTTGATGAAGCGGAACGGCTCGCTGCGGGAAATACGCTCCGGCGCGCCCGGCGTCGCGGCGGGATCGAGCGCCCGTCGAAGCCGAGTGCCTCGCCGGCGAACCGGCGTGGGCTGATTCAGCGTGGGCGGATAGGCCGACCCCGCCCTGGGGCGGTCACCGCTTCTACACCTGCAGGGGCATCCTCACGCGGAAGCGCCACGGCGCATACACGCTCGCGGGCCTTGGCTGAGCGGATCGCCCAGCGCTTCCTCCGTCTGGCGGCCTGTATCTGGCTCAACCACGAGGTCGGCCGGCCAAGCCGCTCGCTCACGGCCGACGTGGCCCCTGCGCGTGGAATCAACCATCTCGTTCAGGCGGGCGGCCCCGAGGCCAGCAGCGAGCCGGTTGCCGGCGGCGAGGTCACGTTCACGTTGTTCATCATGCCGTTGTCCTCGTGGGCCAGGATGTGGCAATGGAACACGTAGGGACCGGTGTAGGTGCGGAACGCCATGCGCATCACGACGGTGCCCGGGTGCCTGTCGTCCTTCGCCGCCGGAACGGGGATGGTGTCCACCCACGAGTCGGTGCCCTGCTTCACGCCGTTGATGCTCATCACCTGCATGTCGTTCACGTGGATGTGGATGGGGTGCTCCTCACCCGCGCTGTTCGTGAAGGTCCACTGTTCCACCGTGCCGATCACCGGTGAGGCGCTCATCTGATTGGGGCCCGGCCAGGGCTTGCCGTTGATGAAGAACTTCGTGCCGGCCCCGTTCTCGCTCAACCGGAAGATTCGGTGGCGGGCGATCGTCGCCTTCGACAGATCGATCTCAGTGCCGTAGGTCTTCGGCACCGCGGCCACCGGCGCGGTGCCGGTGCCGGTCACGTTCACCGTGGCCAGCAGGGTGCGCGGGTAGGAGTCCCCCTGCGGACCCGTGTTCATCTTCCTGGTGATCAACGTGAAGGTGCCGGCCTTCGGGGCCTGCACCAGCAGGTCGAACCTGCGCGCAGGTGGCATGAGCAGATCGCGGGCCTGATACGGACGCACCACGGGGTTGCCGTCCTCGGCGATAACCCACACCTTCAAGCCCGACGCCTGGATGTCGTACCAGATGTCCGCGCCGATGTTGCCCATGTGCCACAGCTGGGTCTCCCCCGCGGCCATGGTGATCACCGGCTGAACCATGCCGTTGACGGTGCGATTGGTGTCGGCCTGCGAGTTGATGTCGCGAAGGGGAATCGTGTTGACGCCCTTCATCACCTGGAAGTCCTTCAGGCCCACGTAGTGCTCGGTGATGTTGCGCAGGCCGGAGGGCAGCATGGAGCGCAGGCCCTGCACATCGATGAGGCCCGACATGCCTCCGAACACCTGCTCCTCCACCAACGGATGCAGATGCGGGTGAAACCAGTACGACCCGGGCGACAGGTGCTGCGTGTTGGTGTACACGTGCTGGGAGTTGCCCCCCACGAGCAGCTGCTCGAACACGTCGTCCTGGTTCCCCTTGGGCGAGATGAAGAACCCGTGCGTGTGGATGTTGGTGCTCTCGGGAAGACGGTTCTGGAGGTTGATGATCAGCCTCTGTCCCCGACGCAGCCGCAGTACCGGCGGCATGAACGACGCCGGGTACTCCACGCCCTGGCTGGATGCCGCATACACGCGGCCGTTCATCAGCTTGCCGCTTATCCGCACCGGCTGAGCGCTGGCCGTGAGGGTCACCGCCAGATCGCTGGCGCCCGACGCGATGATCGGCGGGTCCTCGAACGGCTGCCCGGTGATGATCGATCCCGAGTCGGCATCCGGGATGGACGGTGGCAGCGACGTGTTGGACGCCCCGTAATCGCGGTACACGGGTGCGCGCTCGGGCGCGGGGTCGGCAAGGGCGGCGGCGGCCACCAGGCCCGTGCAGCCCAGGCCACCGATGGCAGCGGATGCCACGAGCAGGCGCAGGGCGGTGGGAGGGCGGCGGGGATTTCGGGAAGTCGAGGACATGCGGGCACTGTACGGGGCCGCATCGGTGGATCCTGCGCGCTATCCCTGACCGGACTCCCGAAACACCGGCCCACGACCTGCCGGGTAACGTCCGGCGCATGGTGGGCGATCACCCCCACACCCCCGGTTCGCCTGAACCCCTGGACGCCCCCACCACACGCACATCGCGCAGGTCGCTGCTCAATGCCACGCTCGATCGCCGCACGTTTCTGGTGGGCGCCGGGCCCTTCCCCACAACCGGCACGGCCAACCCCACCCTCACCGTTGCGGCCCTGTCCCTGCGGGCCGTGGGCCCCATCCGATCATCGCTCACCAAGGGCGGGTAGCCGGGCCGATTCGCGCCTGGAGCGGCGGCCCGGCCCGGGCGTTCACGCGGCCGCGTCACCAGATGAAATGCGCTTTATTGCCCAACGCACTGCTGGCGGGTAGGTTCAGGCGCATGATCACCCCCCGCAGGATCCAACTCGCCGCGTTCGGAGCGGCCGTGGCCATCGCCACCGGCGTCTTCGGCGCCTCCATGCTCAGCGCCGTGGCACCATCAACCGATGGCCAGCCCGCACAGGCCACGCTTGATCAGGCAAACCCCTCCAACGGTCAGGGTGGCTGGGGAAATGCCTTCGGGGTCCCGGATGGGTCGGGCCTGCGCCCGTACATCCGGGATCTCTCCGTGACGAACGGGGGCACGACCTCTCCCGTGATCACCGGCGGCCTGCCCACCGCTCCCGCTGCGGAGAACGACCTGACGGCAGTGGTCAACCCCATCAACGTGTGCGCCACCGGGCAGTCATCCAACTGCTACGCCCAGCCCAACCGTGCATCGATCGCCGTGGCCTACAGGGGGACTGGCGGGCCCGACGACCTGCACACCGACTTCTCCCTCCCAGCCGCAGCGGCAACCAACCCACGCATCACCGCCGACTCGGTCATCGATATGACCATCGGCCTGCGCACCTACGCCGGCACCAACCTGCGCTGGACCTGGGTGAACGGCGAGCCCCTGTACTGGAACTACGACGCCGCCGCACAGACCGTGCACGTCAGGTTCCACCCGGCCACCATGCCCGTGGGTGCCGACGGCGTGGCCAACGCCGGCTGCTCGCAGATCCCCGTTTCCACGTGCACGGTCACGCGGTCCGTGAGCGAGGCCCTGCAGCCGCAGATCCTTCTCAGCCTCGACAACACCCTGTCCTCCGGCTTCGCGGGCAGCCTGTTCGGATCGAAGAGCGCCTACATCGGATCGCTCGACGGGCTCATCGACCCCGCCAGCCCCACGCAGAGCACGCTCACGTATGGCATCGCCGCCCCGCACCTCCTGGCCAATGGCGGCGACCGCCGCGGCACGCTGTACGGAATCCTGAGCGACAGCCTTCTGCAGAGCGGCTTCGGCATCACGCCGTCGTCGTTCACCGGCAGCGAGTTCAGCATCAATCGGACGTCGGACTCGGCCGCGGCGGGTTCCGACGCCGTTTCGTGGAGCGCCTGGAGTGCGGGCGAGAACGGCACCGCAGGGCGCCTGCTCACCATCAGCGACATCTCGTTCTCGGCGCCCAAGTTCCGGGTGACCCGTGGCTCCAGTGCCGCAGCGCTCAGGAAGCACGTGACCGTGAAGATCGGCAGGTCCCGGTCGGCCGCGCGCCTTGCCCGCGACCTGGGCCTGAGGAAGCCCTCGGGCGGCAGGTTGACGCTGAAGGGGCGCGCGTCGTCCAAGAAGGGGTGCGCCATCAGGGGCACGGCCATCAAGGCGCTGAGGAAGGGCACCTGCCGTTACACGGTGACCGCCTTCACCACGGCGAAGAAGAAGGCCGGCAGCAGGTCGGGAGCCTTCACCGTCACCAAGTAGGGCGGTACCAGTACCCGGCCTGACCCTGCTGCGTGCGCAGCAGGGTCAGGTACGCACGGGCCCAAGGCGCATCGTCGCCCCGGGAGTGACCTCCGGGCATTGACGCCCCTGCCACGCCCGTTCCGCCCGTCGGCCAGGTGCGCCGACGCCTTCGCGGCGAGGTGCGCTGGTTCGAGGGCCAGCGCCGGCACTCGCGCGTCGGCGCGGTGGACGAGGCACTGGCGTGCGCAGGCGGATGAACCCTCTCCGCCGACCGCGTACTGACCCACGACGGCACCGGCGACCTTGAGCCCGGGGCGAGTGCAGCCGTGGGCACCTGAGGCGACGTGCGCCAAGCTCCACGACCACCGCGCACGCAGTGCATCCCGTAGGCCGGGTGCGATGGGCGTACGACACCCCCGCCGCACGCGCGACAATGCCGGTGATGCCCTCGCCCCACCCCACCCCCGGCCGGCTGCGTGTGCTGGCCTTCGACGACGGCGCCGCCCTGTGGGCACACATGCTGGGGGCCTGGCGCGCCGACGCGGACGCCCGGCTGATCGTTGCCGGCGCCCTTGCCCGCCAGCGCGTGCTGGCCGCCGAGGCCGCCCACCGGGGCACCATCCTCGGCGGCGCCGTTGACACCATGGAGCGCCTGTGGCGCGATGTGGGAAGCAGGGCAGCAGTACCCCCGCCCGTTGACGACGTCGAGCTGCGCGCCCGGGTTCAGGATGCCCTTCGCCACCCCCGCGTGCCGGACATCCTGCGCCCCATGGCCGATCGCTCCGGCGACCTGGCCCGCCTTTCCTCACACCTGAAGACCCTCGACGATTCCCTGGGCGACGCCTACACGCCGCACTCCGCGGTGGAACAGGGCATCGCCGCCGTGCGCACGCTGCTTGCCCACCACGCCGTGGTAAGCCGCGCGCGATTCCGCGTGCTCACCGCCCGCGCTGCCCACGGCATCACCTACGACCGCCCCCTGCTGGTGGCACCTCCATCCGCCCTTCGCCCCACCACCGGCGCACTGCTCACCGCTCTCGCCACCAACAGCGCCGTCACGCTGTACCTGGCAACCCAGCCCGCCGACCTGCCCACCCTGCTCACGCAACTGGGTATCGACAACGCCCACGTGCATGAGCACTTCACCGGCCCCACCCTCACCGGACGCACCCGGCTGATCGAGGCCGACGACGAGGTCGAGGTGGCGGTCGAGGTCGCGGCAGCCTGGGCCGCCGCGGGCGTGCCGCCCGAGGACATCCTGGTGGTGGTGCCCGACGACGACAGCGCCGACGCCGCGGTGTCGGCCGCCAGCCGCCGCGGACTGCCCGTGGTTGCCGGCCGTGGCGCCGCCATGCGCGACTCCCTCGTGGGCGCGGTGCTGGAGCGCACGGCCCTCACCCTTGAGGCCACCGACGGCGCAACCCCCCAACAGGTGGACGACCTCTTCGCCGACCTGCGTGACGACCCCGACGCCACCACGCTGGGCCTGTGCTCCGACGACCTTGCCCCCATCACCCAGGCCCACGCACAGGACACCCTTGCCGAGGCCGACGCCCTTCACGCGCTTGGCACCACCCTTGCCGAGCGGTCCTACCACGCAGCGGGCGGCACCCCCGACTGCCTTGGCCCGCAACTGCAGCAAGCCTACCTGTGGCTTGACGCCCTACGTACCCAGGTGGACACCCTGCGCGCGCACGGCGTGCAGCCCCCGGCAACGGCCCGGGAGATCCTTGAGGAGAGCGTGGCCGTGCCCCGCCCGCGCGGCAGCGTGGGCGGGGTGGCAATCGCGCGCCCCCCCGAGGTGGCATCGCTGGGCGCCACCCACGTGGTGATGACCGGCCTGAGCGCCGGCACCCTGCCCCACGCACCCGCCACATCGCCGTTCATCTCGCGCGCCCTGCTCGACGCCACTCCCGGGCTTCGGCCCCGCGATGAGCACCCCGACCTGTCGGCAGTGGTGGCCACGGCCAGCGCCGCCATCGCACTGGTCCGCCAGCCGCAGGGGGCCGACGGCATTACCCTCGAGCCATCGCCATGGTTCACCGAGGTGGCTGTGGCCGCAGGCCTGCATGCCCAGGCCGATGTAGCGGCCGTATCGGTGCGCCAGGGTGCGTCGCTACGGCGACGCCTGCAGGGCCGCGCGCGAACGGGCCACCGCGACCCCGGCGCCGTTCTGCAGGCAATGCAGGCGCTGGACCTGCACCGCCGCGATCCGGTGTTTCCGGGCGAGCCCCCCACGCGCATCTCCGTCACCACGCTGGAGGAGTACCTGCGCTGCCCCTTGGGGTGGATGGTGGGCCGTCACATGAGCCCGTGGTCGCCCGGTGGCGTGAACATGCACATGGGCAACGTTGCCGACCACGCGCTGGAGGCCGCGCTGAACCTGGGTGGCGACACCCCGGTGCCCGTGGCCCCGCTCGACACACGCGTTGCCCACGCGCTCAAGGGCATGCAGGCCGACCCCGAGCTGGCGTTCGTGCCGCGCGACATGCGCGACGACCTTGCCGGGTGGGTGGAGGCCACGGCGCGCAAGTACTACGACCCCGACTACATGAACGAGATCGCCCCGGGCTGGCGGCCCGTGGCGGCGCAGGTATGGCTGCAGAGCGACCGCATCGTGGATGGGTTCACCATCACCGGCGTGGCCGACCGCGTGGACGTCACCGACCACGGCCTTCTGGTCATCGACTGGAAACTGCAGCGCGCCCTGCAGATACCCGAGCGCTCCAGGCGCCAGGACGAGCTTCAGAAGGGCCTGTACCCCGACATGGCGCGCGGCATCAGCAAGTACGACCTGCCGCCCGAGGTTCTGGGCTTCATGTACGTGTCGGTGGCGCACGCCGACCACGTGGGGTCGTTCACGCGCCCGGTGGGCGGTGGCGGCGCCGTGGACGAGGGCTGGTGGGACGACAACCGCATGGCCCGTGACCGCGCCGCCCTGGCCTGCGCGGGAATTCGCGACATGCGCGTGTGGGATACCGGCGAGCAGTGCGACGCCCCGTGGTGCGGGCACCGCCTGCTGTCGACCACCGCCCGGGGTGGCCTGTGACCACCCAGACGGCCGAGCAGCGCTACGGGCTGTCGCCCACGCAGGCCCTGGCGCTTGGCACCACCGGCAACCTGGCGCTGGTGGCCGGCGCGGGGTCGGGCAAGACCCGCCCCCTCACCGCCCTCGTCGCCCGCGACATCGTGGACACCCAGATTGCACCCGAGGACATCCTGGTGTGCACGTTCACCCGCGCCGCCGCCGCCAACGTGACGGCCCTCATCGAGCAGCGCATTCGCGACCTCGACCCCACCCGGGCGGGCCAGGCCACGCTGCGCATGATGTGCGGAACCATCGACGCCATCTGCCAGCGGCTGGTGCAGGAGCGCGCGCTGGAACTCGGCATTTCCGTATCGCTCTCGCCCGGCGATGAGCGGGTACTCAAGCCCTTGCGCACGCAGGCCGCACTGACGGTGCTTGCCGACCTCGATACCCACGAGGCCGCAGCGCTCAGAAGCGCGTTCAGCCCCATGCCCGGTCGCCTTGGCGACGAGATCCAGCAGTTCCACGAGCACGCACTTCGCCTGCGCGTGGACATCAACGCCCTGACCGTGCCCACGGCCGACCCACCCACCCAGAGCGACATCGTCCACGTGATGACGACCATCCAGACGATCCTGGCGGACGGCCGTGCCAACGACCGCGCCACCACAAGCCTTGAGGCCGACCTGGCCCTGCTCAGCGCAGGGCGCGTGATGGAAACCCGCGGCAAGCCCGGGCGCGTCGTGGGCGACTTAAGCGATCTGCTGACCGCCGCAAAGGCGGGAATGCTCGATCTGAAGCAGCGCACCATCGATGCCCAGCTTCGCCCCGCGGCGCTGGCAATCGCCAAGTCGCTGCGCCTGTACCACCAGCGGTACTCGGCCCTGAAGCGCCACGAGGGCATCGCCGACTACACCGATATGGCCGAGAACGCGCTGAGGTTGGCCACCCTCGCCCACCCGCGGCACTTCATGCGCGTGTACGTGGACGAGGCCCAGGACACCAGCCCCCTCCAGATGCAGGTACTCAGGTCGCTGGTGTCACCCGGCGGCGCACTCATCCCGGTGGGCGACGCCAACCAGTCCATCTACGGGTTCCGCGACGCCGATGTGGGCGTGTTCCTCGATGTGGTGCGATCGCCCGAGATGGAGCACACCACGCTGGACGAGAACTACCGATCCCAGACGCCGGTGCTTACGGCCATCAACGCCATATCCGCGCGCATCTTCAACCAGCCCGGCGACCGGCTGGTGAGGATGCTGCCCAAGGCCGATCCCACCGACCCACCACGCACGCCCCCCAGCATTGACGTCGTGTACGCCCTGGGCGAGGGCCGCCAGATGCCCGCCCAGGATGAAGCCCGCCTCGCCGTGCCGGCCATCCTGAACCGCGCACGCGACCTGGACCTGGGCCTGTCCGACATCGCGGTGCTGTGCCCCACCAACCTGTATCTGGGCATCTACTCCGCAGAGTTCCGCAGGCGGGGAATCCCCAACCTTGCGCTGCAGTCGGGTGGCCTGCTGGCCCGGCCCGAGTGCCAGGACATCCTCTCCTACCTGCTGCTTCTGGCCGACCCCTCCGACCAGTCGGCCTTTACCCGTGTGGTCACCAGCCCCATTGCGGGCCTGTCGGCCGCCGAGGTCCTGTCAATCCTCAAGCCCTTGCGTCTCAGCCGCACCGAGCGCGATGCGGGCGTTCGCCCGCCACCGGCCATGGACACCATCGCCCTCACCAACCCCCAACTGTTCAGCGCCCACCAGCGTGTGGCCGCGCTGGTGGGCCGGGTGTCGGTGGCCGCGCTTGCCCGGGCGGTGGTGCAGGAGCACCAGCTCGACCTGGCCCTTGAGGCCGCCGACCCCACCGGCGCACAACTCAGGAATGTCGAGCGCCTTGTTCAGGCAATCGGGCAGGTGGAGGCCCGGGTAACGGGCCCGTCGATCATCGACATCCTCCACCGCCTGCCCGACGACAACGAGAATGTCGACCTTCGCGTGCCCGCGGGTGTGGACGCCGTGCGGCTGATGACCATCTACGGCGCCAAGGGCTTGGAGTTCCCGCTGGTGGCCCTCACCCGCCTCAGTTGGAGCCCCCCAACCGAGCGCGGGCGCGTGCTGGCCGGCCGGGACGGCAGCGTGGGCGTGTCGCACCACGGCATGCACACCTCTGCGCTCATCAATGCCCGCGACGAGCGCAACGCTGCCCAGGCCGACGAACGTCGGCGCGTGGCCTATGTCGGTATTACCCGCGCCAAGGAGCACCTCATGCTCATCGGCTCGGGCTACGTCACCACCAAGGATGAGTTGTCGTGGGCCGGTATGGCCAAGATGATCCTCAAAGAGGCGCTGGAGATCACCGAGCCCCTCGACCCCGGCCAAACCGACACCATCACGGTGCCCGGGGCCCCCGACGCCCCCGTGCGCGTCACGCGCCTCGACCCCGC
>ORJL010202559.1_pt1 | contig 32622 bp, 42 predicted proteins | sample 1779941 | NCBI WGS metagenome assembly ORJL01 (sample SAMEA104232317, study PRJEB22302) | groundwater metagenome | biome: forest; feature: aquifer; material: groundwater | place: USA | collected 2011-08-07 | depth 5.8 m | reverse complement strand
CATTACGCCTGCCTGTCCGGCAGGCAAGCCTGCACGACAATATTGTCGATCAAACGCGTTTTGCCGAACCACACGGCGAGCGCGATCAATGTTTTTCCTTGAATTCTCTTAAGCGGCGCCAACGTATCCGCGTCCACGCACTCGACGTAATCGATCCGCCCCGAACTTTCCCGCGTGATGCGCGAGCGTATCTTGTTGACGATCATCTTGGCCGAGCGATCTCCCGCCGTCACACTTCGCCGGGTTTCCCTTAACGCGCGATACAGGACCGCTGCTTCCTTGCGCTGATCCACCGTCAAATATTCGTTGCGTGAACTCATCGCCAACCCGTCGGGTTCGCGCACCGTTGGACAAATCTTCACAGTGACGGAAAAGCTCAGATCGCGAGTCATCCGTGCCAAAACCGCCGCCTGCTGCGCGTCCTTCTGCCCCAGATACAACCTGTCAGGCATCACAATGTTCAGCAATTTCCCAACGACCGTCGTGACCCCTTTAAAATGCCCGGGGCGGGACCGGCCGCACAAAGCTTGCGTCATCCGCTCAACTTCAATATATGTCACATACCCCTCAGGATACATCTCTTTTACCGACGGTAGGAATATTATATCAACCTTTTCTTTCTTTGCCAGCTTTTTATCGTCGTGTTCCCGACGGGGATATTTCGCGAGGTCTTCTTTTGGGCCGAATTGTTTGGGGTTCACAAAAACACTCAAGACAACAATGTCATTCTCCCGTCGACAACGGCGCAAAAGCGCGCGATGTCCTTCGTGCAGCGCGCCCATCGTAGGCACAAACCCGACGGTCCTGCCTGTCAATTTTATTTTTTTAATGAGTTGCTGAAGGGAACTAGTGGATCTTATGATGCGCATCAAGGAGCTCTTCCACCAAGCCGGGTTCGATTTCCCTCAAAGGGTCCAGGACAAACACCCGCTCGAACATGCGCGGGTGCGGGATCTTTAATTGTGGCGTATCGATGGTGAGGTTATCGTACCAGAGGATATCCAGATCAACCGTGCGCGGGCCATTGACAACGTCTCTGACCCGGCCCAGTTCCTTTTCGATGGACTGGCACAAAGAAAATAATTCCAAGGGAGATAATTCAGTGGAGACTTTTATAACCACGTTCAAAAATTTATTTTGCGACGGGCCGCCGACCGGATCGGTTTCGATGATCGTGGATTGCTTGAGCACCGAAACGCCCCTTTGTTCCAACAGGACAACAGCGCTCCTGATATAGCGGGCACGATCACCCAAATTTGAACCTAATCCGATGTAGGCGATTGGCAACTTATAAGACCTTTTTGAGCCGTTCCACAGCTTCGTGCAGGCGCTCCTTGGGCACGGTCAACGCCATGCGGACATAGCCTTCGCCCGCCTCGCCAAACCCATTGCCCGGCGTGACGACGATGTCCGCCTTATCCAAAAATGCCTTGGATGTTTCCATGGAACCGCTAAAACCTTTGGGGATCTTGGCCCAGACATAATACGCGGCCTTGGGCGGCGTGATCTTCCAGCCGATGGCACGCAAGCCGTTGATCAAAAGGTCGCGGCGCTCCTGATAAAGATTGCGCATTTCTTCAATGGCCGACGTCGGCATTTTAAGTGCGCTGATCGCCGCTACCTGAATAGCCTGAAAAATCCCGGAATCAAAATTCGTTTTCACTTTGCCTAAAGCAGCGATCAACGTAGGATTGCCGCACGCCCAGCCGATCCGCCAGCCGGTCATATAATATGTTTTAGAGAAAGAATGAAATTCGATGGCGACGTCTTTTGCCCCTTCGATCTCGAGAATACTCACCGGTTTTTCATTATCGAAATACACTTCCGAGTAAGCCATGTCAGAGACGATGATAAATCCCTTGCCGCGCGCCAGGTCGACCAAGCCCTGATAAAATTCACGCGTCGCGGTTGTGGCCGTCGGGTTATTCGGATAGTTGACGACCATCATTTTGAGGTCTTTGATCTTCTCGACCTTGGCGAGATCAGGCAAAAATCCCTGACTGGCTTTCAAAGGCACGGGCACGATCTTCGCGCCGGCAAAAAGAAGCGACGGACGGTACGCGGGATAAGCCGGGTCGGTCAACGCCACTTTGTCTTTGGGGTTAATGATCCCAAAGGGCAAGTGAGCCAAACCCTCTTTGGAACCGATCAATGGATAAATTTCCGCGTCCGAATCAAGCGCGACGTTAAAGCGCCCCTGGAACCATCTGGCAATCTCCTGGCGCAGCGCGGGCAATCCGGCATCAAGCGCGTAATGATGATTGTTGCCGTCATCAAGGGCTTTTTTCATCGCGTCAATGATCGGCTGGTGTGTAGGATAATCGGGATCACCTATTCCTAAATTAATCACATCACGGCCTTGCGCGAGCGCGGTGCGCTTGGCCTTATCGATCTCAACGAACAAATACGGCGGCAGCTCCTTTAACCGGTCGGCAAATTCAATGTTAACAGGCATACTCACTCCTCTATTGAGCCGTACGAACTTCTTTTTTTAATAAACGGTGCACCAGCGCTCGCAACTGCTCATGATTTCTTTGCGCCATACGCTGAAGACGATTTTGCAATTGCATGTCCAGGTAAATCGGCAGCCGCAGCGTAGCTCCCTTGTGATAAAATTTCCCCCGCTGTGCTTTGGAAAAATCATATTCTTTTCTCATATGTTCAAATCTCCTTATATTGTTGAATTTCTTTTTTCGTCGCCTTTCTGGCCGAAATAATTCTTACCCGCGCCTTGTGATGGCCTTGCTCATGCTGAAAAGTATGACAGACGACAACAGGCACCCCGCCCTGGTCCAACCCCAGAGTAATCCACCGTTCTTCGTATTCGCTATGCGTTTCATCAAAGACAGATAAAGCTCGCGGATCGTTGAAAACAGAAGCAGCCCGCTCAAAGGTAATACCATGTTTGGTATAATTGCTGTGCGCTTTAACCGGATCCCATTCCATCTGATATTCAAAAGACTGCATTTTATCATCACCCTCTAACTTGCATTCAGCAAATTCTCATTTAGCTAATATTTTTTCCTTCAACAACTCAAGAAATTGAAGCGCCTGCTTGCGGGTAACCGACGGATAATCTTTAAGGAAATCATTCAACCGGTCTCCCGCTTCGAGATAATCAATTAACGTGCCTACCGGAACTCTGGTGCCGGAGAAGACAGGTGCTCCACCCAGAACATCCTTGGAACATTGAATAAGCAATGGTTTAATCATTAGAATCTCCTTCGAATCGGTGTCCTAGAATTTTTATTATCAAGCTCAAATATTTCGGCCAAAGAGCCGCTTATTTAACTTTTGAAAACCTGATTTATCTAGGAAATCGCTTAAATCAAATTCTCGATCTTGAATATCAAAAGCTTTTTTTATTTTAGGATTTATCCAAATTATTAGACTATATTTTTCTCCCTTCACTTTCCTTTTGTACAATTGACATCGCCTCTGTAAATCTTTGGTTGGGATCGTAATCGTGTGCGGGACAATAACGCGTCTTCCACTCCTGCTCTCTTCTTCAAGTATATAGATTAAAAATATAAAAAAATCGGTGGTGCAATCATAAATTCTGGAACATTTTAAAAAAAACCACCCGGCTGAACCCTTTCCAAACTTGACAATCTCAGATTTTCGAGGTTCGTAAGCTCTGCTTCCTTTAACTTGAATGGTTAAAATTCTCCGATTTGCTGCGTTAATCAATGCCAAATCGATATTTTTCATTTGAGCGCTCGCTGGCATATAAATCGCTACGTCCCTTGGGATACTATCTCTCAGAATACCTATAACTACTGCTTCATCCGTATTAAGGGACCAAAAATTTTTATACGCTCTCCCCATAACAAGTAACAACCCCTATTGTTTTGACTCCAACACATCCTGCATGCTGTACAGACCTTTTTTCTTGGTATCGAGAAATTTGGCGGCAACGAGCGACCCTTTGGCGAAGATATCGCGGTTCTTGGCATGGTGCGAAATGGTGATAACGTCCTCCGCGCTTTCAAAGAATACGGAATGGTCGCCCACGATCTCGCCTTCGCGGATCGATTTGATGTCCGCGACCTTGACCCCCGAAGCGGCTTCCACGATCTCGGCCAAAGTTTTCGCCGTGCCCGAAGGCGCGTCTTTCTTGTGGATATGATGCGCCTCCGTCATTTTGACCGTGTAGCCTTTGAGTGTTTTTTGCGCGGCCAGCTCGGTCAATTTAAAAACGATATTGACCCCCACGGACATGTTCGACGAAAAAACGATCGCGATCTTGCTCGACGCTCTTTTGATCTGCCGGATCTGCGCCGGCGTGAATCCCGTCGTGCCGATGACCATCTTCACTTTATACTGGACGCAGGCCTTCAGATGCTCGATGGTGGCCTCGGGTGTGGTAAATTCGATTAGAACGTCGCAACCCTTGAGCCCCGCCGGCTGCGTCTGAATAGGGACCCCGTTGATCGTTTCATGGACCTTCGGATTTTCTGTGTGCTCCAGAAGTGTTTTGACGGTAAATTTGCGGTCGGCGAAAGCCAGCTGCGCGATGCGGGCACCCATGCGCCCATGACAACCGCTGATAGCTAATTTGATCATACGAGTTGGCCTTTGAGCAATCCGTAATTATGGAGCGCGATTTTTAGCTTCTCAACGTTGGCGTCGTCCATATCACATAAAGGAAGGCGCAGCTGCGACGAACACAGTCCCAACAGTTCCATCGCTTTCTTGACGGGAATTGGATTGGTCTCGATGAACATCGCCTTAATAAGCGGGATCATTTTATCATTGATCTCGGAGGCCTTCGCCTTGTTGCCGGCGTTAAACGCCGTGACCAGCGCGGCCACGTCCTTCGGGATAATGTTGGCAACAACAGAAATGACGCCCACGCCGCCGATCTCCATGACCGGAAGCGTCAGGGCATCATCCCCGGAAAAAATCAGGAACTTGTTCCCGCAGGCACGGCGCACATCCTTGATCTGTTGGAGATTGCCGGAGGCCTCTTTGACGCCGACGATATTTTTGCAATCGCGGGCCAGACGGGCGACCGTGTCGGTCTCGATATTGCGAGCCGTTCTTCCTTCGATATTGTAGAGAATGATGGGGATCTTCACGCTGTCAGCGACCGCTTTAAAATGCAGATACAACCCCTTTTGCGTCGGCTTATTATAATAAGGCGTGACGACCAACGCGCCGTCCGCGCCAGCTTTCGCCGCGTGCTGGGTGAGCGCGACCGCCTCGGCCGTCGAATTCGAACCTGTCCCCGCAATGACGGGAACGCGTTTCTTGACCGTCGCCACACACGTTTCAACGACAAGGTTATGCTCTTCATGGGTCAACGTCGGCGATTCGCCGGTCGTCCCGCACGGGACAATGCCCTGGATCCCGTTTTTTATCTGAAATTCGATGAGCTCTTTGAATTTGGCAACATCGACCTGATCGTTTTTAAAGGGTGTCACAATGGCGACGATGGAACCTCTAAGCATAATATTCCCCCCTTGCTATGAATTTGGCGCTGCCTTTAAGCCAAACATTCGAAACCACACCCGCCCTGATATCAAACCGCACTTCCAATATTTCTCCACTGGCCGTGCGGACGTTCATGCCCGCCGCTTCTTTGTCGTTGACACCCGGGTTCGCTTTAAAATACGAAACAATGGCTACCGCCACACTTCCCGTGCCGCAAGCTCTTGTTTCATCCTCCACGCCGCGCTCAAAGGTGCGCGCGCTGACCAGACGTTCATTGACCTGTTCCACGAAATTCACGTTCGTGCCCCGCGGCGCGAATCGTTCATGATGACGGATGACCCGGCCGATTGCCGCCACATCGATCGCCTCAAGCCCGTCCACGAACACGATCGCGTGCGGCACACCCGTGTCGATATAGCTCACGCGCATCCGGCGGTCGTTGACCGTCAGCGGAATATCAGCGTGATAGCCGCTCGGCGCGCTTAACTGCACGCGCGCGACTTCTCCAGTTGCGGTCGCCGTAATGGCCCCTGCCAGTGTTTCGACAATGAAAAGTTTTTTCCGTGGCTTTTTATTACGGACAATATACGCGGCGATACAGCGCGCGCCGTTGCCGCACATCTCGGCCTCGGAGCCGTCGCGGTTAATGATCCGCATTTTATAATCGGCCTTCTTGGACTTGTCCAGGACCAAAAGCCCGTCGGCGCCAATCCCTTCCGTGCGGTCGCAGGCCTTCATCGCAAGCTTTTTATAATTTAATCCCGCTGCGGCGTCAACGACGATGAAATCATTGCCCGCCCCGACCATTTTTGTAAAATTTATTTTTCTCATATAAATGAGGGGACTGTCTCCCCGCGCATTAGATCTTCAAACGTTTCCCTTTGTTTGGCAACCTCAAACTGACTTCCCTTTACCATCACTTCTGGCGGACGGCCACGGACGTTGTAATTGCTGGCCATCACATAGCCATACGCGCCCGCGCTCATGATCGCCACCAGATCTTCTTTCTTCAAGACCGGGAACTGACGGTCTTTGGCGAAGAAATCCCCGCTCTCGCAAATGGGTCCAACGATATCCATCTTTGTTTTACGGACCTTTGTTTCAATGACCGGGACAATTTCATGATACGCGTCATAAAGCGCCGGACGAATAAGATCATTCATCCCCGCGTCCACGATCAAAAATTTCTTGAAGCCATTGTCCTTCAGATACAAAACTCGAGTGACCAGGATCCCGGCGTTGCCTACGATGAATCGACCCGGTTCCATGATAATCTTTAAACCGGTTTTCTGCAAGTACGGCAACACGGCATCGGCAAAAGCCTGCGCGGTCTGCGGCTGTTCGTCCTTGTAAATGATCCCCATCCCGCCGCCTATGTCGAGATATTCCAGGGCCACGCCATCTTTTTTCAAGACCTCCAGGAATTCCAGCACCTTGGCCATCGCCTTTAAAAACGGCGCGCGGGTCGTGATCTGCGAACCGATGTGGATATGCAAACCGCTTAACTGCACGCTCGGATATTTTGCGGCGGACTTCAAAATCTTACGCGCTGTCTGCAGGTCAATGCCGAACTTATTCTTAAGCGTTCCAGTGGTGATCTTGGCGTGCGTCAAGGCCTTGACATCGGGATTGATCCGCAACGCGACCTTGGGTCTTTTGTTCATCTTCTGGGCGATGCGATGGATCTCTTCTAATTCCGGCAAGGATTCCACATTAAATAAAAGGATCCCCGCGTTGATCGCGTCGGTAATTTCTTCTTCAGTTTTCCCAACGGAAGCGAAAACAATTTTGCTAGCGGGAACGCCGGTACGAAGTGCTTTTTTCAACTCGCCGCCGGAAACAATATCGAAACCTGCGCCCAAATTAGACAAAGTCTTTAAGACGGCTAGATTATCATTCGACTTCATCGCAAAGCAAATGAGCGGCTTGACCAGCGCGAAGGCCTTCTGAATTTTAGTGAAATGGTCCCGGAGCGTATTATGACTATAAAGATAAAACGGCGTGCCGACTTTTTGGGCAACGTCTCTTACCTTTACGTCCTCACAATGCAACTCGCCATTTTTGAATTTAAAGTCATGCATATCTTACGCCTTTATTTCTTTCTGCGGACTGATTTTTTCGATTCTACCGAAGTCCTCGGATTGATCAATTTATTTATCACTTTTGTCGTTAAAAACGGATGGAATGTTTTTAACGTTGCATTATCCAGGGAACGGAGTTCAATATTATTTTTAAGTTTATATTGGATCAATTTTCCAATGATCGCGTGCGCTTCCTTAAACGGCACCTTATTCTGGACCAGATAATCGGCGATGTCGGTTGCGTAAAGACATTCATCATCAAGCTGCTTCTGAATGTTTTCCTTCTTGAACTTCACATTTTTAAGAAGCTCGGCCAGAACATTTAATTCCTTCTGCACGATCTTAAAGGAATCAAAAAGCGGTTCCTTGTCATGCTGCATGTCGCGGTTGTAGCTTAACGGCAACCCCTTCATCATCACCAGGACATTGACAAGATTTCCATACACCTTCCCGGTATATCCACGCACCAGCTCCAGGACATCAGGGTTCTTCTTCTGCGGCATCAGGGAACTTCCGGTGCAAAAGGCATCGTCGATATCGATAAAGTCAAATTCTTTCGTGGACCAGAGGATCATGTCCTCAGCCAGCCGGGACAAATGCATCTGTAAAATGGATAACGCGCTTAATATTTCGATCACAAAATCCCGGTCGCTGACCACATCAATGGAATTTTCCGTGGCCCGGATGGCGTCATGGTTATACTTCTCTGACGGAATAAAAGTTCCCGCAACCGCTCCGGAACCCATGGTCAAATGCCTCTCGATGCTGTTTTCATAGGCCGTAGTCAGCCGCGCGCCGTCACGATGAAGCATCTGCGAATATGCGGCCAAATGATCATACAGCCTTACCGGAATCGCGTGCTGAAGGTGCGTATACCCGGGAAGATAAATATCCTGATTCTTTTTCGCCAAATGAAATAGGCTCTTATTGATGTTCAATATGGTCTGAATCGTCGCCCAAATCTGGTCGATGCAATAGAGCTTCACGTCAAAGACCACCTGGTCGTTGCGCGAGCGGCAAGTATGCAATTTAAAAGCGACCTTCCCCACTTTTTGTTCAAGCAAATGCTGAATATACGAATGAATGTCCTCAAAAGATGGATCGATTTTAAATGACCCGCCTTCAATGGATTTCAATATCGCTTTAAGGCCTTTGGCGAGCTTGTTATGTTCCGTGGAGGTAAGTAACTTTGCGCGCTTTAAGGTTTCAATATGATTGAGCGAACCGATGCAGTCGTATTTTGCCAGCTTCTGGTCAAAATGGATCGAGCCCGTAAACTCTTCCACGAGCTTATTGGTCTTTTTGCTGAATCGTCCGCCCCATAACTTACTCATGATCGCACCATCCTTAGAATGGTAATCCCCATAATTTAATAAATCCTTCGGCCAGTTTTTGGTCAAAGACATCTTTCTTACCGTAAGTTGCCAGTTCTTCCTTGTAACGTGAATTCGGCGATTTGCGTCCCACCACCGTGCAATTACCTTTGTATAATTTTAACCGCACCGTGCCGCTGACGCGTTCTTGCGTTTTGTTAAAATACGCGTCCAGCTGTTTCTTCATCGGCGTTTCCCACAATCCATAATAGATCAACTCGGCATATTTTTGCGAGATCGGATTTTTATAATGCGCCGTCTCACGATCCAAAACTAAAGCCTCAAGCTCCTGGCGCGCCGCGTGGATCAGAGTCGCCGCCGGGTTCTCATAGATCTCGCGGGACTTGATGCCCACCAGCCGGTTTTCCACCATATCGACACGCCCGATGCCGTTTTTGCCGGCGAGTTTGTTCAGCTGTTCGATCAAGACAAGCGGCTTTAACGCCTTGCCGTTGATCTTAACTGGAAGTCCTTTGGCGAAATCCAGAGTAACATACGTCGGCGTGTTCGGCGCCTTCTGGGGGCTTACCGTCAACTTGTAAATTTCTTCCGGTGGCTCGGCCCACGGATCTTCCAATACGCCGCACTCGATGCTGCGGCCGTACAAATTGATATCGACACTATACGGGCTCTTCTTGGTGACATCAATAGGGATCTTGTTCTCCTGCGCGTACTCGATCTCCTCTTCACGTGTCTTGAATTCCCAAATGCGCACCGGAGCGATGATCTCTAATCGCGGATTCAAGAGCCGCGCCGTTACTTCAAATCGTACCTGGTCGTTGCCTTTGCCCGTACAGCCGTGGGCGATCGCGTCGGCTTTTTCCAGAGCGGCGATCCGCACCTGATGTTTAGCGATGAGCGGTCGCGACAAAGCGGTCGCCAGATAATATTTATTCTCATAAACCGCGCCGGCCTTGACCGCCGGGAACACGTAATCCTGGATGAATTCTTCCTTGAGATCCACCACGTGGACTTTGGAAGCGCCAGTTTTTAACGCGCGCTTTTTGATAACGTCAAAATTTTCATTCTGCCCGACATCCGCCATAAAAGCGATGACGTCATAATCGCGGTCCTGCAGCCATTTAATGATGCAGGATGTATCCAACCCGCCTGAATAAGCTAAAACAACCTTTTTCATAAAGTTCTCCTAAGCAGAAATTAGTGGTAAAGCGGTAAAGTGATATAGTGATAAAAATTTACTACTTACCACTTTTACCACTCAACTCCTTTATGTTTTTTGAATCAAAAACGCCATAATAGCCTTTTGCACGTGCAACCGATTCTCGGCCTGGTCAAAAACGATCGAATGACTGCCGTCGATAACTTCCGCCGTCACTTCCTGGCCGCGGTGCGCCGGCAGACAATGCATAAAAGCAAAATCCTTCTTGGCCCCTTTGACAAGCTTGTCATTGATCTGGAATCCTTTAAAATCCTTCAACCGCTTCTTGGCCTCTTTCTCCTGCCCCATGCTGACCCACACATCCGAATAGATCACATCCGCGCCCGTGACCGCTTCCTTGGGCGAGTGCGTCAGAAAGATCCGGCCCGCGGTTTCCTGCGCGAACGCTTTGGCCAGTTTTAAAACCTCTTTATCCGGCGCGTATTTTTTCGGGGTAGCGATGTGCATATGGATCCCCATTTTGGCACAGCCGATCAAAAGCGAATGGCACACATTATTGTTCCCGTCACCCACATACGCCAAAACGATCCCCCTTGTCCTCCCGAATTTCTCCTCGATGGAAAAAATATCGGTCAACGCCTGGCAGGGGTGGTGCATGTCCGAGAGGCCGTTGATGACCGGTACGGACGCGTGCCGAGCCAAATCCACAATATCCTGATGCGTGAAGGTGCGGGCAACGATCATATCGAGATAACGGGAAAGCGTTTTGGCAACGTCAGAAGCTGACTCGCGCACGCCCAGATTGATCTCATCCGGGCCCAGATAAACGCAGTTTCCGCCAAGCTGAAAAACCCCCACCTCGAAGGAAACGCGCGTGCGGTTCGACGGTTTCTGGAATACCAGCCCGACCGACTTGCCGCGCAAATGTTCTCCCCAATATGTCCGGTCGCGTTTTAATTTGGCGGCCAGCTCAAAGAGCACGACCATCTTCGCCCGTGTCCAGGCATCCAAACTGATAAAATCCCTTTTCATGAGGCCACCTCACTGATTACTTTTTCTAAAATGTGGACCGCTTTATTGATCTGCCTTTTCGTGACATTCAAGGCCGGCATGATCCGCAAAACATTTCCCTGCGTGCAATTAATGATGAGGCCATGACGCAGGCACGCCTCGAATATCCCTTTACCCTCAATGTTCAGCTGCATGCCGATCATCAATCCCAACCCGCGCACTTCCTGGATGCATTTGAATTTTCCTTTCAACTCATTGAGCCGCCCGATCAGGTACGGTCCCATTTTCTTGGTGTTGCCAAGCATCTTGTCCGCGAAGATCGCCTTGAACGTTCCCAATGACGCCTTGCACACCAGCGGGCTGCCGCCAAAAGTCGAGGCGTGCATCCCGGGCTGAAATACCTCAGCGATGGAACGCTTGACGACCAAAGCCCCAATCGGGAGTCCACCGCCGAGCGCTTTGGCCAGCACCATCAGGTCCGGCTCGATCCCGTAATGCTTGAACCCGAAAATTTCGCCGGTACGCCCCATTCCGGTCTGGACTTCGTCAAGAATGAGCAAAATATCTTTTTGCGTGCACAGCTCACGGACCTGGCGGACATATTCTTTTGAAGCAATATTGATGCCCCCCTCGCCCTGCACAAGCTCGAACATGATCGCGATCGTCTGGTCGTTGACCGCCGCCTTGACCGCGTTGATATCGTTAAAGGGGATGGTTTTAAACCCCGGCGGAAGCGGATGAAATCCATTCTGATATTTCGCTTGTCCTGTCGCGGCCAAGGCGCCAAGCGTGCGGCCATGAAACGAATTGGTCATGGTAATGATTTCATGACGCTTGCCTTTGCCATACGCGCGGGAGAATTTGATCGCGGCCTCACAGCCTTCCGCTCCGCTGTTGCAAAAAAATACTTTCGACGGAAAAGACCAACGAACAATTTCCTTGGCCAGCTTGGCCTGGTTCGGATGATAAAAATTGTTCGGGATATGGATGAGTGTCCCGATCTGGTCGCGCACCGCGGACATCACTTTCGGATGGCAATGCCCGACATTGTTGACGCCCCATCCCGGGAAAAAATCGAGATACTTCTTTCCCGTGACATCCGTCAGGTCCATTCCCTTGCCCTTGACGAACGCGATCGGCACCCGGGAATAGGTCGAAAGGATATAATTATCGTAAGCTTCAAAGATTTCTGTTTTTTTCATATCGTCGTTCGTATCTCGTATCTAGTACCTCGCTTTTTACTTGCGAGCGACGAAATACGAGATACGAGATACTATTTTTTAACGATCTGCGTTCCGATACCGCGGTCGGTAAAGATCTCCAGTAACAACGCGTGCTGAATGCGCGCGTCGATAATGTGCGCCTTGCGTACCCCGCCGGCCAACGCCGCGACACACGAGTTGACCTTGGGGATCATTCCCCCCTGGATGATCTTCTGCTCAATAAGGCTCGCCACCTCATCCGCCGTGAGCGTGGACAAGAGCGACCCCGGGTCTTCGATGTTACGCATAACGCCCTGCACATTCGTCAACAAAACGAATTTTTCAGCCCTTAACGACCCGGCAATGGCGCTGGCCACTTCATCGGCGTTGATATTATGCGGCTGTTGCTCCAGCGAAATTCCCATCGGAGAAACGACCGTGATGTATTCCTTATGCAAATGGTTTTCGAGGGTTTCCTTCTCAATATTCGTAATCGTCCCCACGTAGCCAAGGTCTTTCGAGGCCTTCTTTTTCTCGACGTACACGATATTTTCTTCACCCCTTAGGCCCGTCACCGCCCCCTTAAGGTCCTTGATCTCCTGGACGATCCGCTTGTTTAATTTGTCGAGCTCTTCCTGAACAATTTTTAACGTCGCTTTATCCGTCACCCTGATACCTTCATGGAACTCCGGCTTGATGCCTTCCTCTTTCAAGCGGCTGCTGATGTGCGGGCCGCCGCCGTGGACGATCACGGTGCGGATGCCGACGTAACTTAAGAAAATGACGTCCTGGAAAATATTTTTCCGGATCGCCGGGTCATCCAGGATGCTCCCGCCATACTTGATGACGAACACCTTGCGGCGGAAGGCGTGGATATAGGGAATCGCCTCAATGAGGACTCCCGCTTTTTTAATAAAGTTTTCCATGACCCTCTCGTTTTATTTGTCGGGGTCACCCTGAGTGAGCCCGACTCCTTTAAATTTTTTACAGGCGAACGAAGGGTCTAAGATCCTTCGCTTCGCTCAGGATGAGGGGCGAAAACTTTACCACAGTTCCCCTCAGTTGTAAGCCCCGTTGATCTTCACGTAGTCGTAAGAAAGGTCGCAGGTGTACACCGTGGCCGTGGCGCGTCCTTTGTTCAAATTGACCGTGATCGTGATATCTTTGCGCGCGAAATCGCTGAACTTGATCTTTAAAGTATCTTCGGTAACACCGGCGATCCCCAGTGACCCCACGGCGGCGGCCACGCGTCCCCAGTTCGGATTGCTGCCAAAGGCGGCTGTCTTGACCAGGACGGAATTGGCGATCGCCAGTCCCGCCTGCTGCGCCTGCGCGTGCGTTTTGCCTCCTAAAATACGAATGTCAATGAACTTCGTCGCCCCTTCGCCATCGATGACGATCTTCTTGGCCAGGTCAAGGCACACATGCGTCAACGCTTTCGTAAAAATATCAAAATCCTTATTCGCAGTGACGATCTTCTTATTTTGCGCGGCCCCGTTCGCCAAGACGACAGCCATGTCATTGGTGCTCATGCACCCGTCGACCGTGATGCTGTTAAAGGAACGCTCGTTGGCGTACGAAAGTGCCTTTTGCAACATCGGCGCGCTGATGGCCGCGTCGGTGGTGATAAACGCCAGCATGGTCGCCATATTTGGGGCGATCATCCCGGAACCCTTGGCGCAGGCGCCGATCGTGACCGTCTTGCCGCCCAAACTGACCTGCACCGCGATTGCTTTTTCTTTGAGATCCGTCGTCAGAATCGCTTCCGCCGCTTTCTTTCCTCCCTGCGCGCTTAATCCCTCCACCAAACCCTTCGCGGCATTTTGTATTTTCAAAAATGGTAGCGGCCGTCCGATGATCCCCGTTGAAGCGACAACGACTTTTTCTTTGGGAAGGCCCAACAATTTGCCGATGATCTCGGTCGTGTGCAAAGCGCAAGCCATTCCGGCCTTGCCGGTAAAACAATTCGCGTTGCCGCTGTTGGCAATGATCGCCTGCGCCTTGTGACCACGCAGATGTTTCTGGCTGAGCACCAACGGCGCGGCCTTGACGGAATTTTTCGTATAGACCGCCGCGCTCACCGCCGGACGATCACTGACAATAAGCGCCAGATCGCGCTTGCCGGAGCGCTTGATATGCGCCGCGACACCGTTGGCTTTGAATCCCTTGGGACTCGTTACCCCGCCATTTTTAAGAATCTTCACTAAAATCCTTTCACGTTTTAGTCGTAAGCGATAAGTCGTAAGCAAAAACTTTGATATTTTCTGGCTTACCACTTACGACTTACCACTTACCACTAAATAAGCCCTTCTTTCTCACCAAACCCGCACATAATATTCATATTCTGCACCGCTTGACCCGAGGCACCTTTGTACAAATTATCGATCGCGCTGGTCACCACCACCAAGCGGCCATCCTGACTGACGGCAAACCCGATATCGCAGTAATTCGTGCCGACGACGTTCTTTAATTCCGGCTGCTGGCCTGGTTCAAGGACGCGCACGAAAACTTCCCTCTTGTAAAAACGCGTATACATTTTATGCACGGCGGCGAGCGTCACCTTCGCGCGCAAACGCACATAAATGGTTTCCAAGATCCCGCAATTGACCGGCAAAAGATGCGGGACAAAATCCAGCGTGAAATCTTTCCCGGCGATCTTCGCTAAATACAATTCCATTTCCGGGACGTGCTGGTGAAAAAGCGGCTTGTACGCCTTGAAATTCTCGTTCACTTCGCCGAAACTAAAAGGCAGCGTCGCCTTGCGCCCGGCGCCGGTGACGCCGGATTTGGCGTCGATGGCGATCGATTCAATGGATTTGGCCGAGGCGGTCACCAAAGGAGCCAGCGCCAAAAGAGCCGCTGTCGGATAACAGCCCGGGTTGGAGATCAGTTTCGCTTTGCGGATATCTTCGCGATAGAATTCGGGAAGCCCGTAAACGGCTTTGGCGAGGTTGGTCGCGTCAAGGTGATCGGCGCCGTACCATTTTTTGTATTCGGCCGACTTCTTTAAGCGATAATCGCCGCTCAGGTCAATCACGCGCACATCCGCGGCGAGCAATTTCGGCGTGATCTGCATCGAAACGGTGTGCGGAACGGCAAGAAAGATCACTTCACAAAGCTTAATCGCTTTGGCCGCGTCAAAGGGTTCACACACCAATTGCGTGCGGCCGGCTAATTTCGGCCAGATTTCACTCACCTTCCCCTGCGTATTATTGGCGCTGACATAACTGAGGCGCACTTTGGGGTGATCTAAAAGCAACTCCAGCGCCACTCCACCGGAGTACCCACTGATCCCTACAATGCCGACATTTATCATTTTTCCTAACCCGCTTTCGCGACGAAACTTAGAAACTTTCGTCGATAAACAGAAGTTTATAATAAAATAAAAAACCTATCTCGTCAACTTTTAGTTTGGGAGATAGGTTTGAAATTCCCTGCAAAATTGTTTAACTATTTACTACCGTTTGACCCACTGGAATTTCTTACGCGCTCCCTTTTGACCAGGCTTTTTTCTTTCCTTCATTCTGGGATCTCTGCTTAAGAAATTCGACTTTTTGAGCACAGTTTTCGATTCGGGGTCACACATGGCCAAAGCGCGGGACAATGCCAAGCGCAAAGCCCCCACCTGACCGGTCATTCCACCACCATTTACCTGGACGGAAAGGTCAAATTTGCCTAACGTATTGGTAGATTTCAAAGGTTCCACAACGATGAGGCGGTCCGTTTCGCGGGCAAAGTACTTCTCAAACGGACGATTGTTGACCGTGATGGTTCCCGTTCCCGGGATCAGTTGCACGCGGGCGACCGAGGTCTTGCGCCTTCCTGTTGCTGCATATTTTACAGTTTCTACCATGATTGATTCTCCGCTTTTACTACTTGATCTCTAATGCGATCGGCTTTTGCGCCTGATGGGGATGTTTATCCCCGACATAGATCCATAATTTTGTTTTGACCTGATTACCCAGCGCGCCCGAGGGGATCATCCGGGTGATCGCCAGCTTTAACACCTGAGTCGGCTTCGTCTGGATCAATTTTTCGAACGGCACCACCCTGCGCCCGCCGTGAAACCCGGTGTAATACTGGTATTCCTTGTCCGTATATTTTTTGCCCGTGACGCGCACCTTCTCGGCGTTGATGATAATGACCTGGTCGCCGGTGTCCACGTGAGGCGTGTAAATGGCCTTATGCTTACCGCGCAATATGGAAGCCGCCTTAGTGGCGATCTTTCCGAGGGTCTTGTCCGCGGCGTCGATCACGTAGCATTTGCGCGTGACCTTCTTCGGATCGGCCATATATGTTCCCTGTGACATTGCTTGATCTCCTAAAAAATTTTGAGTCACCCCGGCTGCGGCCAGGGTTTTTCCTCCACCTTTCCCATCAATATGACATCTTTGGTGGTGGAGGCAAAAGTATAACATTTTACATTTAGATGTCAACTTCTTTTTCAGAAGGATACACGCGCTACAACTTAAAGTGCCCTCGGGTAAGTTTTGGGGTGGAGGCTACGTGCGCGAAAACTTTATGCACGCTATTAAGAAATTCCAGATAGGCGTCAAAGGAAGGCAAGGAATCGCCCACCCGCGCTTGGCGGAAAGCGTCCCTCCTTTGCGTGTTGCGGGCGTCCTGAAGCATTTCCTGTTTTTCTACGGGGCTAAGCATCTTCAATCTTTCCGTACAATTGATCCAGTTCATTCTGCCGGTTAAAAAGAGAAAAATATTCGCGCAAAAGTTTGCGATCCAGTTTATCGGCGTGACGCTTTAAAAGTTCTTCGATATCCGCCATGTCGCGCGCGCTACGGCTTGGATCATTAGCGCTGGCCTGGACCTTCAAGCCAATAACATCCTCGGGCGTAATGACCCTGGCCTTGAATTGCCCTTGCAGTATGTCACATTCCTTGGCCCTTTTCAACATGTTCTTGGTATAGCTGCGGTGGGCCAGCAGAAAGTCGATCTGTCCCTGATCCTTAAAAGCGCCTTTTAAGTTAACGACATCTTCGCTTTCGTGCAGGACTTCATAACCGATGCTCAAAAGTAATTTTCTAGCTTTCGGCATATCTTCCTTGAGGATCAGGATGTCAATGTCTTCAGTGGCCCGGCTGTAGCCGGCGGCGTGAAGCGCGAACCCGCCCATTAGGGCATAGTGGATCCCGTACTTCTTAAAATTCTCCAGCAAAAATGTTAAGACTTTCGCAAAATCCATAAATTTTACCTCCTACCTTCTTTTGGGGAAGGGAGGTGAAATTTATCCCGAAGTATGCGCCGAAAATTTCTGAACGAAGTAAGTGAAAAAATTTTCAAGCGCTTATACGAGGGATAACTGCTAAGAAGGGCGCTGTCCCCTTTATTAAAGTGCCTTAAAAATCTTCAATTTCCTCTCATATTCATTGACCAACGGGTGCTTCCATACACGCCTTACCATGCTAAGCATCTCGGACTCAAACCAAAGCTTCTTCTCTCTACCACGATTAAATTTCTTCCATATTTTCGGCCCTTGCTCCGAATACGCCCAGCAAAGACTTTCTAAATTATGTATTTTATCCGCTATCGCAACCGCCTTAGCACCAACTGGGCCTTTTTCGACCTTGGCAATATAAGCCTTTTTCTTTTGTTCCCATTCCAATCCGTCATCATGGGTTACAGCCAAAACAATTTTATACACCTTCTCCCCCAGTTCTTTTTTAAACTTAGCTACAGGGAAATCAGTATCCTCCAAAACATCGTGTACCAACCCAGCAGCTACAATATATTGCGAAAAACCATATTTTTCTAACTTCATGGCAACCGCCACAGGATGAAGAATATACGGCAAACCGTCACCTTTGCGAACCATATCCTTATGCGCAACGACGGCAATGCGCAAAGCTTTTTCAAATAGAGATGGTTTCAAGTTATTCTTTAATCGCATAATACCTCGTTACACCTTTAAAAGCTTTTTCAAGATTTCTATAAATCTGTTTCGTTATATCAAAAACGTTAAATCCCCTTACTCTTTGCTGCTCAGTCAGACATTCTTTCTCAATAGTTTTTGCGAAGTAAAAACACAAGTAAAAAAAACACCCCCTTCTCTTTCTTCTGCCTTCAAAGACTCAAAATATTTAGCAAAATTTTCAAATCCCCAAAGATAATTTTGAATAAAATCCTCTGCCTCATCTTTGTTTTTTCCAAATTTATTTAACATCACGACGGTCATTGATTTAGCACAAATCCGTCCTATTTCAGAATCTGAATAATTTAACTTCCCTTTATTACAATATTCCGATATCAAAAATTGAAAAACTATAGCCCTTAAATGAGGGATTTGCTCTTCTATTTTCCTGTATTCCGCATCAGAGAGAACCCTCCCTCTTTTAATAACACTAAAATCTGCCTCTGCCGAAAACATCGCCGGATAAAGTTCACAGCAAAAGTCATATAGTGAAACTTTTTTCTTAAAAAAAATCACAAATCCTCCGAGCAGGTATAAAACGGGACGTAGTGAATTTTCCAAGTATATGACATGGTCATCGTAACACTCGGTGTTGCCGTGGTCAATATTTGACTTCAACGAGCATCAGCCCCTGCGGTTTGGCGGGGGCCGGGGTAACGGTGCGGTCTTTGCGCGCCAAGATGCGGCGCATGCTGCCTTTGGGCAGTTGGCCGCGGCCGATTCCTAGCAGCGTTCCTACGATATTGCGGACCATCTTATAGAGAAAGCCGTCAGCTTCGATATCGATATGAATAAAATCGTCCTTTTTTTTGATCTCAATCCTGTGAACGGTGCGCACCGTGGTTGCCTTTTCGTCCCGCGACGGATTCGCTGCCTGGAACGATCTAAAATTATGACGCCCGACTAACGCCTTGGCCTCGGCTCTCATCGCGCGCAGATTAAGCGGATAAGGATAAAAAAGGCAGGATCTCCGTTCTATGGCGCAACGCGCCGGACGGTTAAGAATCGTGTAACGATAGGTCTTTGATTTGACGCTAAAACGCGCGTGAAAACGCGGTCCCACCTCTTCGATACGGACAACCGCGATATCTTTGGGAAGATTGGCATTGAGGGCAGTTTGAATGGTCGTAACGGGGAGTTTGGTATCGACGTGGAAATTGGCCACCTGGCCGAGGGCATGAACGCCGCTGTCCGTGCGGCCGGAGCCAAAAAGTGTGGTGTGCTTCTTGAATATTTTTTTTAAGGCCTTTTCGATCTCCGCCTGGACCGTGCGCTGGCTTTTGATCTGGACCTGCCAACCGTAAAAGTCGGTGCCGTCGTATTCAATGGTGAGCTTGATATTGCGTAACATGACTGCAGATTATCCGGTGATCCGGTTACCCGGGACTGGGGAATCCGGATACCCGGATATCCGGTTTTCCTAGTCTCGGATTCCCGGATCTTCGGATACCCTTAAATTAATTTTTGCCTAACGAGCTCTTCTGCGATCTGAACGGCGTTGGTGGCCGCGCCTTTACGCAGGTTATCGGCAACGACCCACAGCCACAGGCCATTTTTGACGAACGGGTCGCGACGGATGCGCCCGACGAATGTCTCGTCTTTGCCTTCGACATCGACCGGCATGGGATACAGCTTATTTTTAGGATCATCGATGACACAGATCCCGGGAGATTTTTTCAACAGCGCGCGAACCGCCTCCGGCGAGATCGGCTTGGCAGTCTCGATATAGACTGCTTCGCTGTGCCCGGTCTTCACCGGCACGCGCACGACCGTAGCCGAGATCTTGATCTTTTTATCATGCAGGATCTTGTGGGTCTCGTTGACCAGCTTCATTTCCTCGCTGGTGTACCCTTCCTCATTAAATCCCCCGATATGCGGGAATATATTAAACGCGATCCGTTGGTCCATGTGCCTCGGAACATCTTTGCCGGACTGATTTGCCCACGCGCGGAATTCTTCTTCCGCCTGGACTACACCGCCGCGCCCGCTTCCGGAAACAGCTTGATAAGTCGAAATAATAATACGCTTAAGACCTGCTTTCTTTTTGATCGGCGCCAGGGCGACCACCATTTGCACCGTAGAACAATTCGGGTTGGCAATGATCCCTTTGTGTTTTTTAACATCCGCGGCGTTGGCCTCTGGGACAACCAGCGGAACATCATCGCGCATCCTAAAATCCGCGCCGTTATCAATGACCACACACCCGGCCTTGACCGCGTGCGGAGCGTACGTGACCGCCGCACCCTTGTCGCCTTCGGTGCCCGCGAAAAGGGCGATATTCATTCCCTTAAAAGAATTTTCGGTGAGCGCTTCGACCTGGTAGCTCTGCCCATCGACGACCACCGTGCGCGCGCTGCGGGCAAAGACTTTCAATTGATCGACGGGAAAATTCCGCTGACGCAAAACGCGCAGCATTTCTTCTCCGACAGCGCCGACGCCGACTACGGCAACATTATATTTCTTCATATCAAAAACCTCATCCTTAGATTATCCGGACATCCGGTTACCCGGGACTGGGGGAATCCGGATACCCGAATATCCGGTTCTTCTAGTCTCGGATTACCGGATCTTCGGATACCCTTATAGATTCTTAACAACCAAGTCTCCAACTTCGCTCGTCGAATATCCCATTTTTCCAGCAGCGAGGTCTTTCAATTTCTCCCGTACCACGGAGATGACGGAATTCTCAATAGCTTGCGCCGCTTTTTGCTCACCTAATTGATCCAAAAGCATCGCCCCCGCGCAAATGGCCGCGAGCGGATTGATCACATTTTTGCCGGTATATTTTGGCGCGGAACCGCCGATCGGCTCGAACATCGAAACGCCTTGCGGGGTGATATTGCCTCCGGCCGCGGTCCCCATCCCGCCCTGGATCATCGCCCCCCGATCGGTGATGATATCGCCGAACATATTGTCGGTCACGATCACATCAAACCATTCCGGATTCTTCACGAACCACATTGTCGTGGCGTCGACGTGGGTGTATTGCGTTTTGACGTCCGGATATTCTTTGGCTACTTCGTAAAATGTTCTTTCCCAGAGATCGAAGGCGTAGGTCAACACGTTGGTTTTGCCGCACAGGGTGAGTTCTTTGCGTTTACGGTTCTTGCGGGTGAACTCAAAAGCGTAACGGATACAGCGCTCGATACCTTTACGGGTATTGTGCGAAACCTGCAGGGCCACCTCGTTCTTCTTGCCTTTGTTTTTAAATCCACCCAGCCCCTTGTAAAGCCCCTCGGAATTCTCGCGCACAACGACAAAATCGATGTCTTTGGGCGTTTTATTCTTCAACGGGCAAAACCGTTCATCGTAAAGTTTGACCGGCCGCAGATTGATGTACTGGTCCAGGTCAAAACGCAATTTTAAAAGGATCCCCTTCTCTAATATGCCGGGCTTCACGTCCGGGTGACCTATCGCGCCCAGATAGATCGCGTCGAACGTTTTTAACTCTTTCACCGCGGTCTTAGGAAGAACTTCTTTGGTACGCAAATACCGCTCACCGCCGAAATCGTAATTCGTGGTTTGATATTTAAAACCGAACTTTTGCGCCGCGGCCGCAACGACTTTTAGCCCCTCACGGATAACTTCCGGGCCGGTCCCGTCGCCGGGGATGACCGCTATTTTATATGTCTTCATACTCATTCCTTAAAATTATTCCTGGAATCTCTTCACGACGACCGTGGCGTTGTGGCCGCCGAAACCCAGGGAATTGGACATGGCAACGTTGACCTTGGCCCTACGCGCCGTATTGGGCACATAATCCAGGTCACATTCGGGGTCGGGTGTCTCGTAGTTGATCGTTGGAGGAATAATACCGTCACGGATCGTCAGGATGCTGGCGGCAAATTCAACCCCGCCGGCGGCCCCGAGCAAATGCCCGGTCATGGACTTGGTGGAGCTCATCGGAACTTTTTTCGCGTACTCGCCAAATACTCTTTTGACCGCCAGGGTCTCGACCTTGTCATTAAGCTCGGTCGAGGTGCCGTGCGCGTTAATATAAGAAATATCTTTCGGGGTGAACCCAGCATCTTTGATGGCCAATTCCATCGCCTTGGCCGCGCCGCTGCCTGAGGATTCCGGCGCGGTGATATGATACGCGTCGGAAGTACGGCCGTACCCGATCATCTCCGCCAAGATCGGCGCGCCGCGTTTCCTGGCATGTTCCAATGTCTCCAAAATGGCAACGCCTGCCCCTTCAGCCATGACAAATCCGTCGCGGTTAAGGTCGAACGGACGCGACGCCTTTTCCGGCGCGTCATTGCGCTGGCTTAACGCCTTAAGCGCGCAGAATCCGCCGACACCCATAACGGTGGTGGCACTTTCCGTGCCACCCGCGATCATCACATCCGCGTCGCCGTACTGGATAAAGCGGAACGCGTCGCCGATGGCGTTCGTTGCCGTGGAACAAGCGGTCGCAACACAAGTGACCGGGCCGCGCGCGCCGGTTTCAATGGGAACCTGGCCCGCGGCTTCGTTGATAATGATCTTCGGGATAAAGTGCGGCGTGATCCTTGAGGGGCCTTTTTCCAAAAATTTCTGATGCTCATGCTCAAGGGTCTCAATACTGCCGATCCCGGAACCAATCAAAACGCCGACACGGTCCAGGTCGAGTTTTTGCAGATCAAGCTGGGCGTTACGCACCGCCTCGCGGCTGGCAACCGCCGCGAACTGGACAAACCGCGACAGGTGGCGGGCCTCTTTGGAATTAAAATGATCCAGGGGATTGTAATCGATGACATCACCGCTGATGCGGCAATCGAACCGGGCGGCGTCAAAGTGCGTGATCGGACGAATACCGCTTTTGCCTTCAACAAGGGAATTCCAGAATTTTTCGACACCCGAACCGACCGGCGAGATGACGCCTAATCCGGTGACGACGACTCTTCTTTTTGTCATGGCGTATTATTCGGAATAAAACAACACCCCGGCATGATACCGAGGTGTGTATGGAACAAAAATGGCAGATTGATTTATGTTAAGCTACTTCTTGGCTGCTTTTTCGTCGATATATCTGACGGCATCGCCGACGGTGGTCATTTTTTCAGCGTCTTCATCGGGGATCTCAATGTTGAATTCCTCTTCCAACGCCATGATCAGCTCAACGGTATCGAGCGAATCCGCTCCCAGGTCATCGATAAACGATGCCTCCGGAGTTACTTCTTCCGGTTTAACGCCAAGTTGTTCGGCAATGATTGACTTAACTTTTTCTTGGACTGCCATCGATTCGCCTCCTTTTTGTACTTCATTAAAAAATCTTAGATCGCCATTCCGCCATCCACGCACAAGGTTTGTCCTGTAATATAATCTGCCTCAGGGGAGGCCAGAAAGAGACAAACGCTGGCAACATCGGTGGCGGTACCTAAACGCCCTAAAGGAATATTGTCAAGGATCGCGTTGCGGGTATCTTCCTTTAACTGGGCGGTCATATCGGTCTGGATATATCCCGGGGCAACGGCGTTGACGGTGATCTGTCGTGACGCCAGTTCGCGGGCCACGGCTTTGGTAAAGCCGATGATGCCGGCTTTACTGGCCGCGTAATTGGCCTGCCCCGCGTTACCCATAATTCCAATGATCGAAGAGATGTTGATGATCTTGCCTGCCTGTCCCTGCCTCGCCGGCAGGCGGGCGGCAGGCAGGCCGCTTGCACCCTTCGCGGCGCTTTTAAGCATTACCTTGGCGACAATCTTGGTGCAGTTAAACGCCCCCTTAAGATTGACGTTCATGACCTCATCCCAGTCATTGACGCTCATCCGCAGGAGCAGATTGTCTTTCGTAATGCCAGCGTTGTTAACTAATATATCAATGCACTTATATTTGTCAAGAATTTTATTGACGATTTCGAGCACATTTTCCGGATTTGTCACGTCGCAGCCGAAGCTTTCGGCTTTTAAGCCCTTGCGCGCCAGCTCGTCGCGCACTTGCGCCGCGGCGGCGGCGTTACGGCCCAGAACGACGGCGACCGCGCCCTCCCGCGCGAACGCTTCGGCGATCTCCCGGCCAATGCCGCGCGTGGATCCGGTCACCACAACCACTTTGTCTTTGAATTTCATACGTGTGAAATGATAGCAACGCTTCCAAGAATTGCAAGAAAAAATTTATCCAATATCAATATCGTCATAACTGTCAAGACGCCTGGACTTTGTACCCAAAGAACCGAACTGGACGACTTGCCCCCGCGCGATCATGGACTGGAATTGGCGCCGCACCAACCATTTGATCCCGGCGCGGGTCACCGGGAACAGCAGCAATAGCCCCAGAACATCCGTAATAAACCCGGGTGTCAGCAGCGCTATCCCCCCCGCCAGGACCATGAAGCCATCCAGGATCTCGGCGCTTGGCATAACGCCCCGCTGGAGGCTGTCCTGGACCTTCGTCAGAACGCGGAACCCTTCATACCGCGCCAAGGCGGCCCCAACGATCCCGATCGCAATGACCATGCCAATGGTATTTAAGGCGCCGATATTACTTCCTACCTTAATAAGAAGCGCCAGCTCAAGCGCGGGGAGAATAGTGAAAAGGAGAATTAGATAGCCCATAGCTTTAAAGTTAATATTTCAAATCCGGCATCAACTCCAGCACGGCCTGTTTAAGGTAATCCCGTTCGTAAAAATCCGGGTCCAGCAGCTTGTCGTTCCAAACAACGATGTCGAGATCCACCGTCCGCGGCCCGAACTTGAGGATCGTCCGGCGCCGGCCAAGCGTATCCTCGATATGTTTAAGATGCTGACGCAAAGGATCCAGCTTCAGGTCGGTGCGGATCAAAAACGCGCCATTAAGAAAATCGGGTTGCCGTGCGTACCCGACCGGTTTGGTGGAAACCAGGTCCGTTTCGGCGACCAGTTTAAAATCCCTGGCCAGGATCTCCCTGGCCTTGGCGATGTTCTTGTCCGGCTCGATATTGGAACCGACGGCGATGATGACCTGGTTCATTTCTTTGACGCGGCTTTGGCTTTTCTTGACCAGTTAAGTTCAACGGACACCGAATCGGCGAAGCGCAGCGCTTGCGGCTTGTCTACCCGCACCACGGCCTCGCGTACAGCCGGATGCGCCGTCACGATATCGAGGATCTTGCCCGATAACTTCTCCAGAAGAAAGAACTGGGATGCCTCGACTTCCTTAATGATCTGCTTGGTCAGGGCTTTGTAATCAACCGTTTTTCGCAGATCATCGCTGACGATCGCCTTGGTGGCGTCATAATCCAGGGTGATATTGACGATCACGTCCTGCTGGACCTCGCGCTCCCAGTCGTGAGTGCCGATGATCGCGCGCAGGCGAAGGTTTGTTATGCGTATTTTAGCCATATAAGTGCTCCCCCCCATCTTCATAGATCACCTGTCCGGTCACGTAATCGCTTCCCAACAAGAACAACACGGCGTTGGTGACATTCTCAAGCGCGCCCTTGCGCTGTAAAGGTATTTGCTTGGCCAGACGGTCCAGATATCCGTCTTTTTGTGAAGCGGGTGGAAGGATGATCCCCGGCGCGATCGCGTTCACCCGGATGCGCGGCGCGAATTCGACCGCCGCCATTTTTGTCAATTCAGCAAGCGCCTTTTTGGATAACAAGTACGCCGCGTGAGTGGTCTTATTGCGGAAAATATGGGTGTCCAGAAAATTAATGATGTTCCCCTCTTTCGCGTACCGCGCGAAAGAGCGCATCAAGATATATGGCGCTGTGAAATTTATCGCAAAGTGCCGGTCCCAAAGCTCCAGACTGCCAGCCTCAAGCGAGGATTTCTCAAAGATCGAGGCGCTATTGACAAGGACATCCAGCCGCCCAAATTCTTCCAGCACGGATGGAACAAGATCTTCTGCCGCGTGAGCGTCAGCCAGATCGCAGGCGAACGTCGCGCAAACCCCGCCCTCCTTATGAATACGTTTCGCGGTTTGGTCAGCTTCAGCGCTGGAAGTACTGTAATGCAGGGCGATAGAATAACCAGAGCTCGCCAGCGCGCGGCAGATCGCCTCGCCAATACGCTTGGCGCCGCCGGTGACAAGGGCTACTTTTTGCGTTGTGGTTTTCTTTGCCATGAGGAAGGAAGCAGGCTCAGTGGATCAGGCTCAAGAATTCGGCCCGCGTGGAACTCTCTTTACGGAACGCGCCCAGCATGCACGAGGTCTTCATGATGGAATTCTGTTTCTCCACCCCGCGCATCATCATGCACAAATGCCGCGCTTCGATGACGACCCCGATGCCCTTGGCGCCGATCTGCTCCATGAGCGTCTCGGCGATCTGGCGGGTCAAATTCTCCTGCACCTGCAAACGGCGGGAAAAAATGTCCACCACCCGCGCGACCTTGGAAAGGCCAATGATCTTATCGTTAGGCAGATACCCGACATGGCACTTACCGAAAAACGGCAGCAAATGGTGTTCGCACAAAGAGTATAATTCGATGTCCTTGACGATGATCATCTCATCGTTATCGGACGGGAAAAGGGCGTTGTTGATGACCTTGCGGACGTCCTGCTTGTAACCGCCGGTCAAGTAGGTAAAGGCCTTGGCCGCGCGCTGCGGCGTTTCTTTCAACCCCGGACGATTGACGTTCTCCCCGATGGCCTTGATCAATTTCTTATAATAAGCTTCCATAAGTAGCGGCATAATACCATAGGGGCGTAAAGGTGTCAAACAGTCTCACCTTGCTCAAATGCGCAAACATGATATAATCGGAACCATGATTTGTGGACTTAGACTCAACCGCCGTAAACCTATCTCCGATTACCACATGCACACGCCGCTGTGCGGCCACGCATCGGGACAACCCGAAGAATACGCCAACCACGCGCTGAAGATGGGCCTCAAAGAGATCGGCTTTTCCGACCACGCGCCTTTTATCGTCCGGCCCTTACCCGGCATCACGATGAAAATGGACGAATTGCCCGTTTACCATAAAATGATCGAGGACGTCCGCGCGCGGTTCAAAAGCCAGCTTGAGATCCGCATCGGCATCGAAGCGGATTTCATCCCCGGCTACGAAGCCAAAACAAAAGCGATGTTGGATGCCTACCCCTACGATTATGTCATCGGATCAGTACACTTTATCAAGGATTGGGGCTTTGATGATCCCGCCCAACGTGAAAAATGGAGCGAGCACGATATCAATGCCGTGTACCAGGATTACCACGAACTTTTGCGCGCATCGGCTCAGACGGGATTCTTCAATATCATCGCCCATCCGGACCTGGTCAAAAAATTCGGCCATCGGCCGACCCAAGATATATCCAAAGAAATTGAACAAACCGCGAAAGTGTTCAAAGAAACCGGGGTCGCCATCGAGATCAACACCTCCGGCCGGCGTAAAACGGTCGGTGAAATGTACCCCGCGCTGCGTGACCTTACCATTTACTGCAAGGCCGGCGTGCCTTTGACCTTCGGCTCCGACGCGCACAAGCCCGAGGAAGTCGCTTGCGATTACGACAAGGCCGTGACGCTGGCCAAGCAGGCGGGCTATAAAGAGTATGTGATGTTCAAGGAGCGAAAAATTTACCGTAAAGTTTCTTTATAAGGAGAATCTCTATGCCTAAACTTGAAACTGATATCAAAGCACCTGCCTTCACCCTTCCCGCCAGCAACGGCAAGAACGTGTCCCTGGAAGAATTTAAGGGAAAGAAAAACGTGGTCCTTTATTTCTATCCTAAAGACGATACCCCGGGATGCACGGTCGAGGCCTGCGGATTTCGTGACCGGATCAAGGACATCGAGAAAGCAGGCGCGGTCGTTTTGGGCGTCAGCCCGGATTCGGTTGCCAGCCACCAGAAATTCATCGAAAAATTCAAACTCTCCTTCCTGTTATTGAGCGACGAGAGCAAAAAGACCTGCAGCGACTACGGCGTGTGGGTCGAAAAGAGTATGTACGGCAAGAAATATATGGGTGTCGCGCGCAGCACGTTTGTCATCAACAAGGAAGGCAAGATCGCGAAGGTCTTCGAAAAGGTCACGCCGCAAGGCCACGAAACAGAAATCCTCGTGGCGTTAAAAGAACTAGATTAACGAATATCGAGCATCAAGCATCTAGTATCGAGGTTCTCGATCCTAGATTCTAGATACTCGGTCAATGAAAGGAGTCCAAAATGGCAACATTCTTACTGTTCGGGAAGTATAACGCGGAATCCGTCAAAGGCATCAGCAAGAAACGCACGCAAAAAGTCAGCGATGTCGCCAAAAAGCTCGGTGGTAAAGTCCTCGCCTCCTACGCCCTTTTAGGCTGCCATGATCTGCTTTTTGTCGTGGACCTGCCGGATACGGCTAAAGCTTTTAAAGCCTCAACCGAACTCGCGAAAGCCACGGGGATCGGATTCACCACCTCCCCGGCCGTTACAGTTGACGAGTTTGACAAGATCGTCGCTTAGACACGCCGATACAATAAAACAGGGCGATCCATTTGGATCGCCCTGTTTTTATTAATACTACCAAAGGTGCTTATTCACCTTTAAAATTGATCCCTGAACTTTCCGAACCTACCCGCGTGTCGACCGCCTCAGCCTTTCCGACAAGTTCGATAAACTCTTCACGGTAGCCGTAAGCGTCTTTTCCTTTGCCTGCCGTTGCCGCCTTGCGGACATGCTCATAAGCGGCATTTCCTTTGAACTTGGAATCACGCAGGAGCAGCCCGAATTCCGCGACCGCCGCAACAAATTGAAAATCGCCCGTGGGTTCCGTGGAAACATCTTCGGTTCTAACCGTTTGCTGGATCAATTTGCTCTTCTCTCCGTCCGGATCCTTATAACGCAACTTGACCGTCATCAAGTCGTTGCTGGGGAGAATCTCTGTCTTCTGATAAGCCAGCTTGTCTACGGAAGAAAACGTCTCCGCGGAATCCACAGGGATAATTTCATATAAAGCGGTCACCGTGTGCCCGGCGCCCAACTCTCCGGCATCTTTGGTGTCATCATTAAAATCCTCTTTCGCCATAACGCGATTTTCATACCCGATCAGCCGGTACGCTTTGACCTGGGACGGGTTGAATTCGATCTGGATCTTCACATCCTTGGCAATAGTGAACAGAGTCGAGCCGAGTTCGCTCACCAAAACTTTCTTTCCCTCTTTTAACGTATCAATGTAGTAGTAGTTGCCGTTGCCTTTATCGGCCAACTGCTCCATCTTCGAATCCTTATAATTACCGGTGCCAAACCCTAACACCGTTAGAAAGATCCCATCTTTTCTTTTTTCTTCAATAATACGCACCAATTCACCGTCACTGCTTACCCCGACATTGAAGTCTCCGTCGGTCGCCAGGACAACGCGGTTATTCCCGCCGGAGATAAAATTCTCCCTGGCGATCTTGTAGGCCAGCTGAATGCCCGCGCCGCCGGCCGTTGACCCTCCGGCCTGCAAATTATCAATGGCCTCCAGGATCCTTTGCTTCTGCGATCCGGGCGTTGATCCCAGGACAAGACCGGCGTTGCCCGCGTAAACAACGATCGCGACACGCTCTTCATCCCGCAGTTGGTTGATTAAAAGCCGGAACGAAGATTTCAGCAACGGAAGTTTGCTGGGTTCATCCATCGAACCGGAAACATCAATAAGGAACACCAGATTGCTCGGAGGAATTTCTTTGCTCTCGAATGTTTTTCCCTGCAATCCCACCAGGGCCAATTGATGTTTGGGTTCCCAGGGACAAACCGCGACCTTGGTGGTGATGGAGAACGGATCTTCTCCGACAGGTTTGGGATAATCATAACTGAAATAATTGATCAACTCCTCGATGCGCACGGCGTCCTGCGGGGGCAACTGGTTATCATTGAGGAAACGGCGCACGTTGCTGTAAGAGGCCGTATCGACATCGATCGAGAATGTCGAAAGCGGATTTTCCGTCACCGCGAGGAATTCATTCTCATAGATACGGCTGTATTCCTCCGTATTAAATTGCCCGTTGGGGCGCAGACTCTCATCCCAATACTGGGAAACGTCCCCCACTTCTTCCATGACAACTGGTGCACTGGCGACAAACCCTTGGGCCATACGCGTGCGCACAAGAAATCCGTCATCCTTCCTGATCGTACTCTCTTGCCTTTTTACATCGTAACTTGTGGTCAGATAATAAGGCTCATACTGGACTTTGTCCGACAAACTTTTTGTTTGTGACTTCAAAAATTCTGCTGGCTGACCAGAAAACTGGTCCCCGATATCATCGGCTCCGCCTCTTATCCGCGCCTGCATGCCTCTTTGTGTATACACCTGCATGGACACAATAAGAACCAAAACAGCGACCAGGGCGCCACCACCGCCAACCGTAACAAATCGTTTTTTGTTTGTCATTGCGAAACCCTCCTTGGGCCTGGCTCCGGGAAGACTTGCCCTGATCTTTCGTTCCAGATCGGGAGAAAGGTCTTCATTGGGCCAAGCATGTAGCGTGGCGGAGAGCTTTGAAAGTCCCTCGGCATATTTGCGGCAGTCCTGGCATCCTTTAAGATGTTCTTCGATCATCCGCTTTTCTTCGGTGGATGCCTGTCCATCGTGATCTGCCGAAATAAGTTCCTGTATTTTTATATGCTCGATCATCGCTGATCCTCCTTCATGAGGGACGATAATTCTGTCTTCAAACGCTCCCGACCACGAAAAATTAATATTTTAACGTTCTCTAGCGAAGAGTACACAACTTGACCGATCTCTTCGTAACTCAACTGGTGATACTCCCGTAAAACAATGACCTCTCGCTGTTCATAGGGAAGCCGGGCAATGGCCCGCCGCACCAAAACAGCTGCTTCTTTTTTCTCCAGTTCCTGGCTGGCAAGGTCTTGAGAATCCTCCAGGTCCCGCTCCTCATCATAACCATCTCCCTGCCTAGAGAAAAACCATACCGAGACCAGGTGCTTTCTTTTGCGGATCTGGCTGATACACTGGTTGCGCGCGACCGTGTAGAGCCAGGTCGAAAATTTTGCCTCAGGGTTAAAGGTATATTTTCGAGCAAATAAAGCCAGAAAGACCTCAGCGGTCACATCCTCGGCATCGGCGCGGTTGCCTAACATCCGCAGACAGAAGTTCAACAGACGCGTTTTGTACCGAAAGAAGATCATTTCCGCCGCCTTTTCGTCGGTGCCGTTTAAGTGGTCCTTGAGGATCTCTTCATCAGATCGTTCCATAGGGTCTTGCTGGCCTTTCACTTGGTTAAACGCACAAAAGCCACAAAAGTTACAAAAAATTTTATATTTTAACCGTGTAAATAAGCCATAAATTCTACTAAGAACGCGCGCTGTATCAGTATCTTATCTAACAGGATAAATAAAAAAACAGGCCTCAGCTGAACAAAGCTAAGGCCTGTGGCGAAGATCACATCATTTTTTACAGGCGCAGGGGCACTCTTTAAAACAACTGATCAGTTTGATGATACCGGCCAAACCAACCAAGACGTAAATCACCCGCGCCAACCCCGAACCGAATCCAAAGATCTGCTCCACCAGATTGAATTGAAACGCCCCGACCAATCCCCAATTAAGAGCGCCGATGATGACCAAAATCCCAACGACCTTGCACACAACACATCCTGATTTGCCCATGGATCCCTCCTGTGGTTAAAGTACTGGTGACTTTATACCAACTTACTCTGACTCATAAGCTCTCTGACCCCGTTTCGGTCCTGAACGTAAACTTCAGGCGGAAACTCCATCGTGTTCGGGATCTGCCGCTCAATGGCCTGCTTGAGGCGTTCCTGCTGCAGCGCGTCCCGAGGATCAAAAAGCGGGTTCTGGCTAAGATCGTTCAAAAGCAATATACCCGGATCGTGAGCAAATTCAAAATTCTTGATCAGCTGTTTGACCAAAAGGTCCAGGTAGCTTGACTTGTCCTTAAAAACTTCCACGGAAGTTTTAAGCGTCATCTTGCCCCAGTCCTGGGAGGAAAGTTTCTGCAATAACCCGTACACGGAAGAATACTTGACAAGGCCCGTCGCGCCCGGGGCCAGCGATTGCGCGTGCTTGAGGATCGTTTGGGACAATTCGGCGAGGCTGAAGGTCTTGACTTCTTTATGAATATCTACCGTCAAAAGATCAAAGGTATAAACCCCGCGCACGCGCGCGGCGGCATCGGCGACACAACGTTTGAACAGGTCTTCGAGCGCGTCCCAGATGATATCTTCATCTTTGCGGATAACGCTCAGGGCCAGTATCCGGCAAGGCTGATCTTCCCTGACGGCTTTATATTTTCGGACCTTTCCCTCGAGGTATCCCTCATAAAAGATCTCATCAAAAAGAGGCATGTGCAGGAAAAGATTTGAATGCTGAATACCTCCGTTAATGAGATTTAACATGCCCTGTCTTCCCTTTATATAAACAAAGAGGCGATAGCCGGATGACTATCGCCTCTTTGTTAAAGCACATGCTCAACGTTTTCCGCCACCACGTGGTCCACCGCCACCTCCGCCTCGCGGACCACCACCGCCGCCACCACCAGGGCCGCCACCTTGACGCATACCCTGTCCTCCACCGCCAGGGCCTCCACCTTGACGCATACCCTGTCCATCTCGGCCCGGGCCACCACCTG